>Ga0310811_10006490_pt1 | contig 14958 bp, 10 predicted proteins | sample YCmetagenome_FD_207642 | JGI IMG/M metagenome (GOLD analysis project Ga0310811, IMG submission 207642) | Soil microbial communities from experimental microcosm in Duke University, North Carolina, United States - YC | ecosystem: Engineered > Artificial ecosystem > Soil microcosm > Unclassified ...
GGCGATGTCGATGTGGAACTCCTTCGGCCCGCTGAAGGCCGCGTGATCCCAGACGTTCACGAACAGGTCGTCGCCGGTGGTTCCGGCGACGAAGGTGGTCTGCGCCAGTTGCGCCTGCGTCACGGCAAAGGTCGTACCGGCCGCCTGCACCTGGCCATTGACCTCGAAGTGGCCGCTGCTCGCTGCCGCGCTGTTGTCGTAGAAGAAATACAGCAGGCTGTCGCCGTCGGCATCGTTCGCCGTGAACAGCGACGACGCGTCGAGGACCTGGCCGCTCGTCGCCGAGCTAGGTGCCGTCACCGTCACGGTCGGCGCCTGGTTGGCCGGAATGTTGACGTGGAACTCCTTCGGTCCGCTGAAGGCACTGCCGTCGTGGACGTTCACGAACAGATCGTCCGAACTTCCTGTTCCCGCCGTGAAGGTGGTCTGCGCCAGTTGTGCCGCTGTCACCGCGAACGTCGTGCCCGCCGCCTGCACCACGCCGTTGACGGTGAAGTGGCCGCTCGCGGGGTCCGCGCTGTTGTCGTAGAAGAAATACAGCAGCGAGTCCCCATTGGCGTCGTTGGCCGAGAACAGGTCCGATGCGTTGACGACCTGTCCCTTCGAGGCCGAGAAGTCCGGCGCCGAGACCGTCGGCGCCTGGTTCGCCGGAACGTTGACGTGGAACTCCTTCGGTCCGCTGAAGGTGGTGCCGTCGTAGACATTCACGAACAGGTCGTCGGAGGTCGCGCCCGCATGGAACGTGGTCTGCGCGAGTTGCGCCTGCGTCACCGCGAAGGTCGTGCCGGCCGCCTGCACCACGCCGTTGACGGTGAAGTGCCCGCTCCCGGCGCCCGCGGTGTTGTCGTAGAAGAAGTACAGCAGGTTGTCGCCATCGGCGTCGTTCGCCGAGAACAGTGACGACGCGGCAACGGTTTGTCCCTTCGCAGCGGAGAAATCCGGCGCCGTCACCGTCGGGGCGTGATTGGGCGAAACGTTGACATGGAATTCCTGCGGCCCGCTGAAGGCGATTCCATCCCAGACGTTGACGAACAGATCGTCGGAGGAGCCGGCTGCCCCCGCCGTGAAGGTGGTCTGCGCGAGCTGCGCGGCCGTCAACGCGAAGGTCGCGCCGGCCGCCTGCACCACGCCGTTGACGGTGAAGTGGCCACTCGTGGCGGCAGCGGTGTTGTCGTAGAAGAAATACAGCAGCGAGTTGCCGTCGACATCGCTCGCCGTGAACAGCGACGATGCGTTGACGGTCTGCCCTTTCGACAGCGCGCGGTCGGACGCTGTCGCCACCGGTGCATGATTGACTATGCCGCCGGCATTGATCGTCTGGTCCGAGAACTGCAGGAATTCGACGTTGCTGACGTCATCCGCCCCGTCCGGGGTACCTCCTCGCAGGTCTGCGACGTGGATCGAGCCGTCTGGATTCTGGGTCAGCTGATACTGCGCGCGCTGGCCGCTGTAGACGGCCGTATCCGAGCCGACCCCGCCGTTGATGATGTCGTTGCCGGCGCCGCCGATGATGATGTCGTCGCCGCCGCCGCCGTTGAAGGTCTGCGCCTGGCCGCCGGTGCTGTTGTCCGACATGAAGTCTGGCCTGCACCCGGTTCCGAGGACACCGAGTTAGGTGTCATTCTGGAGCCGGAGGTGGTCTATGGAACGCAAACGCTATGCACGAGAGTTCAAGCTTGAGGCTGTGAGGTTGGTGAAGGAGCGTGGGGTCTCTGTCGCGCAGGCCTCGCGGGACCTTGGAGTGCATGCCAACGTGCTGCGCGAGTGGGTCAGAGCCTTTGCGGCGGATCCTGAGCAGGCCTTCCCGGGGCGGGGTCAGATGAAGTCGGATCAGCTCGAAGTGGAGCGGTTGCGGCGTGAGGTTCAAAAGCTCAAAGCCGAGCGCGACATCCTAAAAAAAGCCGCGGCCTACTTCGCGAAGGAGTCGACATGAAGTTCGGCTTCATCGCGAAGCACCGAGGGATATGGCCAGTGCTGTGGATGTGCGAGGCGCTCGGTGTCTCGCGGGGTGGCTTCTATGCGTGGGTGACACGACCGCGCAGCCGCCGCAGCCGTACTGACGAGGAGCTCGGTGCCAAAGTGCGTGCCAGCTTCCTTGGCAGCGACCGCACCTATGGAGCCAGGCGGGTGTGGAAGGACCTTGCTGCCGAAGGTGTGTTCAGCGGCTTGCATCGGATCGAGCGATTGATGCGATCACAGGCCCTCAAAGCACGTCCGCGCCGGCGTCGGCTGCCGCCCGATCTGGGGGAGCGGCAAGCCTCCGCCGTCGCTGCGAACGTACTCGATCGCACCTTTGAAGCCGCTGCTCCCAACCGCAAATGGATCGCTGACTTCACCTATGTCTGGACGGCTGAGGGCTGGCTCTACGTCGCAGCCGTCATCGATCTATTCTCGCGCCGTGTGGTCGGCTGGTCGATGAGCGCCGCCATGACGGCACAGCTGGTCACCGATGCCCTGGTGATGGCGATCTGGCGACGCGGCAAGCCTGACGCACTGCTGCATCACTCCGACCGCGGCAGCCAGTACACCAGCGAGCAGTTCCAGCGGCTGATGGCCGACAACGGCGTCGTCTGCTCGATGAGCCGATCCGGCAACGTGTGGGACAACGCTGCCATGGAGAGCTTCTTCTCGTCGCTCAAGACCGAACGGACAGCGCGCAAAATGTATCGAACGAGGGACGCAGCCAAAGTCGATGTGTTCGACTACATTGAGCGCTTCTACAATCCCAAGCGCCGACACTCTACGATCGGTTACATGAGCCCAATGGAGTTCGAACGGCAGGCGGGATTAGCTTAGGCCAGTGTCTTCGGAACCGGGTGCAGGCCAGATCGCGTCGTCGCCATTGGTCGCGTTGATGACGATCGTGTCGACCTGACCGTCGCCGCCGCCGGTTGACGCCGCCAAGTCGATCTTAACGTTGCGCACGTCAGTCGCGGTCAGGTCGTTGACCGTGATGGTGTCGGCGCCGCCCAATGCGTGGAGATCGACCGTCTCAGTATTATCGAGGTCCATCGTGATGGCAGCGACGTCGCGGACCAACCGGGCGTGCCCGCCATTGGCGGAGAGGTCGATGTTCTCGCCGACGTTGGAGCCGTTGAACAGGAGCGTGTCGGCGCCCGCCTGGCCGTCGACCGTATCGCTGCCGTCGCCCGGGTTCCAGACGAACACGTCGTCGCCCGCGCCGAGCGAGGCCGTGTCATTGCCGCGCCCGCCGTTGACGAGGTCGTTGCCCTTGCTGCCGGTGATCCTGTCGTCGCCGTCGCCGCCATTGACCACAAGCTTGACCTGGCCGGCATTCAGCGCGGACGCGTTGATGGTGTCGTTGCCGCCCAGCCCGTTGATGACGAGCGTGTCGTTGCCGCCCTCGGCGCCGCCGATCTTCACCTGCGCCGGGAGTCCGTTGACGACGACCGATGCGCCGCTGCTGACGACGCTGACATAGTCGCCGCCGGCCGTGCCGTTGACGGTCACGGTGTCCGGCTGACCGTCACCCTGGGTGCTTCCCGGCGTCGCCGCCAAGTCGATGGCGACCTGCTTCACGTCGGTTCCAGTGAGGTCGTTGACCACGATGTTGTCGGCGCCGCCCACCGCGTTGACCTGGATGTTTTCGACACCGTTGAGGTCCATGGTGACGTTGCCGACGTCGCGGAACAGTCGCGCCCGTCCACCATTGGCGGAGATGTCGATGTTCTCGTTGGCGTTGGAGCCGTTGAACGTGAGCTTATCGGTGCCGGCCTGACCCTCGACGACGTCGCTGCCGTCGCCCGGGTTCCAGATGAACGTGTCGTTGCCATTGCCGAGCAGGGCCACGTCGTTGCCGCGGCCGCCGGTCACGGTGTCGTTGCCGTCGCCGCCGATGAGCGTATCGCCGCCCTGGCTTCCAATGATGGTGTCGTTGCCGGCGCCGCCGTCGATGGTGAGCTTGATCCAATCGGCACTGAGCGGCGAAGCGTTGACGGTGTCGTCGCCGCCAAGGGCGTTGACGACCAAAGTGTCGTTGCCGGGATCGGCACCGTCGATCGTCACCTGCTCGGCAAGTCCGCTGACGAATACCCTGGCGACGTCGCTGTTGGTGAGGCTGATCAGGTCATTGCGGGATGTGGCATTGACGGTCACGGTGTCGGGCTGACCGTCGCCGACGCCGCTCCCGGGCACACCGGCCAAGTCGATGTCGACCTGCGTCACATCGGTCTTGGTCAGATCGTTGACCACGATGTTGTCGGCGCCGCCCAAGGCGGTGAGTTGGATGTGCTCGACACCATCGAAGTCCATGGTGACGTTGCCGACGTCGCGCGACAGCCGCGTCCGTCCGCCGTTGGCTGAGATGTCGATCTTCTCGCCGACGTTGGAGCCGTTGAACACGAGCGTATCGGCGCCGTCCTGGCCCTCGACCACGTCGCTGCCATCGCCCGGGTTCCAGACGAACGTGTCGTTGCCCGCGCCGAGCAAGGCCGTGTCGTTGCCGCGGCCGCCCGTAATGAGGTCATCGCCGTCGCCGCCGATCAGCGTGTCGTTGCCGTCGCCGCCGGTGATCGTGTCATTGCCGGCGCCGCCGTCGATCGTGAGCTTGATCAGGCTGGCGAGGCCGTTTCCCGCCGTGATGATGTCATCGCCGCCATTGGCATTGACGACGAGGTTCTCGGTGGTGCCGATGTCGAGGCTGAAGGGGGCGGGGCTGACACGGTCGAAGCGCACGCGCGTACCGTTGGCTGCGATCGTGAATGTTTCAGCGCCGTTGCCGCCATTGACCTCGGCGGTGTCGTTGCCGTCACCGCCCTCGAAGAGGTCGCTGCCGTCACCGGGATTCCAGATCATGCGGTCGTTGCCGGATTGGCCGAAGACCTGGTCGTTTCCGGCGCCGCCGCTCAGCACATCGTTGCCGGCGCCGCCGAACAGCAGGTCGTCGCCGCCTTTGCCGAGGAGGGTGTCATTGCCGTTCTGGCCGAAGAGCAAATCTGCGCCGGAGCCGCCGGTCAGCACGTCGTTGCCTGCGCCGCCGAACAGCTGGGCGGCGGGCAGCGCGCCGTTGGATTCGTCGAGCGCAATCGTGTCGTTGCCGCCTGACCGAACACCTGGATCACCGTGGTGTTGGCGACCGTCGGCTGGCCTCCATCGATGGATACGGCGCCCCCGTTCACGAGAATTTGCCCAGCGGCGTTGCGGCTGGTCGTGATGGTATCGTCGGCGTTGTCGCCGAACTCTGACAACAAGCGGGCGCTGGGGGAAAAGCTGGCTTTAATCGCCATGATTGTAGTCCTTTCGGAGATTGGCCTCGATGCAGAGGCGGGTCAGCAGTGAACAGGGATCAATAGGTGCCGCAGCACTGCGTGGGCTTACCCGCCGGCGAGATGACAGGCTTGAAGCCGAACTCCAGCCCACCCTGAATCTCTTTGGAGATTCCCTGAAGATTTCCTGTAGAGCGGTATGGGGCAACCCCTCCGATAACCCCCGACTATTTGACAAGTCGGCGCGCGGCAGCGACGAAGAATCCGTCGCAGCAACGAGGGGATTGCCTTGAACTTCCGCTTCACCGATTTCGAGATCAATACCGAGCGGCAGGAGTTGCGGCGCGCCGGCGTCATTGTTCACGTCGAGCCGCAGGTGTTCGATCTGCTGGTTCACCTGATCGAAAACCGCGACCACGTCGTCACCAAGGACGATCTGATCGACGCGATCTGGCACGGCCGCATTGTCTCGGAGGCGACGCTCAGCTCCCGCATCAACGCGGCACGGCGCGCGCTCGGCGACACCGGCAATGACCAAAGCCTCATTCGCACGCTGTACAAGCGCGGGTTTCGTTTCGTCGGCGACGTGAGCAAGGACACTTTTGCGCCGGCTGCTCATGCGGTCGAGAAAGAGGCTCTCCTGCAGGGCGCAGGCCACGCTGCGGCGGACCTCGTGCTGACGGGCGAACCGCTGCCACTCCCCGACGAATCATCGATCGCGGTTTTATCGTTCCAGAACATGAGGAGCTGTCCGGACCACGAGCACTTTGCCGACAGTCTCAACGCCGCCGCTTCCCCCCCGCCGACGCTTTCCGACCGCGTGTCGGCTGCCGCCGCGGAGTATGCGGCATTGCCCGGTGACCACGGGGCTGACCTTGCGCCGGTGGACAAAGGGATGGCGCCGACCGGGCCGCGGGCGGCACGAAACCTGCTGTTTGCCGGCGCGCTGATCGGCCTCGCGTCAGTGCTGGTCACCGGCGCGTGGCTGCTGTCATCCCCCTCCCCTTCGCCCGCCGCGTCCACGCAAGATGCCATTACGCTCGCCAGCAAGGCCGAATCGCCAGCGGACGGGCTCAAAGCGCAGGTCCCGTCGATCGTCGTGCTCCCCTTCATCAATCTGAGCGGCGATGCGAAGCGCGACTACTTGGCCGACGGGATCACCGACAGTCTCATCAGCGACCTTGTGCGCGCGCTGCCCGGAATCTCCATCGTCTCCCGTGATACCGCGTTCACCTACAAAGGCCGGGGTGCGGACGCACGGCAGATCGGCCGCGAGCTGGGGGTACGCTATCTGCTCGCGGGCAGCGTCGTTTTCGAGGGGGAACGCGTGCGCGTGAACACCCAGTTGGCCGAGACCAAGGAAGGGAGCCAGCTGTGGGCCGAACGTTTCGACACCGAGCGAACGAGCATCCTGCAGGTCCAGGACGAAATCGTCGGCCGGGTGTCGCGCGCGATCGGCTTGAAGGTCGTCGACATCGAAGCGCGGCGAAGCTCGCGCGAAAGGCCGACCAGCGCCGAGCTCGTGGATCTCATCATGCGCGGAAAGGCGGTGCTCAACCTACCGTCGTCGGCGGCCACGATGATCGAAGCCCGCGGTCTGTTCGAGCAGGCACTCAAGGTTGAGCCGAGCAACGTCGATGGCCTGGCCGGAGTCGCCACGACGCTCATTTTCGAATTCCTGAACGGTTACTATGAAACCGGAGGTGACAAGCGCCTGCACGACGCGGAGTTGCTGCTCGACCGCGCGGTCATGCTCGAGCCCCGCCACATCATGGCCTTGAAGGCGAAGGCTGCGCTTCGGCGCACCCAGGGCAAATTCGACGACGCCATTGCCGCGGCCGAAGCGGTCGTCATGGAAAATCCCGGCGAGCCGTGGGCCTACAAGGAGATCGGCTTGTCGACCATGTATCTCGGCCGGCCGGAACAAGCCCTCGACTGGTTCGCCAAGGCCAACCGTATCGGTCCGCGTGACCCGGGACGGTGGACCTGGCTGGACGGTCGAGGGCACGCGCTCATCCTTCTCGGGAGGGACGAGGAGGCCATCCACGCGCTGATCAGCGCGCTCGACGCCAATCCCAAGAACCTCTTTTCGCACGCCTTCCTTGCAGCGGCCTACGCGCACCTCGGTCGCTCCGACGAGGCTCGAGCGGCGCTCGCCGCCTATCTGCAACGACGTCCGGGGGCGACGATATCGACCTTCCGCCGCCTTTCGCCGGTGCCCCTCGCGCTCACGAGCCCGAAGTACCAGCAACAGCACGAACGGCTGAAGGAAGGGCTGCGCAAAGCCGGCATGCCCGAATAGCCGGATTCCAAGTGTGCGCTGCGGTAGGATCGCCGGCGGCTATCGCACCGGCGGCCCTATTGCCATCTTCAGAAAATCTCCAGGAAATCTCCAGGGATTCCAGATCAACTGTTGGTTGGAGCGGAAATCGCTCAGATCGAGCCGCGACCTCGCTCCAAACATGGAACGCTCGCGCGACACTCTCACCGCACCGGTTGCGCGCGGTCCACGGCCGCGCCGCGCAGGTAGACCGACGCGATTCGCCGCGTGTTGGTGATGTCGTCAAGCGGATTGGCGTCGAGCACGATGAAGTCGGCGCTCTTGCCCGCCTGCAGCGTGCCGGCCTCGGCAAGACGCAGGAACTCGGCCGAGTTGCGCGTGGCGGCGACGACGACCTGCATCGGAGTCATTCCGGCGGTCGCCATGTCGGCCATCTCCTCGTGCGGCCCCCACGGCCGGTTGCCGTCGGTGCCGAGCGTGATGCGCACGCCCGCGGCGTTGAGCTTCGCCAGATTGCGCGCCTGGATGCCGTAGAAGGCCTGCTCGCGCGGCTTGTCGGTGTTGGCGGCTTCGAGCTTCTCCAGTTCGGCGTCCGGCAGGCTCCCGCGCAACCAGCTCAGATCCGTCTTCACGCCGCGGTCCGGCAGGTTCGGCGTGAGCACCAGATTCGGACGCTCCTTGAACATGGCGACGAGCTCATCGTCGATGTCGCGGTCGCGCACGCCATGCGCGAAGGCATCGATGCCGGCGCGGATAAGCCCCTTGGTGTCCTCGAGATCGAAGATGTGCGCGGTGATGCGCAGACCCTGCTTGTGCGCCTCATCGATGATGGCGCCGTAGATTTCAGGGGTCAGCTTCTTGTACTTGCCATCGCGGGTGTCGACCCAGATCTTGACGATGTCGACCTTCTGCGCCGCGAGCTCCTTCACCGCCTGGCGGCCTTCCTCCTCGGTAGTGATCCAGTGCGGCACCGTCAGGCGCCCCGGCTCGGGCATGGTGATGCCGCGCCCCGCGCTCAGGAAGCGCGCGGCGTCGGGTATGGCCTGGCCGCGGATGTCGAGCAGCTCGTATTTGTCCATGCCGAGGCTGAGCGCGGCGCTCACGCCGAAATAGGCGCGCCGCCGCAGGTCGCGCATGATGGCTTCGCGCGTCGGGCTGAGATGGACGTGGGTGTCGATCAGCATCGGCATCACGGTCTTGCCGGCGAGGTTCACGCGCGTGGCGCTCACGGGCACGCTCACCTCGGCGGCGCGACCGGCCGCGACGATCCGCGCGCCGTCGACGACGAGCACTGCGTTCTCGATCGGAGCGCCGCCATCGCCCACGATGAGGCGGGCGCCTTGGAACGCGGTGACCCCGGTCTGCGCGCGCGCGGGAGGCGCGAAAGCGGCGAGGCAGCCAAGGGCAACGGCTGCGGCAAGGGCGGCGACGTTCACGCGGCGCATCGAAGCCTCCAGGGTAAGAGCGGACGGCGGTACTTTAGCGGTTCTCGCGGGGCAGGAAGAAGGGGGTTACTGGATGGTCGCTTTGGCAAGCATGACAGTCGCCCAGGTCCACCGAAAACGCCTGGGCACGGCGCGCCTACCAACGACGAGATCGGCGCGCCATGGGCGGGATCGCGCACACCCCGGCACGCCCTGATCCCGGTCGATATGATCCGACCTAGCCCGCCGGGCGTTCGTCCGCGATCACCTTGCCGTCGTTGGGCAGGCTGCCGATGGCGACGAACTTGACCCCGCCTCTGAGCTTCGTCACCGACTGCAGCGTGGCTGCAACCGCGTCCTGCAAACCGTCCGCAGACGATGGCGCCGAGCATTCCGCGAACAGGGTCATCGCGTCTTGCTCGCCGGCGCGGGTCACGGCGAGCCGTAACCGGCCGAGCTCGGGATGACGCTTGCCGACCTGGGCCACCTGGGCGGGATGCACGAACATGCCCTTGACCTTCGTGACCTGGTCGGCGCGGCCCATCCAGCCGGCGAGGCGCATGTTGGTCCGCCCGCTCGGTGAACGACCCGGCATCACCGCCGAAAGATCGCCGGTGGCAAAGCGGATCATCGGATAGTCCGGGTGAACCGAGGTGACGACGACCTCGCCCACTTCGCTCGCCGCGACCGGATCGCCGGTGCCGGGCCGCACGATCTCCACCAGCAGGGTCTCGTTGACGATCAACCCCTCGGCCTCCTCGCATTCGTAGGCGACGACGCCCAGGTCGGCCGTGGCGTAGCACTGGAGCACCTTTACCCCGCGTCCCGCCAGTTCCTGGCGCAACGACAGCGGCAGTGCACCGCCCGACACCAGCGCGCGCTGAAGCGAAGATGCGTCCTTGCCGGCCGCCGCGGCGGCGTCGAGCAAAATCTTGAGGAAGTCGGGTGTGCCGAGATAACCAACGGGCTTGAAATGCGCGATCGCCGCGAGCTGCTGCTCGGTATTGCCGGTACCGGCGGGGATGACCGCGCAACCGAGCGCGTGCGCTCCGGATTCCAGCATGAAGCCGCCCGGCGTGAGGTGGTAGGAAAAGCAATTGTGCACGACGTCGCCGGGCCGGAAGCCGGCGGCAAACAGCGCGCGCGCCGCGCCCCAGAAATCCTTGCCCTCCCCTTCAGGCTCGAAGATCGGTCCGGGCGACATCAACAACCGGCGCATGCGGCCGGGCGCCGTGACGTTGAAGCCGCCGAACGGAGGCTGCTCCTTCTGCCGGTCTGCCAGCTCCGACTTGCGCAGCAGTGGCAGTTTCGCGAGCTCCTCCCGCGAGGTCACCGCATTTGGGTCGATGCCGGCAAGCTGCGTCGCCCATCCGGGCGCACGCATGGCCAGCGCAATGAAGCTGGGGAGACGGCCGAAAAAATCGCGCTCGCGTGCGTCGGGGTCGCGGGTTTCGAGCCGATCGAAATGCTCAGACGTCATCGGTCATGGCCCTGGGAGCAGTTTCATGAATGCCGTTCGGACGACTTCGCAAGCGATTCACGGAACATGCCGCGGACTGGCACCTCACAATCCAGAACTGCCGCATGTGATTCCAGTAATAGTTATACTGCCTTAAGTCCCGCGCCCGGCGACCCTCGGAATCAAAGGCACACTAGCTCAAATGATTCGGGGGACACTAGCTCTAATGATTCCAGTGCGGTTTCAGATTGAAGTTCCAGAATGAACACGCAGCCTACAATTACAGGACTTTCAAATCCACCGGGGGCGAGCGAAACCGCTTCAGATTGAATCGAGATTTCGCTCTAAGTATTTATTCGTTCGCATGATCTTCTCCGAAAGGTCGGCAACTTTTCGGGATCAGGTTGTAGTGCCCCAAATCTGAAGTTTGCAAATTTGTCCATGAGGCTTTCGGCGGCCCCGTCGAGCACCACCTTGCCGCCCTCCATGATGTAGCCGTAGTCGGCAGCCTTCAGCGCCATGCTGGCATTCTGCTCGACCAGCAGGATGGATATACCGAGATCGCGGTTGAGCCGACGGATGATCGTGAACACCTCGCGCACCAGCAGCGGCGACAGCCCCATCGAGGGTTCGTCCATTAGGATCAGGCGCGGCTTTGCCATCAGCGCGCGGCCGATCGCCAGCATCTGCTGCTCGCCGCCCGACAGATAGCCGGCGAGCCCGGTGCGCTCCTTCAAGCGCGGGAAATAGGCGAACACCCGCTCCATGTCTTCGGCCACTCCGGCGGAAGGTCGCGTGTGCGCGCCGAGACGAAGGTTCTCGATCACCGTCATGTCCTGAACGATGCCGCGACCTTCCATCACCTGGAAGATGCCGCGATGTACGATGCGGTTCGGCGACAGCCGAGTGATCTCCTCGCCATCGAACCAAACGCTGCCGCGGGTGATCGCGCCATCCTCGACCGCCAACAGGCCGGAGATCGCCTTCAACGTGGTCGACTTGCCGGCCCCGTTGGCGCCGAGGAGCGCGGTGATGCCTCCCCGGCGCGCCGCAAGGCTCAGCCCGCGCAGCACGAGGATGACGTCGTTGAAGACGACCTCGATGTTCTTGACCTCGAGGATCGGCTGAACAGCCGCCGCGCGACCTTCCGTTGCTGTCGTGGCCGCTTCCATCGTGGCCTCGCTCCGGAGCCCGGGGCCGAATCCCGGCCCCGGCACGCCGCGACGACCTACTGGCCGAGCCAGCGGTCTTCGCGTTTCAGCACGGTGTCGGCGACCTTCTCGATCTTGACCTTGCCGTTCTCTAAGTTGCCGCGGTTGATCGAGACCGTCATGGTGCCGCGATGGTCGGTCGGGGTCCAAGTCGACGGGATGCAGACGCCTTCGAGGCCTTTCGGCACCCAATCCTGCTTGGCGTACATGCCCTTGCGGATGTTCTCGCCGGTGATCCCACCGTTGGCCTTGGCCCACTCCATCGCTTCCTTCATGTAGTAGGCGGAGCAGACGCCGCGCACGTAGTGGTGGGTCGGCTTGTCGTTCTTGGCGAAGCCGCTCTTCTCGGCGATCTGGCGCACCAGTTTCATCCCGGGCGCGTCCTGATCCCAGAACGGCGTGGCCGACGGGAAGATGTAGTTCTTGGCCTCCGCCGCAGCGATGGTCGGCTCGTCACCGGCCCAAATGTTGGCGAGATACGTCACGTTGAGGCCGACCGTGTCGCACGACTTGAGCATGGAGACGACCGAGCCGCCGAGATTGCCGATGTACACGTAGTTCGCGCCCGAATCCTTGATGGTCAGGCACTGCGCCTTGAAGTCGCCCGGCTTGAGCGGAATGACGACGGGGGTCAGCACCTCGAATCCGAGCTCTCTCGCGAAGTTGCTGCAGGCCTCCTTCGGCGCGTTGGGATAAGGATGGTTGTCGCCGGTGTGAACGTATTTGGGCTTGGCGATGCCCTTGGCCTTGGCGTCACCCGCGGCCCATTGCACCATCGCGCGGCACGCATCCGTGTACGACGGGCCATAGAAGAAATTGTACGGCGCGGGCTTCTTGGTGTCCGGGTTCTTGCCGGTCGGATCAGTGAGATGGCCGGAATAGGAGGCCGACCAAACCGGTATTTTGTCGTCGGCGACGAAACCGATCAGCGCCTCGGTGTCGCCGGTGCCCCAACCCTGCAGCGCGACCATGCCTTTGCCTTTCCACCGCTTGTAGTTGGCGATGGCGTCCGGGATCTTGTAGGCATAGTCGACGGTTTCCATCTCGATCGGCGTGCCGGCGACACCGCCATTGGCGTTGATGAAGTCGACTGCGTCACGGACGCCCGGCCCGTAATACTTGCCGACAAAAGAGGTGGCACCGGTGTAGTCGGCCAAGTGACCGACGAACACCTTGTCCTGTGCCAGGGCCGGAAACGCGGCGCTCGCAACAAGCAGGCTCACGGCCATAACAGCCCTTTTCATGTCATTCTCCCAGGCGGCCACTTCCAGTGCCGGCCGTCGCTCGCCGCCGAGAGCAACGGACCCCGAGCGAACTCGCCTCGGATCGAGGCGCGATCTCGCTCCACGTATCTGTTCGTCGCATGACCCTCGCAACGTGCGGTCGCGCGATCTTACCTGAAAAGTCTGCAACTTTTCGAGGTCACGCTCCAGTGTTCCGACGTTCGCCAATCGTCGCAGGACCCTTGGACGCGAACGGCTGGAGCAGAGAGACATTAGCAAATTATGACCCCGGTACGGCACCAAGAATGTCGGAAAACTCCGAGATCGGCTTTTGGTGCCCAAGCTGGCACCAGCCGATTTGGGGGCGCCGTGTGGCGGCAGTCCGGAATCCGTAACCGCCGCCTCGATCATGAGGTGACTGCAGATCAACGTCGGCGTAAACTCCGTTAGTATGAGAAGGGGTAGAGCTTGAAACTGGCACGAATCAATCGCCAGCGGTGAATCAAGCCCTCCGGTTCGAAGATCAGGAACAGCATGATCGCGGCGCCGATCGACATCTCCTTGATGTAGGCGACGCCCTGCTGCATGGCGGGGAAGAAATCGGCGAACGTCGAGGCCCCGGCCTGCATGACTTGCGGCAGCAGCAGGATGAAGGCGGTGCCAAGCACCGAGCTCGCGACCGATCCGAGCCCGCCGATGATGACCATCGCCAGGAACTGGATGGAGAGCAGGATGGTGAACGCCTCCGCCGAGACGAAGCCGAGGTAGTGCGCATAGAGCGCACCGCCGATGCCGGCGAAGAAGCTCGATATGCCGAAGGAGAGAATACGGTAGCGGGGCAGGCTGATCCCCATCACCTCGGCGGAGAGATAATGGTCGCGCACCGCGATCAGCGCCCGTCCATCGCGCGTGCGCATCAAGTTGGCAACGCCGACGTAGCTCAGGACGAACCAGAACAGCACGACGTAGAAATAAGTCCGGTCGGTGTGGAGCGGGATGCCGAACAGGCTCGCGCGCTCCGCCGGCGCCCCTGACGAGCCGCCAGTGAACCAGTCCGCCCGGGCGAAGAAATCCTCGAGGATGAACTGTGCGGCGAGCGTGGCGATGGCGAGGTAGAGACCCTTGAGACGCGCCGCGGGGATGCCGAAGATCATGCCGAGCGCGGTCGTCATGACGCCGGCGATCGGGATGCTGATCAGCGGCGGCACCCCGTGCCTGGTGCCGAGCCAGGCGGAGGCAAAGGCGCCGAAGCCGAAGAACGCGCTGTGACCCAGCGAGATCTGACCGGTGAAGCCGACCAGCACGTTGAGCCCGAGCGCGGCGATGCCGTAGATGCCGATCAGGATGAGCTGGCTCAGCACATAATCGCTGGCGAACAGCGGGGTCGCGAGCAAAAACGCGACGCCCGCAGCTGCCATGAGGGTCGAGCCCCGGGTGCGGAACATGGTCATGTCCGCAGCGTAGCTGGTGCGGAAGTCACCGCAGGGCCGGGGATAGGGAACGTAGGACATGGGCTAGTGCTCTTGCGTCACATCCGCTCGATGTTCTCGGTGCCGAACAGGCCGTAGGGGCGGATCATCAGGATGATGATGAGCACGTAGAAGGGGGCGACGGCATACATGTTGCCGATCTGCAGGTACTGACCGTCGATGAATTCCGCGAAGTTCTCCAACAGCCCGATGATGACGCCGCCGACCACCGCGCCGACGATCGAATCGAGGCCGCCGACGATGACCGCGGGGAACACCTTGATGCCGATGATCGCCAGCGAATTGGAGACCGCGTTGACCAGCCCGAGCACGACGCCGGCGACGCAGGACACCAGCGCCGAGATCGCCCAGGCCATCGCGAATACCTGCTTGACCGAGATACCGAGGCTCTGCGCGACCTGCTGGCTATAGGCGGTCGCCCGCATCGCCAACCCGTAGCGCGAATAGCGAAAGAAATAGAAGAACACGATCATGATCACGAGCGACAGCGCGAAGCTCATGAGATAGGCGGTCTCGACGTTGAGACCGGCGATGGTGACCTTCTCGGAGCCGAAGACGTTGGGGAAGCGGACCGCATTGTTGCCGAAGGCCCAGTTCATCACCGCCTGCATGAAGATCGACAGCCCGATCGTCACCATGATGACG
>Ga0310811_10006491_pt1 | contig 14958 bp, 9 predicted proteins | sample YCmetagenome_FD_207642 | JGI IMG/M metagenome (GOLD analysis project Ga0310811, IMG submission 207642) | Soil microbial communities from experimental microcosm in Duke University, North Carolina, United States - YC | ecosystem: Engineered > Artificial ecosystem > Soil microcosm > Unclassified ...
GGCATCTGAATTCATGTACATAATTTCCATTACCTGCCGCTGGCTTAGTGCTGTTGAGTCTTTTTCAAACCAGGCTCCGCCAAATGTTCTCACCATGTTTATTTCACGCTGGCCATACGAAACTGACGAAATGAAAAGTATAAATGCTAATGAAAGAATAAGACGAATCATGCTGTATAAATTTAAAGAGGCCAAAAGTACATGTAATTATTTTATCAATCCAATTCTACCTTTCGTTCCGGCCATAATCATCAACGTTCCTTCCCTGGCCTTTCGTACAACGTGAAAGCCTTTTTCATTTGATAGCGCCTCCCAGTGCAAACCTCCATCATACGAAACATCTACACCAGAAGGGCCTGTTGAAACAAGTGTATTGTCTGTCAGATATTCTACACACTCACGATAACCCCGGGTTGGAACTTCAGGTGCCTGCCAATGCAAGCCTCCATCATGTGTATAAAAAATATGATTCAGCGTTAATGAATCGATAAGATAATCTCCGCCTACAATAACACCTCGTTGTTCATTCGCGAAAGCAATTGAAAAAATGCCAGTACTGTTTTTTCCCTGAAGAATAGGTGTGTCAATCATTTTCCAATTCTTGCCTTTGTCTTTTGAAATCAACATGTGAGAAGCGAGTCCTCCGGTAGCAATCACAATACGATTACCATTGTAGCAACGAATACCCGTGCCGCTCGCTGCGAAGGACGCTTCACCTTCTACGACAGTTGGTCTCTCGGTTGAATTAAATTCATGCCACGTATTACCACGATTAGTTGTCCGCAGAAGCGTTATCTTACCTTGCATCGGGTCGCCGTAAATAACACCATCAACCTCATTCCAAAAATCAATGCCGTCAAAGAATGCTTCTTTGCTATCATTACGATATACTTCTTTCCAGGAAATTCCACCATCAGAAGTTACAAGAATGGAAGCCGGAGATCCTGCATTGGCGATAACAGCCAGTGTAGATGAAAAGCCATAGACAGAACGGAAATCTGTTTTTTCATAATTTTTAACCTGATGAAAATCCCATTTCTTTCCTCCGTTCGTTGACAAACCAACCCATCCATTACTGCCGCTCACCCAGGCAACATTATCATTTACAACACTCACTCCACGAAATGACGAATTAACTTTTGGTGCTGTTAATTCAACGGTGACCTTTTGAGCGTATACTGAACATGTTAGCAGCAAGAATAAAATTGTGAGTTTCATAATTCTGAAAATTGAAATCAAAATAAAATCCGTTTTCCCTGTACAGGAAATACAAGTTTAAGCTTTAATGAATTTAACTCTTCAAGTTGTTTTTTTATTTTCTCTTCCCGATCGCTCGATGGCTTTCGATGTGTTATTACAATAGAAACATTTTTCAGATCACTCAGGTTATTCAGCACTTTCATTTCTTTCATTAACAAATTGGGTGTAAGATGTCCAAAGAGTTTATTTTCTTTCTGTTCATTCGAAAATGATACCTCAATAAAAATAGCACGAAGTTTATTTGTCTGAACTAACGGACTTACCGTTTTCCAAAGTTCTTTTAAACGATCTGATTTTTCTATTTCGTCAGCTCCTGTATCACCAAGGTATAACAAGTAACTATCGTTGTGACCTATTAAAAATGCCGTACTCTCATACGGATTAACGTGGCTCAACGAATAAGCTGTAACACCCATGGTGGTGTTCTCCAATGGAGTTTCATTGCCAGCTTCAAGCGTTACATAATGATATTTATTAAGCTGCGGCTTTTCACCTTCGTTGGTAAAGTTGGCCCAGTTCTTCCATGTAAAATATTTTTCTTTGAGAATCTCCAGGCATGATGACAACCCATAAATATTTTTAGGAGAATCATCTGGTGAATTAATAACAAGACCCGCAACGTGATCGAGATGTGCGTGTGAGATCAGGTATCCTTTAATATTGGTTTTAATAATATCCTCAGGCAAACCTTTAAAGGCTCCATTTTTAATTGCAACCTGAACACCATAATTAATAGTACCTGCATCAAGGCAAATATAATCGGCTGTACCTTTTACAGCCACAGCATACGAGGACAGATTACTCTCATCACTCCCACCCTTGACACCAAGTGGAACAACATCAAAAACAGGAGTGACCTGTTGCGACCAACCTGTAACACAGCAAGCCAACAGAAATAAAACTGGAAACGATATTTTCATGACTCAAATATACCAAGTACATTGGCTAATTGATATTACCTTTAAAATTTAACAGAATGCTCTTTGATAGTTATGTAACAGGTGGATGGGTTACAGGAGTAATTCTTTTTGCGATAGCTATTCCTGCCGCATACTTTACAAAAGAAACTTTTGGCAGTGAGTTGGATTTCGTTGAAGCGTAGACTGCTTTAGTAAAGCAAAAATAAAATTGCCGACAATGATGAGAGTTGCTTGCGAATAGAACGCAAGGCTTTAAAGACTGCATTGTAAACCGATTGAATAGTAATTCCTAATTCGTCAGCAATCTCTTTATTGGAAAGGTTTTTTTGAAATTTCATGTCCAGCAATTTTTGCTGATGTTGTGAAAGCAGATTCAATGCTTTAACCACTTTGTCTTTCTGTGGACTCGCATTGTCATCGTCTGTATCATCTGCAATTTGTATTGCCCCAACACTCCCCTCATCTTCGGTGTGATCTGCTATAAATTCAAGCTGTGGCTTACGAAGCACATCCAGGAGTTTTCGCTTTAGCGCCGTAAACAAGTAATACTTTATAGAAGTTGTTTCGTTGAGATTCTCACGATTATTCCAGATCTTAATGAAGAGCTCCTGAATACAATCCTTTATCAGTTCGTGATCCTGACTTATCTTCTTGCCATAATTAAAAAGAATAAAAAAATACTGCTGATAGATTAGTGCATAAGCACCAACATCACCACTTTTAAAATTCTTCCATAAGGCATACTCATCAAAGGAAACAGATTTTGCTTTGCTCCCTGTTTCTTCTTTGCCAGTTTTTTTTGTTTCAGCATCCATTCTTAATCCCGATCTCCTTAAAGCGTGAACAGACTCAATACTTTTATCATTCTCCCCAGGTTATAAATGCAAGAAAACATTTGACAAATTCAACCTTTTTTGAGAAGAAATGAAATAAAAGTGAAGGGTATTTTAAATCAATGAGAAGTTTTTAACACACCAGGTTTACAATGATCCTGCGAACAAAATTATGTGTTTTCACACAACAATATCTAGCATGGACAATTCAAACATTTAAAACGATTGAATTCATTATTTCTAATACTTCATCTGTATAAAAATTAAATAAAGTAGTTTTAAATGCGTTTTATCCATATTCTATGAGTAGAAAAATCACTGTCCAGATACTTTTAATAGCGCTTCTCTTTTGCACGGCTTGTGTCCAGCATAGTAAAGAGACCTTAAAGCCAGATTCTTCAGCTCATTTAACGGACTATGTCGATCCTTATATAGGAAGCAGCTTCCATGGTCACGTATTTGTAGGAGCCAATGTGCCTTTTGGTGCCGTTCAGCTAGGCCCAACCCAGCTTTCTGAAGGCTGGGACTGGTGTTCAGGTTATCATTATTCAGACTCTGTAATAATTGGGTTTTCACACACACACTTAAGCGGCACCGGCATTGGCGATCTGGGTGATATATTAGTAATGCCCGCAACAGGAAACATCAGACCAACCAAAGGAAAGATCGCTAATCTTGCCGACGGCTATAGCTCTCTATTTTCACATCAGGATGAAATTGTAAAGCCCGGCTTCTATTCTGTAAACTTAAAGAGATATAATATCAAAGCTGAGCTTACCGCCTCTGAGCGCGTTGGCTTTCATCGTTACACTTTTCCAAAGAGTGATGACGCTCACATCATTATTGATTTGAAAGAAGGTATCGGCTGGGACAATGCTACTGAAACACACCTTGAACAAGTTAACGACACTACCATTACCGGCTACAGATACTCATCAGGATGGGCTCAGGATCAGCGAATATTTTTCGCCGCTATTTTTTCTAAACCTATTCAATCTATAACACTTTATAACGACACTATACCTGAGGCAAATAAAACAACACTAACTGGCAAGCGAATAAAAGCCATCACAGGCTTTCAGGTAAAAGACAATGAACAAATTCTTTTAAAGGTTGGCATCTCACCTGTTAGCATCAGCAATGCCTTGGAGAACATTAAGACTGAAATACCACACTGGAATTTTGAACGTGTTGTTGTGGAAGCTGATAGCTTCTGGAATAAAGAACTAAATAAAGTACAAATAGATGTTAATGATGAAGCTCGCAAAAAAATCTTCTACACATCATTGTATCATACCATGATCGCTCCCTCCATCTTTAATGATCACAATGGAGATTATCTCGGAACAGATAAGCAAGTATATCACGATACAACGTTCACCAATCTAACTACATTTTCATTGTGGGATACTTACAGATCAACTCATTCGCTGTACACTATTCTACAACCAGAACGGGTAAATAATATGGTGAACTCGTTATTGGCCATTTATAAGCAACAAGGCAAATTACCTATATGGCATCTTATGGGTAACGAAACAAACACGATGCCCGGCAACAGCGCTTTTCCTGTTATAGCAGATGCTTATCTCAAAGGGTTTGATGGCTTTGATGCTAACCTCGCATTGGAAGCTATGAAAGCCTCTGTATCAAGAGATGATCGGGGATTAAAATTTGTACGTGAGCAAGGTTTCATTCCTGCTGACGAAGAGGTTGAAAGTGTTGCCAAAGGATTGGAGTATTCCATTGATGACTGGTGCGCTGCACAACTGGCTAAAAAAGTTGGTAATGATCAGGAGTACAACTTCTTCATAAAACGATCAAAAAATTACAACTACTATTTTGATCAAGAAACACATTTTGTAAGAGGAAGAATTTCAAAAGATAAATGGAGAACACCTTTCAGTCCGTTTATAGCCAGACACATGAAAGATGATTTCAGTGAAGGCAATGCGTGGCAATATACCTGGCTTGTACCACATGATGTTGAAGGATTGATTTCATTGCATGGTGGAGAAGAACCATTCTTAAAAAAACTTGACTCATTATTTATGTTGAAAGTTGATATGGGAAAAGAAGCTTCGAACGACATCTCTGGTCTTATAGGTCAATATGCTCATGGCAATGAACCTAGCCATCACATTACATATTTGTATGCTTATGCAGGACAACCCTGGAAGACAGCAGAAAAAGTGAGATACATTCTTGATAGTTTATATACTGATAAGCCCAATGGCATCTGTGGCAATGAAGATGTTGGTCAGATGTCGTCGTGGTATGTTTTTTCAACCTTAGGATTTTATCCGGTTAATCCTGCGAATGGTGCTTATGTAATTGGTAGTCCCGCTGTTGACAAGGCTGTATTGCATCTTCCGCATAACAAAACATTCACAATTACAGCTAAGAATAATTCATCAAAAAATATTTACATTCAAAGCATCACCTTTAATGGTAAACCTTATACAAAAACTTTTATTACGTATCAGGATATCATGTCTGGTGGAGAATTGTCTATTGAGATGGGTAGTAAGCCAAGCACTACCTGGGGAATTAAAAAAGAAGATTGGGCTAAGTCAATTTTGCAGTAATGAAAAATCATCTCGGTCTGTATCCTCACAGATCGATCTACACTCGCGTTACTGGAAAGGCATTGAGCAACTGATAAGTTTTTTTGATATTAGCGAATAAAGGTATACAGGCAATATGCTTATACATTATGAATGTTACATGCCATACTAAATGAAAATCCCCAACAAAATAATCATCGCCACAATCCTTATGCTTGTGGTTCTTACGTTTATTCGAGAGACTGGAGTACTGAATATTGACTCCTACAAAATGACTTCAAGCATTACGTCTAGAAACAGCTGGACTGATAATAGCGTTATAATTACAATCGATAGCTCAACGATGAATTCCAAATTCATTAATAGGCAATTCAGCGATTTACCAGTCATTGTTTTGTACGGTAGCGACACACTGTACAGCGATCGGATTCAGCTAAACCCAATAGTGGTGACCATTGATTCCTTACAAAACAGCTTTTTATGGACACCTTTATATAAGTCAGTAACATTTAAAGCCGTGGGTATATCAAAATTTACAAACGACATAATAAAAACGCCTCCGGCCCGAATTAGCCTTGTCAAAGCTAACCATGTCGGCCATTTAAACACCAAGGGCAGCGTTTCGATAACTGGGTTGTGTTCACATAGACATGCAGTGGAGTTAATTAAAGAACTTGTTGTAAAGGATTTTGTATTACAAACAAGACAGCACTTTTCGACATTAGATTAAGTACCTATCTATTCAATTCCAAACAATCCTTTAATTCTAATACTTATCTGAAACTCCAATCTCGCGCGGAGCTCGCGCGAGAACAGGTTAGTTTATTAACTACAAGAATCAATAAACTTCAAAGGAAGAAATCAACGGACAGGCTTTTGAATCAACAATATTCAAACGAATCTTATTTGTTTCTACTGGATTCAGTTTTAGTATTCGCTTATATCCAATGGTAGTGCCTTCAGCTACATTCTTCCATGCATTGTCTTTCCAAACTTCAACAGTGAATGATTTAACACGTTGTCCAAGTTTAATATATTCCTGTAACACAACGTACTTCACCTTTTGAGTTTTGCCTAAATCAATTTCAACTGTACCCTTTGTAATTTCATCATCTGTTGCCCAGTACGTTTCAGGATTACTATCAGCAACATTTATAGGTGCATATTGGCTTGCCTCTCCACGGTATGAGCTTGCAGTTACATTCGTCACAGCAGCCAGATTAGTTTTAAATTCAGTGTCGAGCAATGCTCTAAACTCTTTCAGTGCTTTCACATCATTTTCATGAAAAAGTCCTCGCTTATCGGGTGGCACATTTAATAAAAGTGTAGAGCCGCGACCAACTGATGTTAAATAGATTTCGAAAAGTCTTTCTGCCGATTTTACAAGTGAATCTTCCTTAGCGTGATAGAACCATCCTGGTCTTATGGATACATCTACTTCAGCAGGAACCCATTTCATTCCATTCTCATTACCAGTATTCAACAGGTTTTCAATTCCTCCTTTACCAGCAAACAAAGTATCCGTTGAAATTGTATTCCAGTTAGTTTCGCCTGCTATTCCATTTTCATTTCCAACCCATCGCACTCCAGGACCTGCATCACTGAAGAAAATAATATTGGGCTCAAACTGCCTAACTACATCTAGTGTTGTTGACCAATCATAATAGGTTGCACCGTTAATCTTTCTTATTTCCTTCGCTCCTCCGTAGTATCCATCTCCACCATTGGCACCATCAAACCACATTTCAGAAACAGGACCATAGCTTTTAAAAAGTTCTTGCAGCTGATTGCGATAATACGTTATATACTCTGGCGTGCCATAGTCAGCACGGTTCCTGTCCCATGGTGAAAGATAAATTCCAAACTTTAATCCATGCTTCTTACAAGCTTCAGATACTTCTTTAACCAGATCTCCCTTACCTTCTTTATATGGACTTTTCTTAATAGAGTGTTCTGTAAATTGACTGGGCCATAAGCAAAAACCATCATGATGCTTACACGTCAGGATGACTTGCTTAAAGCCTGAATCTTTTAATGTACTTACCCATTGATCAACATTTGTCTGGCTGGGATTAAATATCGATTCTTTCTCATCACCATACCCCCATTCCTTATCGGTAAATGTATTGACGGTAAAATGTATGAAGGCATTCAACTCCATAGCATGCCATGCAAGTTGAGCATCTGTAGGAACTGGTCCTACAGCTACCGGAGGTGTAACTTCTTTTTTTGAACATGATACTGCAAATAAAAGAAGAGATAAAAAGAAGACTAATCGATGCAGCATTGTATTTGTAATTTTAGAAATCTCTATTGTTCAATACTATAAGAGAGCGCTATTGCCGGAGTATATTTATTCACAACTGTCGCCGGTAGGTAAACTTTAACAATGTTGTTTTCAACTTTCCATTTAACGTTAGTATTAGTTCCAACTAACTTCATCACAGATCCTTTTTTAGGAACATTTCCTTTCCATGAAATTTCATGAGGCATTGGCTCTTGTTCTTTAAAGCATGTTATAGCATAATAAACATTGTCTTTACTCTTTGTAAAAAAAGTATTTTCAGATTGAAAGACGGATACCGTTCGTGTATTATAAATGGCACTTCCGTTTTTAGAAAGCCATGCACCAATCTCTTTTAGTCTGCTGATCTGCACTTCCTTAAATTCTCCATTAGGATCCGGGCCAACACCCAACAAAAGGCTGCCACCCTTCGCTACAACTTCAACAAGTGTGTGGATTACTTTAGCACTTGACTTAAAATTATCATGGGGCACATAACCCCATGCACCACCAAGTGTTATGCAACTTTCCCATGGGTGATCCAGTTTTTCTTTGGGAATACTTTGCTCCGGAGTTTGATAATTTTCATACGGCCCGTGTACAGTTCTGTCAACGATAAGTAAACCCGGCTGTGCCTTTCTTGCCATGTCAGCAATTCGAGGTATATCAATATGCTGACTCCACGGTGGAATAGGTGCACCCCATGCGCGTACTTCGTCAGTAACTGTTTCAAGTGGTCTTACCCAACCACCATCGAGCCAGAGAATATCTATGCTACCATAATTATGCATAAGTTCACCAATCTGGTTGTAGGTAAACTGCTTGAATTTATTCCATCGCCATGGGTATCTGCGAATATCATAATTTACATTTCGGTTAGGTGTTGCATACTTGGGCCACCAGAAATATTCTGAATGCCAATCGGGCTTGGAGTAATAAGCACCAATCATAAAGTTTTGTTTTCGAAATGCTTCGAATACATATTTGGCAACATCAGCTCGTGGGTTGTTAGCAAATGGACCGTTACTGATTTTAAAATCAGATTGTTTTGTGTCAAACATATTAAATCCATCGTGATGCTTGGTTGTAAAAACAACATAACGCATACCTGCATCTTTGGCTGCCTGAGCCCACTGCTCTGGATTAAATTTTACAGGATTAAAATCCTTACTCAATCCCCAGTACCACTCTTTATATTTATCATACGAAGAGGCACTGTCGCGTTCAATCCAATCTTCAGAGCACAATTCCCATGATTCAATAATACCCGGTACTGCATATAGCCCCCAGTGAATGATCATACCAAATTTCTGATCTCGCCATACTTCAAGTTTCTTCTTAACTAAAGAATCGGTTGGCCATTCATAGGTCGTTGATTGCTGATGTATATTGCCTTGAGCGAAAGCCAGGCAAGAACAAACAAGAAAGCTCAGCGTCAGAGCATATCGAAGTGAAGTGTATTTAATCATCATTAAGTTTATAAAGAACAAGATTATTAATCACTGCTAAAACTAATTAAAAAAAGAGGTTGCATTGCTGCAACCTACTTTTTATCACTACTAACCAATTATTATTACTTAATTAACATCCCACCAAACATTCGCGTTACCTACATCTAATCCTCCTGGAATGGTACCTACTGCAGTATTAACAGCGTCTGTATTTGTACTGTATTCATTAGGTAGATAGGTAAGCCTTTTCATCACACCTTTTCCGACAGCTGTGTTTTCTGTAGCTAACAACGGATATAATATGTCAGCATCAGTTCTACGAAGATCAGACCATGCTTCCCATGACTCCGGGAAAAGTCCAAGGTACTTCTGAACTGCGATCTGCTTCCGTTGCTCAGCCACAGTGCCAGCCCATAATACGGGTACATCCACAGGAGGTGTGTTTATACCTTCAGCAGCATAATAAGAAGCAAAAGTAGGGTCTGCTGCAGTGCTTGTTCCTGCTATATATGTATTGATGGCAGAACTATTTGTAACTCCCCATTGCTGCAACGACAAGCTGATACCTTTTTCGTAATAAGACTGTGCTGTTCCACTACCCATACTCCATCCGTTCAAAGCACCTTCTGCTAGATTGAAGGAGGTCTCAGATGCCATCATAATTTCGATCGGCTTTTTTACATTATCTGCAAATGTAGTAGTCTGGTTTGTCATACTTAAAGTATCAGTGCTCCAGTCTCGCACAGTTGGACCACCATTTGGTTGACCTACAAAATGTCCATTACTATTGGCCTCAAACCATATTGCAAGCCGGGGGTCATTGTATCCTTTCAGGATGCTTTCCATATCGGCTGTCATATAAAATCCCCAATACTTTGCCACATCCACAAAGTCATTGTATTCATTGGAGCTTGTCGCAAAATAAGCACTTCCAGTATTAGACTCGATAACACCTGCAGTTACGGCAGCCTCTGCCTGAGTTTTAGCGGTAGAAGCATCAACATCAGATAGTCTCAATGCCAGGCGCAACCTTAGTGAATTTCCAAATCTTCTCCACTTTTCAATATTGCCATCATATACCTTGTCATAACTTTTAAAAATGGCTATCGTACTCTCAGAAGAAGCATCTAAGGTAGTATTTGCCGCATCAAGCAATTTGAAAAAATCTGCGTACATAGACTCCTGGGAATCATACGCTATTGATGCTCCGCCAACCCCTGCCTTTGAATAAGGTACAGGACCCCATGAGTCTGTAAATCTATGGAACATATAAACCTTCCAGATATCGAGAACAGCCAACGCTTCAGCATTTCCTTCTGACGCCGTATATGCATTTCTCAGAGAAGGTACTGCAAGGGTATAAAATCTCGTCCATCCGCGGCTTCTCCATCCATCATTGATCCCATTTCTTTCTGTCTGATAACCTGGGTCACCTGCAGACATATAATGAGAGAAAAGCATAGAATGCAACATCGTAATTAATCCATAAGTACCATAGTCATCGCCTGGAATGGCCCAGGAAGCATTACTGATTCCCTTATATAAGGCATTGGCAAATGACGGACCTGCCATGGTGGCATTCAACTGATCTGTTGTAAGGGTGTTCGGATTGGTGTTAATCTTATCAAAATCCCCGGTACAACTCACCGACAATATCAGAATGGCCAGTGTGATATACTTTATTTTATTTTTTTTCATCACGACTTTCTTTTAAAAATTTACTTTCACATTAAAACCAATGTCTCTTGTGGTAGGAATATTGAATGATTCAATTCCCTGAAGGTTTCCAACCCCCACTCCTTGTTCAGGATCAAAGTACTTAGCCTTGTTCATAATGAAGAACAGGTTTCTTCCTACAATCGAGAAATTCACTCCAGTGAATGGACCCTTTCCTAAAACTTTCTTTGGCAAAGAATACCCTAATACCAATTCTCTCAACCGGATGTTGGTTGCACTAAAGACAAAATTTTCAGCAGATTTTGGATCGCGACTTGCTACCTGTGTCCAATAATCTTCTGCTTTAATTGAAGTTGTATTCTTTGTAGTGGATGTAATGTTTCCTTCAGAATCACGAGTAGCAACAACTCCATCTACTACAAAACCATCTGTGCGTCCCTTTAACGTAGTTGTGCTTGCTCCAACGCCAGCCAGTTTTGACTGTGTATAGGAAATTACTTTACCTCCGACTCTGGCATCTATCAGGAAGCTCAGAGTAAAGTTTTTGTAAGACAGTCTGTTTTGCATACCGCCAAGCCAGCTAGGATTGAAGTTACCTGCTTTGATATCAAAGCCTGAAGTGAATTCAGGTAAACCTGTGGTTCCATTTACCAGGATCTTTCCATCGTCTGTACGATTAAAGCCTCTGATATATAGGTCTCCGTAGCCTCCTCCTTGTTTAATAAGTGTTTGGGCCAATCGCTCATATCCGGTTGTGACCGACAGTTCTTTACGGTCTTTCATGATGCTAAGCACTTTAGTTTTGTAGCTTGAGTAGTTGAAGGTTACATCCCATTTGAAACTACCGCTTTGAACAACACCTGCATTAAGTACTACTTCGATCCCTTTGTTCTGAATTGAACCTCCGTTCACTACCTGGGTTGCGTACCCAGAAGATTCCGGTACATTTATAGTGAAAATCTGATTATTGGTTTTGGTATCATACAACGTCAGGTCTAATCCGATTCGGTTTTTGAATAACCTTGATTCTACTCCTAACTCGTTTGAGCTAGAGATTTCCGGCTTAAGATTTGGGTTATTAAGTACTGTTGATGATTGTACAACGCCACCATCAATTCCGTAATAAAGAAGCTGTTGACTTAATCTGTAAGGATCTGTGTCATTACCTACAGAAGCATGTGAACCTCTTACTTTCAAATAAGTCAGTACTCTTGACTCAACGTTAAACATGTCAGTCAATACTCCGGAAAGACCTACAGATGGATAGAAGTAAGATCTATTGTTTGCAGGCAAGGCGGATGACCAATCGTTACGAGCGGTAACATCCAGGAACAAAACATCTTTGTAACCCACCTGAGCAAAACCATAAAGTGAATTAATTCGCTTGTCATAAAAATCGGAAGTTGGGGAATAAGAAGAGATGTTGCTTATCGCAAAAAAGTTTCTCTTACTCAACGGACCACCCACATTTAGCGTAGACCTTGTTTGCATAAGGGAGTTACCACCCGCACTTACATTGACAGAGAAATCTCCAAACTTCTTATTGTAAGATAAAAGGAAGTCTGAGTTCAACTCACGTGTTGTTCCTCTTGATTGTGAGAAGCTCCCAAAATCATTGGCAATTACTGAAGTTGAAGCATACCTGGAAATATCAGTCGAGATTGCTGACTGATCAAGTCCAGAGCGTACCTGTAAGCTGAGTGCGTCAGTAAAGTTATACTTCAATGATGCAAACCCGATAAATCTGCTTTGCTCGTCTGTTCTCAGGCTTCGATGTGCCAACCATGCTGGATTTTCCATTACTCCGTGTACGGAGTTTGGATCAGGCCAATTATATTGAATCTGTCCTGCTGCATCTATGTATTGATATTGCTTGTATTGGCTGTATGGCATACTTCTGGGCATTGTATAAACACCCTCACCTATTGATCCTTCACCTGTATTCAGAGCGTTTTCGATTTTCTGGTAGATGTAGTTGGTCTTTACATCCAGTTTCAACTTAGGGCTAAGGTCACTGGTAATACGCAAATTCAGGTTATGTCTGTTCAGATCGTTTCCTGGTACTATACCATTTGAAGTGGTGTTGGTATAGGAGAAGTATCCCTGAGCATTCTGATTACCCATTGACGCAGAAATTGTCTTCGCCCAGTTGTATCCGGTTCTGAAGAATTTCATACCATTGTTTGGCTGTGGGCTAAATTTATATGTTGCCGGTCCTGCGTAATTAGGATTAAATGAAAGTTGCCATGCTGCTACGTCCTGACCAGTCATCGCAGGTCCCCAACTATTCCGTGTTGTTGGATCATATACTCCAGCGTTACCTTGTCCATATTTGTTTTGAAGGTTCAGCAAGTTATATGCATTGGAAAACATCAGATTTGATGAAACTGATATATTAGTTTTCTGTCCAGCTGAACCCTTTTTAGTTGAGATGATGATAACGCCATTGCTTGCACGTGTTCCATATAGCGCTGCTGCTGATGGACCTTTCAATACTGAAATAGAAGCAATATCATCCGGGTTGATACTTGAGATACCATTAAAGCTGGTAGTTCCCCCGATATCTGTTGCAGGCGTTGAGGCAACATTGTTATCCATTGGCACTCCATCGATGATGAAAAGCGGCTGGTTGTTTCCTGTCAGTGAACGGTTACCTCTAAGCGTAATCCGTGATGAGCTACCAACACCGTTTCCAGTTGTCGAGAAGCTCAATCCTGCTACTTTTCCTGACAGAGAGTTAGCCACATTCAGAGAGCGTGCTTCAGAAAATTCATCCGTTGAGATCTTCTGTGCTGAATAGGTTATCGCTTTCTTCTCTCTCTCAATACCAAAAGCCGTCACTACAACTTCAGATAATTCCGAAATATCAGAGGCAAGAGATACATCAAGTGAAGTTTGATCAGCAACACTGATCTCCTGAGGCGCATAACCGATAAACGTAAATACCAATACATCTCCCTTGGAGGCTTTGACACTATACTTACCATCTGCATTGGTAGTTGTACCAATATTGGTTCCCTTAATCTGAATGGACACGCCTGGCAATGCCATGCCTGACTCCTTCTCCAGTACTGTTCCTGAAATGGTAGTCTCCTGAGCACTGGCAGTGTAACCCGCCAGCAGACTTAAACCAAAAAGGAGCTGAAACAAACTCCTTTTCATAAACTTGAAGAAGCCACACGTAAGGGTGCTGTCATTTGTACCCTCCATGCACTTCTTCCACTTCTCGTAGTTGTTCTTCATAGGAAATAATAATAAAGTGGTGAAATTCTAAAACCTTGAACTCGATTGTTGCACTTCATAATAAAGATCATGCTCGTGCGTGAATGATCTGATTTGTTTACCTGTAGGCTTTCTATCATATATGAATTGGGTTTAGTAATTCCTTTGACTAAAAAGTTTTGACAAAGCCTTGCCATGAAAAGCATATATGCATGATGTGGCTGATGGCATCTTAAAGGGTAACCAAACCATACAACCTTAAGATGTTGTTACTCAGACCACATCATGCGTGATGCAATTCTTAATTAAAACTTCAGCAGCTAAACGGAGAGTATATTGAAATCTAACCCTCAACCAGAAAAAAAATTGGAAATAATAAGATTGGGCAGTAGAATCTTTTAAATCACACCTTTAAAAGGCTTAAAATCATAGTAGGATTGTAGTATTCAGGATAAGGCATTCATTATTTGACATCCCAAAATATCTTTGCGTTTCTTAGATCCTGAGAAGCAACCTTAGCGTAATTTTCATTATAGGTCTTTTCATTGCTAGGATAGGTTAACCGCGTAGGAGGCAGTTCATAACCTGTAAGAGACGCAGGATTAAATAAAAGTTGAGGATAACCTGTACGTCTTATTTCAGACCAGCTTTGAACGGATTGAAGAAATCCAAAGTGAACCCATTTTTGGGTCCATATCTTTTGTAATCTTTCTGCTGATGATCCTGTATACTGAAGAGAGTCTG
>Ga0310811_10006492_pt1 | contig 14957 bp, 11 predicted proteins | sample YCmetagenome_FD_207642 | JGI IMG/M metagenome (GOLD analysis project Ga0310811, IMG submission 207642) | Soil microbial communities from experimental microcosm in Duke University, North Carolina, United States - YC | ecosystem: Engineered > Artificial ecosystem > Soil microcosm > Unclassified ...
CGATCGGATACAGAGCGAACCGTCGCTCGCCGACCAGAGGAACGGCCGCGACAAACCGTCCGTCTGGCGATATGGCCGCGGGAAAGGGTTCGAGTCCGGTTCCCTCGGGTGTGAAGGGTTTGGGCTCGCCCTCGGGCAGATCCTGAACGAAAAGCCGCGACGGCCGGCCCGGTTCACTGCCGGCGACGACGAGGCGTTTGCCATCCGGTAGGAAGTACGCCCAATCGTACTCGCTGATCGTTCCCCGCCGGAGCGTGCGTGGGTTTCCCGCTCCCGTCGGCACGAGCCGCAGCTCTCTGGGGAAGCCGATGTTCGAGCACACGACCCACTTTCCATCGGGCGAGATGGCAAGCGCCCAGCCCTCGCCAAGGCGAACCGGCGGTGAGCCGTCGGCGTGCCGCAGATAGGCGCCGCTGCCCGGGCCCCCGCCGTCGGCGGCTTCACTGAAGATGAAGGATTGGCCGTCAGGAGAGAAGATGGCTCCGAATGTTCCATCCAGCCACGAGTACTCGCGCTCTGCAGTGTCTTGCCCCATCCGACCACGGGCCTCGATGGAAGCGCGTCCTTCCGTGAGCAGAACGCGTCCGTCGGCGGAGATGTCATGAAGCCAGAGGACGCCGGGAGCCCGGGCGACCAGGCGCTCGCGGCCGGCGAGCGTGACAGCATAGAGCGCTTGTGAAATTCCTGACTTCGTGGCAGTGAACCACACCTCGCGGCCATCGCGCGCCCAAGCCAAACCACCTATGGACGTCCAGCCGGTGGAGAGGGTGGTCTTTTGACCTTGCCTGTCCATGACGATCACCGAACCGGCGGCTTCTGTTGCGGTGTTCGAAACCCGGTGCTGTGCTGCCGATCTCAAGGAAGGCGAGCCGGTCGCCCCGGGGCGACACGCGCAGTCCGCTGATGCGCCCGCCCGACTCATACAGCACATGCCCCGGCGGCGACTCGATCCGACGCCTCCCGGAATCACGAATGATCGCCAGGCTTCCGTCGGGCGCCCAGTCAGCCTCCGCACCGGGTCCGCGATCTCACGGGGCACTCCGCCATCCAAGGGGAGTCGGGCAAGCGTCCCGTTCGGCAGAACGACCGCCATCTCGCCTCCCTTCGTTGCGGCGAGCGAGCCGTTGAGCCCCAAGGCGCGCGACTCGATCGCATCGAGCCGGGCCGAGAAGACCTGGAGCGGCTGGTTGGGCCACTTTGCAGAGTAAAGGATTGTCTGTCCGTCGCTTGAGAACCGCGCCCACCCGGGGCTCCCGCGGCGGAACGTTATCTGGCGGAACTGCGGCACGGGTTGAGGGTTCCAGTTTTTGCCCAGCAGGAAGGCGACGGCGCTCGCCAGAACCAGCAGCGCGAGAAGCGCACTGACAGGCCGACCTGGTGCGCGCCACCATCCCCGATCCGCGACGGGCGCCAGACCCCGGATGCTGCCGGCGGTCGATGCGGAGACCGCCTCGAGCGCCAGCCCCAGATCATGGGCAGAATGGAAGCGCTCGTCCGGCCGCTTCTCCAGGCACCGTCGCACGATCTGCTCGATCGCCACCGGGACGTTCCGGTTCACTTCTCCGATCTGGGGCGGATCCTCCTTCAAGATCGCCCGCATCGTCTCAATGACCGAATCGCCGTGAAACGCCCGCCGGCCAGACAGCATTTCGTGGAACACCGCACCGAAAGAGAAGACATCGGAGCGTTGGTCAGCGGGTTGCCCTTGGACTTGTTCAGGGGACATGTAACCGGCCGTGCCGAGCACGGTGCCGACGTCGGTAAGTTGCAGGGCCGTCTCGCTGTCGCTGACATCCTGCACTCCGCGGGGCTGCAGCTTCGCGAGGCCGAAGTCCAGGATCTTCACGCGCCCGTCTACGGTCACGAAGATGTTCTCTGGTTTCAGATCCCGGTGGACGATCCCTGCTGCATGCGCCGCAGCCAGGCCGTGAGCGATCTGGACGGCAACGTCGACGGACTTGCGAATCGTGAGCGGACCCTTGAGCCGCTCACGCAGCGTCTCGCCATGGAGCAGCTCGAACACGATGTATGGAGCGCCATCGTGCAGGCCTGTATCGAAGACCGCCAGGATGTTCGGGTGATTGAGCGCGCCGGCCGCCTTGCTCTCTTGTTCGAAGCGCCGCAGTCGGTCGGAATCGGCCGACGACTCCGAAGGGAGCACCTTGACCGCAACGTCGCGTTCGAGACGGGGTCGCGGGCGCGGTAGACTTCGCCCATCCCGCCCGAGCCGAGCAGACCGAGGATTTCGTAGGGGCCGAGACTCGCGCCCGGGGTGAGCGCTTCGGATCGAGGCACTGTAGCCGATGCCGAGGACACTACTGCTGTGGGGGCGGGACGTCAACTCGAATGCGGTTGCCAAGCTCGCGCCGCCGTTGCTCGCACGACGGGCTTCGTCAGGCCTGAGGGTCCAGCCAGGCGTCGATGGTCCGTTGGCTCCTTCCAAGTGATAGACCTCGCGGTTCATCGAGACTACAATCCGCGTCGGACCAGAGGCCTATGCAGATCATCAGCAGCAGAAGGATCTACGACGTGTGCATCGTCGGCTCAGGCGCGGGCGGTGGCATGGCCGCCAAGGTGCTCACCGAGGCCGGCGCCGATGTGCTGATGCTCGAGGCGGGACCGAACTGGGATCCCGTCAAGGACTCGAAGATGTTCGCGTGGAATTACGACAGTCCGCGGCGAGGCGCGTCGATTCCCGAGCGGCAGTTCGGCGAGTACGACGCCGCGCTCGGCGGGTGGACGCTCGACGGCGAGCCGTACACGACCGCGCCGGGTGAAGAGTTCCTGTGGTTCCGTTCGCGCATGCTGGGCGGCCGCACCAACCACTGGGGACGCATTTCGCTGCGCTGGGGTCCGGACGACTTCCGCCCGAGACGTCTGGACGGTCTCGGCGACGACTGGCCGATCACGTACGACGACATCAGACCGTTCTATGACGAAGTCGACAAACTCGTCGGCGTGTTCGGTACGAATCTCGGGCCGCGTTTTCCGAATGAACCCGACGGGCTGTTTCTTCCGCCGCCGCAGCCCCGCTGCTACGAGCTCCTCATCCGCGATGCCTCGGAGCGACTCAACATTCCGTGCGTGCCCGCGCGTCTTTCGATCCTGACGAAGCCGCTCAACGGGCGTCCGGCATGCCACTACTGCGGGCAGTGCAACCGAGGATGCGCGACCGGATCCAATTTCCAGTCGACTACCGTCCTGATTCCGCCTGCGATGAAGACCGGGCGTCTGACCCTGATCACGGACGCGATGGCGCGCGAAGTGACGATCGGCGACGACGCGCTGGTCAACGGCGTCGCGTACATCGACAAGAAGACGGGACGCGACAATCACGCGCGCGCGCGTGTCGTCGTGCTGGCCGCCAGCGCATGCGAGACCGCGCGGCTGCTGCTCAACTCGAAGTCAGGAACGTTTCCGCAGGGCCTGGCGAATTCGAGCGGCGTCGTAGGGAAGTACTTGACCGATTCCACCGGGGTTGGGGTCTCGGGCTTCATCCCGCGCCTGACGGGCAACTTGCCGCACAATGAAGACGGCGTTGGTGGCATGCACTTGTACATGCCGTGGTGGCTCGACAACAGCACGCTCGACTTTCCGCGCGGATACCACATTGAAATCGGCGGCGGCCGACGGATGCCCGGCGCGGGATTCCTGGGAAACCTGTACAGTTTCACCGGCGTGGACGCGTCGGGCACGCCGATCTCGTTCGGCGGCTACGGCAAGACACTGAAGCAGGACTATCGCCGCGTCTACGGATCGGTGGTCAGCTTCGCGGGGCGCGGTGCAATGATTCCGAACGACGACTGCTACTGCGACGTCGATCCGCTTGCAGTGGACAAGTACGGCATTCCGGTCCTGCGGTTTCATTGGAAATGGAGCGACTACGAGAAGAAGCAGGCGAAGCACATGCAAGAAACCTTCAGCGCGATCATCCACGAGATGGGCGGAACGCCGCTGGAGGCAATGTCGCCGGAAGAGGCCAACTACGGCCTGGCGGCCGGCGGCGAGATCATCCACGAGCTCGGCGTCGCGCGCATGGGCGACGATCCGTCCACGTCGGTGGTCAACAAGTACTGTCAGGCTCACGACGTGAAGAACCTGTTCATCGCCGACGGCGCGCCGTTCGTCACACAGGCCGACAAGAACTGCACGTGGACGATCCTGGCCCTCTCCATGCGCACGAGCCAGTACATCGCGGACCAGCGCCGCGCGGGAGCCATCTAGCCGTGTCCGACATCGATCGCCGTACGCTGCTCCGGCTGATCGCGGCCGCGCCGCTGGCCGCGGGATTCACGTGGACCGAGGCCGAAGCGGCCCAGGCGCATCAGCACGCACAGACGGCGCGCACCGCCGCGACGGCCAAGGCGCCGTTTAAGCCGAAGTTCTTCAACGCGCACGAATTCGCGACAGCGGGGCTGCTCGCCGACACGATCATTCCGAAAGACGAACGCTCCGGCAGCGCAACCGACGCCGGCGTGCTCGAGTTCATGGATTTCATGATGCACGACCAGCGGGAGCGCCAGACGGCGATGCGCGGCGGACTCGCGTGGATCGACCTCGAGTGCGAGCGCCGGTACGAGAAGCGCTTCATCGACTGCACGGCGGCCGAGCGCTCCGCCGTGCTGGACGACATCGCGTGGCCGCAAAAGGCGCGACCCGAATTCTCGCAGGGCGTCGCCTTCTTCAACAGCTTCCGCGATCTCACGGCATCCGGATTCTGGTCCTCGAAGATGGGCGTCATGGATCTGCAATACGCGGGCAACACGTTCGTCCCCGAGTGGAAGGGCTGCCCGGACGACGTGTTGAAGAAATTGGGCGTCAGTCGTCCAGCCGGTGGTTAATGGACGACACGCGCTCCGGCAGGGTCTTTGTTTCGTCCTTCCTCGTTCTGTTCCTCGAAGTCGTGTTGATTCGCTGGATGCCGGCGTACGTCCGGCTGCTGGCGTATTTCTCCAATTTCATCCTCCTCGCGAGCTTTCTCGGCATCGGCATCGGCTGCCTGCTCGCGGCGACGCGCCTGCGGCTCTTCGCCTGGTTCCCGATGCTCCAGTTCGCGATCGTGGCAGTCGTGTACTTGTTCCGGCTCGAGGTGGCGATCCCCTCTTCCACCGACATCTTCTTCTCGAGCGGAACGCCGCAGAAGGTGGTGACGGTCGAAAGCACGTACCTCCTGCCGGTCCTGTTCGTCGTCGTCGCGGCGCTGTTCGCCGCCGTCGCACAGCGGATGGGACGCGAGATGGCGACGCTCGCACCGCTTCGCGCCTACACGATTAATATCCTCGGCAGCCTCGCCGGTGTCGGCGCCTTTGCCTTGATGTCCTGGGCACAGTTGTCGCCAGCCTGGTGGTTCGGCGTCGCGTTCGCGGCGGCGCTCCCGCTGCTCGTCAGCGTCGAGGCGACGTCCGGCGCCGCATGGCTCGCCGTGAACGCACTCGACATCGTGCTGCTCGGGGCGTCCCTGGCATTGATCGCAATCCTGACGAAGGACACGATCTGGTCGCCGTATTACAAGATCAGGCTCGTGCGCGGACCGGAAGAGACGGTCATCGAGGTGAACGAGATCTTTCACCAGTCGATGGCGCACGTCGATCACAAGGAATACTTCTATCAGTGGCCATACACGGTCTTCGGCAGCACCTTCAAGAACGTCCTGGTTCTTGGGGCGGGCTCCGGCACCGACGTCGCTGCCGCGCTGCAGCATGGTGTCCAACACGTGGACGCCGTCGAGATCGACCCGGCCATCATCCGTATCGGACGCCAATCGCATCCCGATCGGCCGTACGCGGATCCGCGCGTCACGATCATCAACGACGATGCGCGGCATTATCTGAGGACGACGCAGAAGAAGTATGACCTCGTCGTGTTTGCACTGATTGATTCGCTCACGCTGCAGTCGAGTTTTTCCGGCGTGCGCCTCGAAAGTTACATGTTCACGCGCGAGTCGTTCGACGCGGTGCGCGATCACGTGACGACGCGCGGATTGCTCGTCATTTACAATTACTTCCGCGAGCGCTGGCTCGTCGATCGGCTCGCCAACACGGCCGCGGCCGCGTTCGGGAGCGAGCCATACGTCCACGTGCACGAGGAGCAGGCGTACCTCGGCGTTCTGATGGCGGGTCCACGCCTTGCCCAACTGAAGGCGCCTCCGGCGATTCCCGATCACGTGCTGTCGTACGGCCAGTCGCATGGCGCGAGTCCCGGACACATGCTGGAGCGCGACCGGTCGATCGAACCGGCCACTGACGACTGGCCGTTCCTGTACATGCGCGACCGCGGGCTGCCGGAGCACTATGCGCTCGTCCTCATCATGATTCTGGCGTTCTCGATCATCGCCGTGTGGGCGGCGATGCGCGCGCAGCCGGACGCCGCCATCGGGGCAGCCGGCTCGCGCTGGTCGTGGCAGTTCTTTCTGCTGGGCGCGGGCTTCCTGCTGCTCGAAACCAAATCGATCATCCAGTTTGCGCTCCTGTGGGGATCGACGTGGGTCGTGGCGTCCCTGGCGATTGCCTCGGTGCTGGCCATGGCACTGGTCGCGAACTTCATTGTCAATCGCAATGAGATCCGCAGCGGTACGGCGGTGGGGGTGGTGCTCGTCGCGTTGTTGATCCTGAACTATTTCGTTCCGATTGGACGCGTGACGTTCGAGAGCCGCGTGACGGAATCCCTCTTCTACGCACTCCTCGAGTTCAGCCCAATCCTCTGCGCGGGCCTGCTGTTCGGATCGGCCATCAAGCGATCACCGGCGGTCGCGCACGATTACGGCGTGAACCTGCTCGGTGCGATGATGGGCGGCGTCGCCGAATACCTGTCGCTCCTCACCGGTTTCCGGATGCTGCTGCTCCTGATCGCGGTGTGCTACATCGGCGCGGTCGTAGCCCGGAATGCCGGGGCGGAACAGGTGTCGCCGGCGCCGATGGGATTATCGTAGGAGTGTGATGCGTCGGACCTGCGCCATCGTGCTCCTCCTGCTCACATCATCCAGCGCGCGGGCGCAGCCGCCTGGCGGTGCGGTGCCACGCTCGAGGGCGCTCGAGATCTTCACGGCCAATTGCCAGCCGTGCCACGGACCGAACGGCAAGGGCACGCCCGCGCTCAAGGACCTCGCGTTCGTCGGACGCACCAGCTGGAAGCACGGCGCAACGCAAGCCGACGTGGTGAAGACCATCACCAATGGTGCGCCTGGTACGGCGATGCTGCCGTTCGGGGGACGCCTGACGAAGGCGGAGATTTCTGCCCTCGCGTACCTCGTCCGTTCGTTCTCTAAGACGCAGCCGAAGTCGAAGTGATGGCGACTGGAAGCCCTCGATCCGTCAACGTCGCATTGATCGGGTACGCGTTCATGGGGAAGGCGCACAGCAATGCCTACCGCCAGGTCGGACCGTTTTTCTCGCCGCGCCTCGCGACGCGGATGAAGGTCATCTGCGGACGCGACCATACAAAGGTCGCGGCGGCGGCGAAGACGTACGGTTGGGATGAAGCCGCGACCGACTGGCGCGAAATCGTCCGCCGGAAGGACATCGACCTCGTAGACGTCTGCACGCCCGGCGACTCCCACGCCGAGATCTCGATCGCGGCCGCGCGCGCGGGCAAGGCTGTCATTTGCGAAAAGCCGCTCGCAAACTCGGTCGCGGACGCGGAACGGATGCTCGCCGCCGTCGAAAAGGCGCGCGTCGTCCACATGATTTGCCACAACTACCGCCGCGCGCCGGCCGTGATGCTCGCCAAGCAGCTGATCGACGAGGGCCAGCTCGGAGAGATCCGGCATTACCGCGGCACGTACCTCCAGGACTGGATCACCGACCCGACGTTCCCGCTCGTCTGGCGGCTCGACAAGGCGAAGGCCGGCTCCGGCGCGCTCGGCGATATCGCGGCGCATTCGATCGATCTCGCGCGATTTCTGGTTGGGGAGATCGCGGAAGTCGCAGGCCACCTTGAGACATTCGTTACGTCGCGTCCGCTACCTGGCAGCCCGCGCCGCAAGGGGCGCGTGACCGTAGACGACGCGGCAATGGCGCTGGTGCGCTTCGAGAGCGGCGCGATCGGCACAATCGAAGGGACGCGGATGGCCCCGGGACGGAAGAACTACAACCGGTTCGAGATCAACGGCAGTCGAGGCAGCGTGGCCTTCGATCTGGAGCGGATGAACGAGCTCGATCTGTATCTGGAATCGGATGAGGGCCGTATCCGCGGTTTCCGCCGCGTCCTGGTGACCGAGAGATTGCATCCCTATATGAAGGCCTGGTGGCCGCCGGGCCATATCATCGGATACGAGCACACGTTCACGCACACGATCTACGATTTGCTCGACGCGATGGCGAACGACCGTATACCGCAGCCGAATTTCATCGACGGCGTCCGTAACCAGCGCGTCATGGCAGCCATCGAAAAGGCCGGCCGCATACGGCGGTGGGTCGCGGTCGGGTCTTCCGTTTGACGTCGGAAGAGGTATATGAAAATCGGAGTGTTCGCCGTTCTGTTCGGCAGCAAACCCTTCGAAGAGATGCTCGATTACCTTGTCGAGCAGGGCATTGAGGCGGTCGAAATCGGGACGGGCGCGTATCCGGGGAATTCCTACTGCGACCCCGCCGCGCTTCTCGCAGACGATCAGAAGCTGCGCGCGTTCCGCGACGCCATCGCCACGCGTGGATTAGTCATCAGCGCGCTCAGCTGCCACGGCAATCCCCTCCACCCGCAGAGCGCGATTGCGCGCGACCATCACGAGACATTCCTGCGCACCGTCGAACTGGCGAAGCGTCTCGACATCTCGACCGTGAATACCTTCAGCGGCTGTCCGCCCGGCGACGCGCGGGCGCAGCAACCGAACTGGATCGTGTCCCCGTGGCCACCGGAATTCTCCGAGATGCTCGAGTGGCAGTGGACCTCGCGGGTGATCCCGTACTGGACTGATGCGGCGCGCGTGTGCAACGCCGCCGGCGTGAAGGTCGCGATCGAGATGCACCCGAACTTCGTCGTCTACAACCCGGAGACCATGCTGCGGCTGCGCGACGTCGCGCCCGGCACGATCGGGTGCAACTTCGATCCGAGCCACATGTTCTGGCAGGGCGTGGACGTCATCGGCGCGATCCGGGCGCTTGGCGACTCGATCTATCACGTGCACGCAAAGGACTGCCGGATCGACGCGCGAAACGCCGCGGCCAACGGCGTACTCGACGCGAAGAAGTACACACGCGAACGGGAGCGCTCCTGGATCTTCCGCACGGTCGGGTATGGCAACGACGCGATCGTGTGGAGGGACATCGTCAGCGCGCTGCGCCTCTGGGGCTACGACCACGTGCTCAGCATCGAGCACGAAGACAGCCTCATGTCGCCTGAGGAAGGACTGAAGAAGGCGATCGCGTTCCTGAAGAAAGTCGTGATCGCCGAGCCGGCCGGCGAGGCCTACTGGGCCTGAGTCCAATCAGGCCGACGGTTTCGCCGCGCCGAGCGATCGGATCCAGATGTTCCGGAACCGCACCGGATTGCCATGGTCCTGCAGGGCAAGCGGACCGTGTGCGTTGCTCGGCTGGTACGGCAGGATTTGTCGATACGCCGTCGGCCCCCAGAACGCGTCCGCGTTGTGGACGAGAATGCCGTTGTGCAGGACGGTGACGACCGCCGGTGTGTCGAGCTTGTCGCCTGTGAAGCGGGGCGCGGTGAAGACGATATCGTACGACTGCCATTCGCCCGGCGGCCGTGACGCGTTCACGAGCGGCGGAAATTGTCCGAACATCGCGGATGCCTGGCCATCGGGGTACGTCTGATTGTCGTAGCTGTCGAGCACCTGAATCTCGAACACGCCCAGCAGGAAGACTCCACTGTTGCCGCGTTCCTGTCCCTCGCCCTCGACTTTCGGGGGTGTCGCGAATTCTACGTGCAGCTGAAAATCAGTGAACTGCTCTTTCGTCTGGATGTAGCCCTTGCCGGTCTCCAACACGCCGTCCGACATTTTCCATGTGGCGGGTCCGCCACCATCTTTCATCTGCCATTTGCTCAAATCGCTTCCCGCTCCGAGCAATACGGTCGCGTCTGCTGGCGGGGGCGTCGCCACGAGCGTCGACGGCGTCACGATCGGGGGCTGCGGCCGCCTGCCGTCGTGAATGTGCCACTTGCCGTTCGGCTGCATCGGCGTGTCTTCGTAGCCGAGCTGGCCCGGCGCGTGCGCGGCGACAACGGCGACCGCCGTCGCGATGATCAATGCGAACGGCACGTGACGATTCATCGAGACCCCACCTGTCTCCGCTTCCCGCTCGCCGTGCCAGCGGGCGCGACAGCGTCCGCGTCGACGGTCGCTGAACGGAGTGACGGCCGGAACAGGAATGCAAACACGACGAACACGCCGGCCGCGCCGCTGGCCGGGATCAGCCAGATTGCGCGCCAGTCGTGGCCACCGGTGGGCAGTACGTGCGACCCCGCGACGGCACCCGATACGAACGCGCCGATGAAATACCCGACGCCGTTCGTCACGAAATTCAGAAACCCCTGCGCGGCGGCGCGAATCTTCGGACCAGCCGCCTGATCAGTGTAGATCTGGCCGCTGACGAAGAAGAAGTCGTAACAGATGCCATGCAGCAGGATGCCGGCGTAGATCAGCCACATCCCCGTGCCAGTGTTGCCGTAGCCAAACGCGAGATACCGCAACGCCCAGGCCGCCATGCCGATGAGCATGATCCGCTTGATCCCGAGTCGCCTCAGCATCACCGGCAGCAGCAGCATGAACACGAACTCACTCGCCTGCCCGAAGGTCTGAATGGCCGCGGGATCCGGCGCTTTGATCTCGTTCAGGAACAGATTGGTGAACGTGTAATAGAACTGGAGCGGAATGCAGAGCAGAAACGAGCCGACGATGAAGATCGCGAACTCCGGCTCGCGAAGAAGTGCGAGCGCGTCGAGCCCGAAGGCGTCGCGTACCGAGAATGGCGCGCCAGCGGCTTTCGGCGGCGTGTGCGGCAGTGTCAACGAGTAGACGCCCAGCACGACGGATCCGCCTGCTGCAAGTCGCATCGGCAACGCCAGTGCGTCCGCCTTCAGCCCCAGACCCACGACCACGCCGGCGACGATCCACCCGATAGTGCCGAGCACGCGGATGACCGGAAAATCCCGCGCGGGTTCGCTGACGTGGTGAAAGGACACCGAGTTGGTCAGCGACAGGGTGGGCATGTAGCAAAGCGCGTACAGAATCAGCAGCGGATAGAAGCGCGCCCATACCGTCTGCGTCGATACCTCCCACATCAGAACCGCCCCCACCAGGTGCAGCACCGCCAGCAGCTTCTCCGACGCAAAGAACCGATCCGCGACGATGCCGAGAAAGAAGGGAGAGACGAGTGCGGCAATCGCAGTCGCGCCGTACGCGAGTCCAATCTGCGCGTCGGAGAAACGAAGCGTCTGCCCGAGGTACGTGCCCATCGTGACGAACCATGCCCCCCAGATGAAGTACTGGAAGAACATCATCACGGCGAGGCGAACTTTTGTGCTCACTTCAATACCCGTAATCGGATATTGCGGAACGCGAGCGTCCCGGGATGATCACCCTGCAGGCCGATGTGGCCCGACTTCGCCATGCCGTAATCCGGATACGCGGCGAACTTACTCGCCGCGACCTTAGCCTTCCAGTCGCGACTCCCCAGGTCGTATTCGAGCAGCTTGAACCCGTTCAGCCAGTGTGCGACGTGGGCGCCGCGGACGACGATGCGCGTCTTGTTCCATTCACCGACAGGCTTCAGGTGGCCTGCCGGCGAAGGGTACAGCGCGTAGTCGGCGCCCGCGCACGTCAGCCGCGTCTTATTGTCGGCCGCTTTCTCATCGTCGAGCAGCTGGTACTCGGGCGCGCTCCAGTAAATGTGGTCATATTCGGTCGTGCCGCGGTAAAAGATCCCGCTGTTGCCGGCCTCACCGATCTTCCATTCGAGCTCGAGATCGAAATCCCCGAACTCGTCTTTCGTCATGATGTCGCCGGTGGGATGCTCTTTGGCGAGCGTCCCGTCGACGATATGCCAGCCGGAGGGAACGTCCGGGCTCTCGTATCCGCGCCACGCCGCGAGCGACGTGCCGTCGAAGAGCGTTTTCCATCCCGGCTCGCCAGGCCCGGCCTCCTGCGCCGATGGCGTCAGCCTGAGGACCGCCACGGCGCACACAGTGGCGACGGCTGCGCTCACGCCCGACGCGACGTTCACGCGGTTAATGCACTCCTGCAATAATCGAAACACCGCCGCACCTCCGCTACCGTATCGCCGCCGTTGTACTCGTATTCGATGTTAGCTGGGATGTCCCAGCGCCGATCGCGCAGCCGCCGCAGCACGTAGACGATCGGCGTCTGTCCCTCACCGAACGGCAGCTCTGCGACCGGATTGTTCAGCTTCCGATCCTTCACATGCAGTGAGACGATCCGCGCGTGATGCTCGTCGAGAAACGCGAGCGGATCGTGCCCTGCCGCGACGAAATGGCCGATGTCGAGATTGATGGCCATCCACTTCGATCGGCCCTTGAGCGCCGTGTCGAAGTCCTGCGGATCCGAGAACTCGTTCGGATCCTTGTTGGAGTGATTGTGGAAACCGACGGTGATGCGGTACTTCTGCGCGGCCGCGTCGACGCGCGGCACAGCGGTCAGATTCGACGATGAAGTGATCACGTTGACGTCGAGCGCCTTCGCCATCTCGAAGCCGCGGGCGATCTCCTCGTCGGTGAAATCGTCGCGGAAGCTGAGATTGTACGCCGTCAGACGGACTCCCGCGTCGTCGAACTTCCGGCGGACCGTGCGGAAGTCCTCTAGCGGCACGGTCAGGCGCCAGTGTCGTAGCTCCTCGCGGCTCACCCGCAGCACGCCCGACGTTCGAGACGGCTCGACATGGTCCTGCCACAGCTCGCAGTAGGTCAGGCCCACGTCCTTCATGCCACCGATGGCGCCGTCGAGCGGCCGGTCGCGAAAGCTGTAGCTCTGGACCCCGATCCGCACGCCCGAGACGCGCGAGTCGGGCCTGGCGGCATTCCGCCGTGCGAGCGGTCGTGCGATGAATCCTCCGGCGAGGCCGCCGAAGACGAGGCGGCTCCATTCGCGACGAGTCAGTCGGGACATGGCGGGAAGGTATATCATGAGCGCGCACTCGAGGGAGCGATGTCGGAGCAGGACTCATCTGGTGTCACCCGGCGGGAATTCATTCAGAAATCGGCTGCCACTGGCGCGGCAATCGCGATCGTGCCTCGGCACGTCCTCGGCCGCGGCTACACGGCCCCGAGCGATCTCCTGAATATCGCCGCGGTCGGCATCGGCGGCATGGGCCACAACAATCTGAGTGCGGTCGCCAGCGAGAACATCGTCGCTGTCTGCGACGTCGACTGGGACTACGCCGGGAAGTCACTTGATCGATACGCGACCGAGCTCGATCGCCGGCTGCACCCGCAGCCGCGGCAGCAGCCGGAGGAGCAGCCGCCGTCTCACGAAGAGATTGAAGCGCGACAGGATCCGGCCCGCGCGGGGGAGTCCGTCGAAACGCTCCAGCGACTCGTCGATCACGTTCCCAACATCAAGCGGTACACCGATTACCGCGAGATGCTCGACAGGCAGAAGGACATCGACGCGATCATCGTGGCAACGCCGGATCACATGCACGCGGTGATCGCGTCGGCCGCGATGCAGCTCGGCAAGCACGTCTACGTGCAGAAGCCGCTCACCTGGTGCGTCGATGAAGCGCGACGGCTCGCGCAGCTGGCGAAGGACACCAAAGTCGCGACGCAGATGGGCAACCAGGGGCATTCGCATTCGGAATCGCGGATGACGGTCGAGTACATCAGGGAGGGCGCGATCGGCGACGTGCGCGAAGTGCACGTCTGGACGAACCGACCGCTCGGCTATTGGCCGCAGGGCCTGCCGCGCCCGAACCCGCTCACGCCGAATCCGAACGGAAGCCCGCTGGCGTGGAACGGACGCGGCGTCGAGCGCCGCCTTGCGGCGGCGATGTTTGCCGACGGTCACCCCGCCCCCGATACGCTCCGGTGGGACCTGTTCCTCGGCGCCTCGCAGCCGGTGGACTACCATCCCGTATATCACCCGTTCAACTGGCGCGGTTGGGTCCAATGGGGCCAGGGCGCGCTCGGCGACATGGGCGCGCATCTCATCGACTTCCCGTTTTGGGCGCTCGACCTCGGTATGCCGACGAGCGTCGAAACAATCTCGACGCCGTTCAACGACGTCTGCTATCCGAATTCAACGATGGCGTACTACGAGTTTCCGGCGCGCGGTTCGATGCCCCCGGTCCGGCTCGTCTGGTACGACGGAGGCATGCTCCCACCGCGCCCGGACGAATTGGGCGACGAGATGATCACCGACAAGAGCGGCAATCTCGTGTACAGAAACGAAGTGAACAAGGACGGCGGCGTCATGTTCATCGGCAGCAAGGGCAAGCTGACGCACGAGACGTACGGGTGGAATCCGAGACTGCTGCCGACATCGCTCGCTGAATCGTACGGCACGCCAAAACGAGTGCTGCCGCGCATCGAGACAACGCACGAGATGAATTGGGTGCAGGCAGCGAAAGGCCAGGCAGAGCCCTCGTCGCCCTTCTCATATGCCGCGCGGCTCGTGGAAGTGATGCTGCTCGGCGTGGTCTCTCTTCGTGCGAGATCGAAGATCTATTACGACGCCGACAACATGCGGATAACCAACCTGCCGTGGGCGAACGATCTCCTGAAGAGGGACTATCGCGACGGTTTCAAGCTGTCGTAGGTGCCAAGCCACAACGACTCAGGACAAGGTGCGTTAACGTTGCGCGACAGAGCTGCAAAACCTCCATCCCCGGTTCAAATCCGGGCGGCGCCTCCAATATTTAACTACGCTCGGTGGGGCCCCTTCAGATTCCCCACCTCGCTGCGCGCTCGCGGTCGTTCGGCCGCTGTTAATGTGTTCCGGCCTCACGACTTCCCTCCGGCGCTCGCTTGCGGCTGCAGGCGCTCTTCCCTGCACGCCT
>Ga0310811_10006494_pt1 | contig 14954 bp, 11 predicted proteins | sample YCmetagenome_FD_207642 | JGI IMG/M metagenome (GOLD analysis project Ga0310811, IMG submission 207642) | Soil microbial communities from experimental microcosm in Duke University, North Carolina, United States - YC | ecosystem: Engineered > Artificial ecosystem > Soil microcosm > Unclassified ...
AGGTCGAGCTGATCCAGCCGATCGCGATGGACGAGGGCCTGCGCTTCGCCATCCGCGAGGGCGGCAAGACCGTCGGCGCCGGCGTCGTCTCCAAGATCATAAAGTGACGAGGTCGAACCATAGCGGACGCGATTTGGAAATCGGGCGATTCATCACCATCTGATCACTGACTTCCGGCAACGACGGACTGAATAGGGGTGTAGCTCAATTGGCAGAGCGTCGGTCTCCAAAACCGAAGGTTGGGGGTTCGAGGCCCTCCACCCCTGCCAGGCCCCAACGTGCATGAGACGCGACCAAGACGGGCGCGCGAGATAGCGAGGACATGGCAAACCTAGTCAGATTTTTCCGCGAGGTCCGGCACGAGACGTCCAAGGTCACTTGGCCGAGCCGGCGCGAGACGATGCAGGCGACGGTCATGGTGTTCGTCATGGTCGCGCTCGTCGCCGTCTTCTTCCTCGCCACCGACACGATCCTGAGCTTCATCATGAAATCGATCTTGGGATTGGGGCGGTAGGCATGGCGCAGCGCTGGTACGTCGTGCACGCCTATTCGGGCTTCGAGAAGAAGGTCGCGCAGTCGATCAAGGAGCAGGCCGAGGCCAAGGGGCTCGCCGATCTCATCACCGAGGTGCTGGTGCCGACCGAAGAGGTCGTGCAGATGCGCCGCGGCACCAAGGTTTCGGCCGAGAGCAAGCTCTTTCCCGGCTACGTGCTGATCAAGATGGAGCTGAACGACGACACCTGGCACCTGGTCCAGAACACGGCGAAGGTCACGAATTTCCTCGGCGCGCATGGCAAGCCGCTGCCGATCAGCGACCGCGAGGCCGAGACGATCCTGAAGCAGGTGCGCGAAGGCGTCGAGCGGCCCAAGAGCTCGATCGTGTTCGAGGTGGGCGAGAGCGTCCGGGTCAGCGACGGGCCGTTCGAGAGCTTCAACGGCGTGGTCGAGGAAGTGGACAGCGAGCGCAACCGCTTGAAGGTCTCGGTCTCGATCTTCGGCCGGCCGACGCCGGTGGAATTGGAATTCAGTCAGGTCGAGAAGACCTGAAGCTCCCGCTTGCGGGAGCGTCAAGGTGCGGGAGGCAGGCCAAAGCCGGACCGCGCAGCGCATGGAGGCGGCGCTTTCCGCCTTCGATCTGGGCCCCCCGCTCCCAGGGATGGGGGCCCGCGTGAGGAGCAGTGGCGATGAAGAAATTGGATGGCTACATCAAATTGCAGGTGCCGGCCGGGCAGGCGAATCCCTCGCCGCCGATCGGCCCCGCGCTCGGCCAGCGCGGGCTCAACATCATGGAGTTCTGCAAGCAGTTCAACGCGGCGACCAAGTCGATGGAGCCGGGCACGCCGGTGCCGGTGATCATCAGCGTCTTCTCCGACAAGAGCTTCACCTTCGTCTCGAAGACGCCGCCGGCCAGCTACTACATCAAGAAGGCGGCCGGCATCGAAAGCGGCTCGAAGACGCCGGGCCGGGCAGTCGCCGGCAAGGTCACGAAGAAGCAGCTGGAAGAGATCGCGAAGCAGAAGATGAAGGATTTGAACGCCAACGACATCGAGGGCGCGGTCAAGCAGCTCGCCGGCTCCGCCCGCTCCATGGGCCTCGAGGTGGTGGAGTAGGGCCATGGCCAAGCACAGCAAGCGCTTCCGTTCCGCGTTCGGCGACGTCAACCGCGAGAAGCTTTACTCGGTCGCCGACGCCGTGAAGCTCGTCAAGAAAAACGCCACCGCCAAGTTCGACGAGACGATCGAGATCGCGTTCAACCTCGGCATCGATCCGAAGCAGTCGGATCAGACCGTGCGCGGCGCGGTGACGCTCCCGGGCGGCACCGGCAAGGCCGTGCGCGTCGCGGTCTTCGCCAAGGACGCCAAGGCCGCCGAAGCCAAGGCCGCCGGGGCCGACCTCGTCGGCGCCCAAGACCTTGCCGAGAAGGTGGAAAAGGGCGAGATCAACTTCGACCGCGTGATCGCGACCCCGGACATGATGGCCGTCGTCGGCAAGCTCGGTAAGGTGTTGGGCCCGCGCGGCCTCATGCCCAATCCGAAGCTCGGCACCGTGACGCCGAACGTCACCGAGGCGGTGAAGGCGGCCAAGGGCGGCCAGGTGCAGTACAAGGCGGACAAGTCGGGCGTCGTCCATGCCGGCATCGGCAAGGCGAGCTTCAGCGAGAAGGCGATCGAGGACAATGTCCGCGCCATTTCCGCCGCCATCTTCGCGGCCCGCCCGCAGAGCTTGAAAGGCACCTATATAAAGAAGGTGAGCGTGAGTTCGACGATGGGGCCCGGGCTCCAGATCGACCCCACGGAGCTGGGCGGCGCCGCCGCCCCGCAATAGGAATTCGCCAGAGGTTGCGTCCTCTTGGATGCAACGTCGGCGTCTAACGGAGCGGCAAGGGCTTCGGCCCGATCCGCTCCGGCCCTGTCCGAGACTGCAGGTTTCCGAAGGCCCGCGTGGCCCGAGGACCTAAGCCCGCAAGGGGCCTGCAATAGACAGAGGTGACGGGTTTCGGTGTTCGCAAGAGCAACGCGACCTCGAACTTCTGGGACAGGCGATCGAGTCGGTGGGCTAAGGAGCCCACCTAAGTGCCGTGAACCGCCCGCCAAAGCACGGAAGTGCGGAGGCGGGCATGTGCAAGGAGTGGTCAAGGTGGATCGAGCGGCAAAGGCGAACCAGGTCGCCGCGCTGCGCGACATTTTCGGCAAGGCCGCCCTCGTGGTCGTCACCCAGTCGAGCGGGCTGACGGTCGCCGAGGCGACGGACCTGCGCAAGAAAGTGCGCGCCGCCGGTGCCCGGTTCAAAGTGACCAAGAACCGGCTCGCCCGTCTCGCCCTCAAGGACACCAAGTTCAACGGCCTCGCCGATCGCTTCAAGGGTCCCACGGCCATCGCCTACTCGACCGATCCGGTCGCGGCAGCGAAGGTCGTTGCGGCATACGCCAAGGGCAATCAGAAGCTCTCGATCGTCGCCGGCTGCCTCGACGGCAGCCTGCTCGACAAGAGCGGTGTCGCCGCCTTGGCCGAATTGCCGTCCCTGGACGAGCTGCGCGGCCGATTGATCGCCATGCTCCAGACTCCGGCCACGCGGCTGGCGGTCCTGGCGCAGGCACCCGCATCGCAATTGGCGCGGGTCTTCGGTGCCTACGGGAAAAAAGAGGCGGCTTGAGCCGTCGTTAGCAACCAGGAAGTTCGAGGAGTAAGCGACAATGGCCGATCTGGCTAAAATTGTGGACGACCTTTCGGGCCTGACCGTCATCGAGGCGGCTCAGCTCTCGAAGATGCTGGAAGATAAGTGGGGCGTGTCGGCGGCGGCTCCGGTCGCGGCGGCGGCGGAGAAGAAATAGGAGAAGACGGAGTTCACCGTCGTCCTCACGGCCGCCGGCGCCAACAAGATCAACGTCATCAAAGAGGTGCGCGCGATCACGAGCCTCGGCCTGAAGGAAGCCAAGGACCTGGTCGAAGGCGCGCCCAAACCGGTCAAAGAAGGCGTCAACAAAGACGAAGCCGACAAGATCAAGAAGCAGCTCGAAGCGGCAGGTGCGACGGTCGAGCTCAAGTAAGCTTGGCCGTCACACTCTCCGAACGAAGCGAGTGGGGGGCTGCCGGGCACGTGTCCGGCGGTCCACCCGCTGTTTTGCCGTCTCCAATAGGCGCGGGCGCGCCGGCCGGAGCGGTTTAGGGATGGACGTTCGAGAGTTTCCGGCGGGGCGTTTCGCCCCGGCGGCATGAAGGAAGAGCGGAGCCCCCAGGCGGGCTCCTATTGAGGAAGAAGCAATGGCGAAAGCGTTCACCGGTCGCACGCGCATCCGCAAGACCTTCGGCCGTATTGCCGAAGTGGCCCCGATGCCGAACCTCATCGAGGTCCAGAAGAATTCGTACGACCACTTCTTGCAGGCCGATACCGCGCTCACGCAGCGCGGCACGTGGGGCCTCGAGGAAGTGTTCCACACCGTGTTTCCGATCACCGATTTTTCCGGCAAGGCCACGCTCGAATTCGTCCATTACGAGCTCGAGGCGCCCAAGTTCGACGTCGAGGAGTGCCAGCAGCGCGGGATGACTTTCGCCGCGCCGTTGAAGGTGAAGCTGCGTCTCGTCGTGTTCGACGTGGACGAGGAGACCGGCGCCAAGTCGGTCCGCGACGTCAAGGAGCAGGACGTCTACATGGGCGACATGCCGCTCATGACCAAGAACGGCACCTTCGTCGTCAACGGCACCGAGCGCGTCATCGTCTCGCAGATGCACCGCTCGCCCGGCGTCTTCTTCGACCACGACAAGGGCAAGACCCATTCGTCGGGCAAATATCTCTTCGCCTCGCGCGTCATTCCCTATCGCGGCTCCTGGCTCGACTTCGAGTTCGACGCCAAGGACATCGTGCACGTGCGCATCGACCGGCGGCGGAAGCTGCCGGTGACGACGCTGCTGATGGCGCTCCCGGGCGCCGATTCGGAGAAGCTCGTCGAGGATCGCAAGAAGGCGAGCAAGCCGGTCGATCCCTCCGAGATCTCCGGCATGTCGCAGGAGGAGATCCTCAACTACTTCTACGCGCAGATCGCCTACAAGCGCTCCGACAAGGGCTGGGTCGTGAAGTTCGACCCGGACCGCATGAAGGGCGTGAAGCTCGTCGGCGACATGATCGACGCCAAGACCGGCAAGAAGGTGGCCGAGGCGGGCGACAAGATGACCCCGCGGCTCATCAAGCGGCTTCAGGATCAGGGCTTGAAGGATCGCATCGCGCCCAACGAGGAGCTCTACGGCACCTACGCCGCGGTCGACATCGTCAACGAGAAAACCGGCCAGATCCACATCGAGGCCGGCGACGAGGTGACTCCGCAGACGATCGAGAAGTTGCTGGCGGCGGGCGTCAAGGAGCTGCCGATCCTCGCGATCGACCACATCAATGTCGGCCCCTACATCCGCAACACGCTGGCCGCGGACAAGAACCGCAACCGCGAGGAGGCTCTGCTCGACATTTACCGGGTGATGCGCCCCGGCGAGCCGCCGACGGTGGAGGCGGGCGACGCGCTCCTGAACGGCCTCTTCTTCGACTCCGAGCGCTACGACCTTTCGGCGGTCGGCCGCGTGAAGATGAACATGCGCCTCGGCATCGACGTGGTCGACACGATGCGCGTCCTCCGCAAGCACGACGTGCTCGCGATCGTGAAGGTGCTGGTCGACTTGAAGGACGGCCGCGGCGAGATCGACGACATCGACAATCTCGGCAACCGGCGCGTCCGCTCGGTCGGCGAGCTGATGGAGAACCAGTTCCGCATCGGCCTCCTCCGCATGGAGCGCGCGATCAAGGAGCGCATGTCGACGGTCGAGATCGACTCGGTCATGCCGCACGATCTCATCAACGCGAAGCCCGTGGCGGCGGCAGTGCGCGAGTTCTTCGGCTCGTCGCAGCTCAGCCAGTTCATGGACCAGACCAACCCGCTCTCCGAGATCACGCACAAGCGGCGTCTCTCGGCGCTGGGCCCGGGCGGCTTGACGCGCGAGCGCGCCGGCTTCGAGGTGCGCGACGTGCACCCGACGCACTACGGCCGCATCTGCCCGATCGAGACGCCGGAAGGACCGAATATCGGCCTCATCAACTCGCTCGCCACCTACGCGCGCGTGAACAAATACGGCTTCATCGAGACGCCCTACCGCAAGGTCGAGAAGGGTAAGGTCACCGAGCACGTCGACTATTTCTCGGCGATGCAGGAGGCGCAGTACACGATCGCGCAGGCGAACGCGCCGCTCGACAAGAACGGGCGCTTCGAGGAGGACCTCATCCCGTGCCGCAAGGCCGGCGACTTCGTGATGGTCAACCCCGAGCACATCGACTACATCGACGTCTCGCCGAAGCAGCTCGTCTCGGTGGCCGCGTCGCTGATCCCGTTCCTCGAGAACGACGACGCGAACCGCGCGCTGATGGGCTCGAACATGCAGCGCCAGGCGGTGCCGCTGCTCCAGGCCGAGGCGCCGCTCGTCGGCACCGGCATGGAAGCCGTGGTCGCGCGCGACTCGGGCGCCACCATCGTGGCCCGGCGCGCCGGCACGGTCGACCAGATCGACGCCACGCGCATCGTGATCCGCGCGCGCGCCGACGACAGCAATTCGCCCGCGGTCGACATCTATAACTTGCTCAAGTTCCAGCGCTCGAACCAGAACACCTGCATCACGCAGCGTCCGCTGGTGAAAGTGGGCGACCACGTCGACAAGGGCGAAATCATCGCCGACGGTCCGTCGACGAGCCTGGGCGAGCTCGCGCTCGGCCGGAACGTGCTGGTCGCGTTCATGCCGTGGAACGGCTACAACTTCGAGGATTCGATCCTCATCTCCGAGCGCATCGTGCGCGACGACGTCTTCACCTCGATCCACATCGAGGAATTCGAAGTCATGGCGCGCGACACCAAGCTCGGGCCCGAGGAGATCACGCGCGACATCCCGAATGTCGGCGAAGAGGCGCTCAAGAACCTCGACGAAGCCGGCATCGTCGCCATCGGCGCCGATGTGAAGCCGGGCGACATCCTCGTCGGCAAGGTCACGCCCAAGGGCGAATCGCCGATGACGCCGGAAGAGAAGCTCCTCCGCGCCATCTTCGGCGAGAAGGCCTCCGACGTGCGCGACACCAGCTTGCGCGTCCCGCCCGGCGTCACCGGCACGATCGTCGAGGTGCGGGTGTTCTCGCGCCGCGGCATCGAGAAGGACGAGCGCGCCATGGCGATCGAGCGCCAGGAGATCGCGCGCCTCGCCAAGGACCGCGACGACGAGAAGGCGATCCTCGAGCGCAACTTCTACAAGGCGCTCTTCGATCTCCTCAAGGACGAGACCGCGTCTTCGGGCATGAAGGGCATCAAGGCCGGCGCCAAGCTCACCGCCGAAGTCCTGAACGAGATGGCGCCGGGCAACTGGCGCAACCTCTCGGTCAAGGACGACAAGGTGATGCAGAAGATCGAGGATCAGACCAAGATCTTCGACGCCGCCGTGGCCCGCATCGAGGCGCGCTTCGCCGACAAGGTCGAGAAGCTGCAGCGCGGCGACGAGCTGCCGCCGGGCGTCATGAAGATGGTCAAGGTCTTCGTGGCCGTGAAGCGCAAGATGCAGCCGGGCGACAAGATGGCCGGCCGCCACGGGAACAAGGGCGTCGTGTCCAAGATCGCGCCGATCGAGGACATGCCCTATCTCGAGGACGGAACGCCGGTCGATCTCGTGCTCAATCCGCTCGGCGTGCCGAGCCGCATGAACGTGGGGCAGATCCTCGAGACGCATCTCGGCTGGGCCGTCGCGGGCTTGGGCCGCCAGATCGGCGACCTCGCCGAAGAGGCGGCGCGCGGCGCCAAGACGGAGGCGGTCAAGAGCATCCGCCACACCCTCCGCGAGGTCTATGGCGAGACCGAATACCGGAAGCACCACAGCCATCTGACCGACGAGGAGCTGCTCCGCTACGCGGAAAGCTTGAAGGGCGGACTGCCGGTCTCGACGCCGGTGTTCGACGGCGCGCGCGAGGACGACATCGTCACGCTCCTGAAAGCCGCGGGCCTCGACGCCTCCGGCCAGGTGACGCTGGTCGACGGCCGCACCGGCGAGCATTTCGAGCGCAAGGTGACGGTCGGCTACATCTACATGCTGAAGCTCCACCACCTCGTGGACGACAAGATCCATGCGCGGTCGATCGGCCCCTACAGCCTCGTCACCCAGCAGCCGCTGGGCGGCAAGGCGCAGTTCGGCGGCCAGCGCTTCGGCGAAATGGAGGTGTGGGCGCTCGAAGCCTACGGCGCCGCCTACACCTTGCAGGAGATGCTCACCGTCAAGTCCGACGACGTGGCCGGCCGCACCGACGCCTATCAGAAGATCGTGCGCGGCTCCGACACGTTCCAGGCGGGCATCCCCGAAAGCTTCAACGTGCTGGTCAAGGAGCTGCGCTCGCTCGGCCTCAATGTCGAATTGAAGCAGAGCGACACCCAGAAGGCGGCGCAGCAGCAGTAATGGACGTGAACTTCAGGCCTTTCAGGAAGGCAGAACCGAAATGGCGATGAACGAGCTGATTACGAGCGTGTTCGGCCCGGTCAAGAAGACCGAGGATTTCGATCAGATCCGCATATCGATCGCGAGCCCGCAGCAGATCAAGCAGTGGTCGAGCGGCGAGGTGAAAAAGCCGGAGACCATCAACTACCGCACCTTCAAGCCGGAGCGGGACGGGCTCTTCTGCGCCCGCATCTTCGGACCGATCAAGGACTACGAGTGCTTGTGCGGCAAGTACAAGCGCATGAAGTACAAGGGCATCACCTGCGAGAAATGCGGCGTCGAGGTGACGCTGCAGAAGGTGCGGCGCGAGCGCATGGGCCACATCGAGCTGGCCTCTCCGGTCGCGCACATCTGGTTCCTGAAGTCGCTGCCCTCGCGCATCGGCCTCTTGCTCGACATGACGCTCCGCGATCTGGAGCGCGTCCTCTATTTCGAGCAGTACGTCGTCATCGAGCCGGGCCTGACCAACCTCAAGATGCATCAGGTCCTGACCGAAGAGGCCTACCAGAAGGCCCAGGACGAGTTCGGAGTCGACGCCTTCACCGTCAGCATCGGCGCCGAGGCGCTGAAGCAGATGCTTTCGGCGCTCGACATGAACGAGGAGAAGCCGAAGCTCCGCGAGGAGCTGCGCGAGACGAAATCGGAAGCGCGGCGCAAGAAGCTCGTGAAGCGCCTGAAGCTCGTCGAGGCGTTCGTCGAATCGGGCAGCGAGCCCGAGTGGATGATCATGGACATCGTTCCGGTCATCCCGCCCGAACTGCGCCCGCTCGTCCCGCTCGACGGCGGCCGCTTCGCGACCTCGGACTTGAACGACCTCTACCGCCGCGTCATCAACCGCAACAACCGCTTGAAGCGGCTCATCGAGCTGCGCGCGCCGGACATCATCATCCGCAACGAAAAGCGCATGCTGCAGGAAGCGGTCGATGCGCTGTTCGACAACGGCCGCCGCGGCCGCGTCATCACCGGCGCCAACAAGCGCCCGCTGAAGTCGCTGTCCGACATGCTCAAAGGCAAGCAGGGCCGGTTCCGCCAGAACCTGCTCGGCAAGCGCGTCGACTATTCGGGCCGCTCGGTCATCGTGGTCGGCCCCGAGCTCTTGCTGCACCAGTGCGGCCTGCCGAAGAAGATGGCGCTCGAGCTGTTCAAGCCCTTCATCTACGCGAAGCTCGAGAAGCGGGCCCTCGCCACGACGATCAAGGCGGCGAAGCGCAAGGTCGAGAAAGAGCTTCCCGAGGTCTGGGACATCCTGGAAGAGGTGATCCGCGAGCACCCGGTGCTGCTCAACCGCGCGCCGACGCTGCACCGCCTCGGCATCCAGGCCTTCGAGCCGGTGCTGATCGAGGGCAAGGCGATCCAGCTTCACCCGCTGGTTTGCACGGCCTTCAACGCCGACTTCGACGGCGACCAGATGGCCGTGCACGTGCCGCTTTCCCTCGAGGCGCAGCTCGAGGCGCGCGTGCTCATGATGTCGACCAACAACATCCTGAGCCCCGCCAACGGCAAGCCGATCATCGTGCCCTCGCAGGATATCGTGCTCGGACTCTACCACCTCTCCTACGAGCGTCCCGATCTCGTCGGCAACAAGGTGACCGTGCCGTCGCAGGAAGCGCTCGAGCACGGGCTCGCCAGCGGCAGCCTCGCCGTGCGCGATCCCGATCACATGACGCGCGAGCCGGATCTGTCGGACGTCGGCGCGGTGTGGAAGTCGGTCAAAAGCGGCAAGTACACGGCGCACCGCGTGCCGTTCTTCGGCGACGTGGCCGAGATCGAGCACGGGCTCGCCAGCAAGGCGATCCATCTCCACACCCGCATCCGCTCGATCTTCCGCACCAAGGACGCCGCCGGCAAGGCGATCGAGCAGAAGGTGATCACGACGCCCGGGCGCATGATCCTCTCGCAGGTTCTGCCGAAGTCGCCCTTGGTGCCGTTCCAGCTCATCAACCAGGTGCTGACGAAGAAGGAGATCTCGAACGTCATCGACATGGTGTACCGCCACTGCGGTCAGAAGGAGACGGTGATCTTCGCCGACCGCGTGATGGGCCTGGGCTTCAGCTACGCCTGCCGCGCCGGCATTTCGTTCGGCAAGGACGATCTCAAGATCCCGCCGGCCAAGGGAAAGCTGATCGCGGAGACGCAGACCAAGATCAAGGACTACGAGCAGCAGTATCAGGACGGCCTCATCACCCAGGGCGAGAAGTACAACAAGGTCGTGGACGCCTGGACGGCGTGCACCGACCGCGTCGCCGAGGCGATGATGAAGGAGATGCAGGCGATCAAGCCGGGCGAGCCGTTGAACCCGGTCTACATGATGGCGCACTCCGGTGCGCGCGGCTCGCCGGCGCAGATCAAGCAGCTGGCCGGCATGCGCGGACTCATGGCCAAGCCCTCGGGCGAGATCATCGAGACGCCGATCATCTCGAACTTCAAGGAAGGCTTGTCCGTGCTCGAGTACTTCAACTCGACGCACGGCGCGCGCAAGGGCCTCGCCGACACCGCGCTCAAGACCGCGAACTCGGGCTATCTTACCCGCCGTCTCGTGGACGTGGCGCAGGACTGCATCATCACCGAGGAGGATTGCGGGACGCCCGAGGGCATCCACATCCGCACGATCGTCGAAGGCGGCGAGGTGGTGGTGTCGCTGGCCGAGCGCATCTTGGGCCGCACGGCGGTCGACGACATCGTCGACCCCGCCAACAAGCGCAAGGTGCTGTGCAAGGCCGGCGAGATGATCGACGAGGCCGCGGCCGAGCAGATCGAGAAGGCGGGCATCGACTTGGTGCGCATCCGTTCGGTGCTCACCTGCCAGACCAAGATCGGCGTCTGCGGCAAGTGCTACGGGCGCGATCTCGCCCGTGGCACGCCGGTCAACATCGGCGAGGCGATCGGCGTGATCGCGGCGCAGTCGATCGGCGAGCCGGGCACGCAGCTCACGATGCGGACCTTCCACATCGGCGGCGCCGCGCAGCGCGGCGCGGAGCAGAGCACGATCGAGGCTTTGCTCGACGCCACGATCACGATCGCCAACAAGAACGTCGTCAAGAACAGCGACGGACGGCTCATCGCGATGAGCCGCAACCTCGAGCTCGTCTTGAAGGACGAGAACAACCGCGAGCGGGCGCGCCACCGCGTCCCGCACGGCGCCAAGCTCTACGTCGACGACGGCGTGAAGGTGACGAAGGGCCAGCGCCTGGCCGAGTGGGATCCCTACACGATCCCGATCCTGACCGAGCGCGAGGGCACGATCGAATACCTCGATCTCATCGAGGGCACCTCGATGCGCGAGGTCACCGACGAGGCCACCGGCATCTCGAGCAAGGTCGTGGTCGATTGGCGCCAGCAGGCGCGCGGCGCCGATCTGCGTCCGCGCATCCAGATCAAGGGCGCCAACGGCAAGGTGCTGACGCTCCCGAACGGCGCCGAGGCGCGCTACTTCCTCTCGGTCGACGCCATTCTCTCGGTCGAGAACGGCGCCAACGTGAAGGCCGGCGACGTGCTCGCGCGTATCCCGCGCGAGACCACGAAGACGCGCGACATCACCGGCGGTCTGCCGCGGGTGGCGGAGCTGTTCGAGGCGCGGCGCCCGAAGGACCACGCGATCATCGCCGAAATCGCGGGCCGCGTGGAGTTCGGCAAGGACTACAAGGCCAAGCGCCGCATCGTCGTGCGGCCGCAGGATGGCGAGCCCAAGGAATATCTGATCCCGAAGGGCAAGCACATCACCGTGCAGGAAGGCGACGTCATCGAGAAGGGCGACCTTCTGATGAGCGGCAACCCGGTCCCGCACGACATCCTCGCCGTCAAGGGCGTGGAAGCGCTGGCCGAGTACCTCATCAAGGAGATCCAGGAGGTCTACCGGCTCCAGGGCGTGAAGATCAACGACAAGCACATCGAAGTCATCATCCGCCAGATGATGCAGAAGGTGGAGATCACCGACGGGGGCGACACGACGTTCCTCGTCGGCGAGCAGATCGACCGCGACGAGTACGACGAGGTCAACGCCAAGGCGGTCAACGAGAAGCTCAAGATTGCCGAGGCGCGGCCCGTGCTCCAGGGCATCACCAAGGCCAGCCTGCAGACGAAGAGCTTCATCTCGGCCGCGTCGTTCCAGGAGACGACGCGCGTCCTGACCGAAGCCGCCGTCAACGGCAAGCGCGACGACCTGACGGGCTTGAAGGAGAACGTCATCGTCGGCCGCCTGATCCCGGCCGGAACCGGCAGCGTGATGAAGCGCCTGCGCTACGACGCGCAGGAGCGCGACCAGAAGCTCATCGCGCAACGGAAGGCCAAGGAAGCCCAGGAGATGGAGAAGGCGACCGCCGCCGGCGCGCGCTAGCAACAGCACTGTGGGACCGCGCGCCTCCAGGCGCGCTCTTCCTTCGTTCGTCCAAGACGATAGCCGCGCCGTCCCTGCCGGGCCGGCGCGGTTTCGTTTCGGCATCGAGACGTGTCTTTGGGCCGCGAAAGGGCGCGGCTGGAGGCGCGCGGTCCCACAAAAGAGGCGCTTGCTGCACTGCGACAGAACGCGCGCAGCGAAGCGCGAAACGGGCGGACTTTCGGGCCCGAATCACCCGCTAACCGCTTGACGGCGCTGATGGGCATGACTAATTTCCGCGTCATTCAGCAGGACCGAGCGGGGCACCGGCAGGCGCCGAGGCGCAGCCGGTCCCGCGGCTGTTTTTAGATCCGAGTCTCATCGCCCTGATTTGTGCCCCCTCGGGGGCCTCCAAAGAGCGGGCGGCGCTGCACCGGCCGAACGAAGCCCCACCGGGCTTATCGGTCGGTGTTTTTGTCGAGCGTCCGCCGCAAGCGAACGCGCGCCGGCGCCGGAGACGAAGGATCGAGAGCATGGGCGAGCCCGGCAGCGGGCGCGCCTGCGGCGCAAAAGACGGAACGAGAGGCATCGAATGCCGACGATCAATCAGCTGATCCGCAGGGCGCGGACGGCACCGAAGTGGCGGAGCAAGTCTCCCGCGCTCGAATCCTCGCCGCAGAAGCGCGGCGTCTGCACGCGCGTCTACACGACGACGCCGAAGAAGCCCAACTCGGCGATGCGCAAGGTCGCCAAGGTGCGGCTCACCAACCAGTACGAGGTGGTGAGCTACATCCCGGGCGAGGGCCACAATCTCCAGGAACACTCGGTCGTCATGATCAGGGGCGGCCGCGTCAAGGATCTTCCCGGCGTCCGCTACCACATCATCCGCGGCACGCTCGACACGCAAGGCATCGCCAAGCGCCGCCAGCGCCGTTCGAAATACGGCGCCAAGCGCCCGAAGTAAGGAAACCGTCCCATGGCCCGCCGCCGCCGCGCCGACAAGCGCGAAGTCCTCCCCGATGCGAAATACGGCGACGTCGTCGTCGCCAAGTTCATGAACAGCGTGATGTCGCGCGGGAAGAAGTCCGCCGCCGAGACGATCGTCTACGGCTCGTTCGATATGATCGAGAAAAAGACGAAGAAGAATCCGGTCGAGATCTTCCACAACGCGCTCGACAACGTGAAGCCGGCGATCGAAGTGCGCTCGCGGCGCGTCGGCGGCGCCACCTATCAGGTGCCGGTCGAAGTGCGGCCCGAGCGCTCGCAGGCCCTGGCGCTGCGCTGGCTGATCACCGCGGCGCGCGGCCGGGCCGAGCGCACCATGGCGCAACGCCTCTCGGTCGAGCTGATGGACGCGGCGGAGAACCGCGGCGCGGCCGTCAAGAAGCGGGAAGACACGCACAAGATGGCGGAGGCGAATCGCGCCTTCTCCCATTACCGCTGGTAACTGGCGAGAGCGCGGACACTTTCATGGCCCGAACGCATCCCATCGAGCGCTACCGCAACATCGGCATCATGGCCCACATCGATGCCGGCAAGACCACGACCACGGAGCGCATCCTTTATTACACCGGCAAGTCCTACAAGCTCGGCGAGGTGCACGAGGGCACCGCGACGATGGACTGGATGGAGCAGGAGCAGGAGCGCGGCATCACCATCACCTCGGCCGCGACGACCGCGTTCTGGCGCGATCACCGCGTCAACATCATCGACACGCCGGGGCACGTCGACTTCACGATCGAGGTCGAGCGCAGCCTGCGCGTGCTCGACGGCGCCGTGGCGCTGTTCGACGGCGTCAACGGCGTCGAGCCGCAATCCGAAACCGTGTGGCGCCAGGCCGACAAGTACGGCGTTCCGCGCATCTGCTTCGTCAACAAGATGGACCGCGTCGGCGCCGACTTCTTCATGTCGGTCGACACGATCCGCGAGAAGCTCGGCGCCAACCCGCTGGTCCTCCAGCTCCCGGTCGGCGCCGAAGGCGGTTTTAAGGGGGTCGTCGATCTCGTCCGCATGAAGGCGGTGATCTGGACCGGCGAAGAGCTCGGCGCCAAGTTCGACGTCGTCGACATCCCGGCCGAGCTCCAGGATCAGGCCAAGGAATACCACGAGAAGCTCGTCGAGATGGCGGTCGAGACCGACGACGCCGCGCTCGAGGCCTATCTCGAGGGCAAGCATCCGGACACCGCGACGCTGATGGCCTGCATCCGCAAGGGCACGGTCGGCGCGAAATTCGTTCCGGTCCTGCTCGGCACCGCGTTCAAGAACAAGGGCGTGCAGCCGCTGCTCGACGCCGTCGTCGATTACCTCCCGGCGCCGAACGACCTCCCCGAGGTCAAAGGCACCAAGCCCGGCACCGACGAGCCGATGACGCGGATGAAGACCGACGAGGAGCCGTTCTCGGCGCTCGCATTCAAGATCATGAACGATCCTTACGTCGGCACGCTCACCTTCGCGCGCATCTATTCGGGCGTGATCGAGACCAGCTCGGGCGTCATCAACTCGACGCGCAATTCGAAAGAGCGCGTCGGGCGCATGCTGCTGATGCATGCCAACAACCGCGAGGACATCAAGGAAGCGCGCGCGGGCGATATCGTCGCGTTCGCCGGCATGCGCGACGTGCGCACGGGCGATACGCTCTGCGACCC
>Ga0310811_10006495_pt1 | contig 14954 bp, 17 predicted proteins | sample YCmetagenome_FD_207642 | JGI IMG/M metagenome (GOLD analysis project Ga0310811, IMG submission 207642) | Soil microbial communities from experimental microcosm in Duke University, North Carolina, United States - YC | ecosystem: Engineered > Artificial ecosystem > Soil microcosm > Unclassified ...
ATGCACAAACTTGGCTAGGTAGTAGGATCACTCCCTAACCAATATGTGGCCAATACCCTGCCTAGCTGCTATGTCCTAGAAGACAGTGTTTGACCCTAAAGGGTTTCTGATCTAGGCTCAAGCTCACAGGTAGTTAAATATCATCAAACTTCAGACTGGTACTGGTGAAAGGGAAACATGCTTATATTAGCCACAAAGTAATGAATGTAAAGGTAAGTAAGTATAGCTAATATCAGCCCAAAGAAAACTAGATTGTCACACCGCCATAGCCAGCTGTGACTCCCAGGTGGTCGCACGCATGCATTTTGATGAGTCAGCCAGTTCTCTAGTGTCCTATTGTGTGAAAGGTGTGGCCTGGTGTTTCTGATTTCATTGTAATTCTAAGCTGATGCTGCATACCTTCAGCTCCGCCGAAGTTGTGGGTACACGCATGTGCTCAAAATTGATCAATCTTACCAGACAGCAGCCAAAGCTTCATGGATGGGACTCTGGAACTTCCTACATGTGCCAAGCGCGTTTACCCCACACCAACTCATCCCCAAAGTGCTCTCACTTCATGTAGTTCTTTGATTGATCTAGACGCTGTTTCATCTCCTGTATCACATCTTACGCCTCCCCATAGTCATCCACCATCCTTGTCAAGGAGTAGGGAGCACCTTCAATGAAGACCTGGATACAAGGTTGGTGTCAGAGCCAATGACTACAAGGAGGGCATGGAATGTACACATGCATGAATTCATGCCAGTAGAGGAAGAAAACTATGCCCGAAGGCTGCTGTAGCTGGTCCCTCAGAGACCTTGAAGCTGAAGAGCTTAGTGTGCTGTCAAGCAAGCTTAGACCAGTAAGATTGGATCAGGGGAGCACATCATCTCAAATCTCACATTTTACAACTAGCTATAGATTCTTCATTGTACCATCTCACAGCCCACTCGTTCTACTTCCATCTGGTCCTCTGCTTAAAATATTAGTGCCAATCAGGGTTGATTCAAAATTGGCCCCAAGTCCATCACCATTGCCTGCAGCTTCATTTCCATGTGCTTGCTATGTTTTGTGCCAGTCAGAGGGTCAGGGGTAGCATCTCCTGCACCAGTATATGACAACGTACCCTTGCCCGAGTTCCATACTCCCACATCCCACCCAGTACCTGCTCAGGGTGACCATCCAAAGATCAGGGCAGTGCACATGGAGAAGAGACTGGGGAGGATCTTGGCAGTTGTCAAGGTGCAGGGTTGGGCTACCTCTTATTCATGATCTATGTTGGATATGCACTGGCATTTGATTTTGAAGTCTGCTCCCATCCGTCGCGAAACTGCATTTAACATTGGTCAGCAGCTAATGTAAGAGAGGTTGTAAATGTATTTTTTGCCATCTTAGTTGGATTATCATCTCTTGCCCTATCTGCGCCTGATTTACAAGGTAATCATGATCCCACTTTTTGGTTCGGTATTCTCATCATGCTTTATTCAAGCCATTGCTCATGCCTTTGGTGCTGCCATCAAACTCATCGCTACGATCGAGCATGTCCCTGATATTGACTATGAAATCCCAGGAAGAATGAAGCTTGTAAAGTCACTGGTGAGATTATGTTCGAGGAAGTCAAATTCAACTATCCATCTCGTGCAGATGTCCCATTCTCAAAGGCATCAACATCACCTTCCTGGCTGGCAAGACCACTGCTCTCGTTGGCGCATCTAGATTTCATAAATCTATGGTCATATCTCATGGAATGCTTCTACAATCTGCTCAGTGACTCTGTTATGTTTGATGGAACTGACTTGCGAGAACTAAACATCAAATAGTTACACTCTCAGATTGGTCTAGTCTCACAAGAACCTGTGCTTTTGCAACGACTATCTGGGGCAATGTCACACACGATCTTATCGGCACACAATATGAGGATCTGATGAGGAGAAGTTTGACTCATCAAAGTAGCCTGCATGCATATAGCTTTATTAGTCGCCCGCCACTTTGGCCCTATGGTTGATGAGCTAATTTTTCTGTTATCAGGAGGGCAAAAACAGCACGTGCCATTGTGTTGGATCCACATATTTTGCTCCTTGATGAAATAATGAATGTCCTTGACACTCGCTCAGAAGTGATTGTACAAGATGCTCTGAACAAGGCAGCTGCTGGTTAAACTACCATCACCATTGCTTATCACTTGTCAACGATTAAAGATCCTGACTGCAAACTTGTAATGGGCGAGGCACTCGTGCAGACCTTCTGGCAGACGAGAATGGCGCATACTCTCTCATCTCATCACAGCTCAATCTCTCTGTGAGGGCCACAAAGATGAAGATCTGGATGCAGTAATGAGACAGATTTGGAAAAGCATAGATCAGAAGAACTCCTTGATCGAAGGAGCACCGTTCGCTCTATTGGAAGCGGCGTCGTCAGTCAATTAAAGGACAAAGTGGGGTGCTGGACTCTCTATTTGATGAGATGCATTGCTATTCTTCGCCATGAAGGGCTTCATCAATACTTGATTGGATCTCTCTTTGCCATATGTGAGTTCATAAATTGCAGATTATCAGCTGTGCTCACATGTTTCTGCAGGCAATGTTGCCGGCCTCTGGTATCATCTTTGGTAAGTCCTTTTGCCAAACAAAATTGAAGCATTTTATCTTGGCACACACTGGCAGGGCCCGCGATCTCTGGCTTTACCGTGACCACAAATTCTGAGCACTGCTGCCAAGGTGACAGGAATGCTCTCTGGTTGAGTTTACATATTTTCCTGGAGATCATGCTGGTGCTTAACTTGAGCCAGGTTTTTCATCCTTGTCATCCTGTATGCTTTTTGTACAGGTTTCCAGAATTACATCTTTGATTCTTCTGCCACTGTCTTGACTGCCAAGCCCCACTTGATGAGCTTCAAAGCCATATCCAACAAGACAGTAAGTGCTCCATCACCACATTATTTTTCTCACTTGTGGAGACAGTCGAGTACTTTGACAATGACAAGAACAGTATAAATCCTATTACTCTTCCAGTTCGTACAGAACCTTCATTGGACTCTGTAAGACTGGTGCTCTGACTTCAAGCTTGAGCGAAAGTCCCCAGAGGATCAATGGTCTCTCCAGCATACTTCTGGGAACGTGAGTATCACCACTGACTCTGCTAGAATCATCCAATCAATCGCAAATCTACTTGTTGGTTTGGGCATTGGCTTTGCCTTGGAAGCCAGCTATTGTTGGCAGTGGTATGTCCCGTTTTCCGATTTTACGTATTTCTCTTACAAATTTTGTCGTTACTTAGCATGCATCCCTGTCGTGGTGTCTGGTGGCTATATATGTTTGGTATGTGACCTACATAATAAGCTCCCATTGTGCTACATGTTTTCTAGCAAGTTATTGTTCTGAAAGATTGGAGAAAATAGAAAGTGCAAGAAAGCTCTGCTCAAATTGCCTGTGAAGCTGTTGTGGCCATTCGCACCATTGCATCATTGACCTGAGAAAAGCACTGCCATAATATTTACACACATACAGCTGGAAAACGTTCATTTCAGCCATCCCATCCCATAATTTGGGTTCTTTGTGGTTTCTCGCTTACCACCGAACCTGGAACTTAATACAGCCTTGGTCGGCTCTAGCGGTTGCAGTAAAAGCACAATGTAAGTCTCACCATTGTACCGTATTCAAACACGCTGTGGAGCATCCAGTTACTAGAACATTTCTACGATCCACTTTCTAGATGGATCTCGTTCGATGGAAAGCTTATTGACAAGCTTAACATCCAGGCACATTGACAGCAGATTTCAATTGTGTCACAAGAACCTGTGAATATGGTCGTGATATTGATCTTTTGGTAGAGAGAACTGACTGCTTGCATTGCAGACTTTGTGCACAAACCATCCACTTTAATATCTTGCCCGGTGCCTCCAGACCAGAATCCGAGGTCACATAGGAAGAGATTGAGGCTACCTACCGTGATGCCAACAAACTAAATTTTATTCAATCACTTCCAGAGTAAGACCTCAATACTACAAGAACATGAGGCTTACTAACATGCTAATGTTAGTGGGTTCAATACCAAATTTGGTGGCAAGGGATACCAGCTGTCAGAGGGTCAGAAATGTGTGTATCATTCATGATAGATATCTTTCTTTGTGTGCTGAAATCACGATCCAGAACATATAGCAATCATTTGCCCACTGCTTTGGAACCCAAAGATTCCCCCACTTGATGAAGCTACATCAGCCCTTGATTCGAGCACAGAGAAGGTAGTGCAAGAAGCTGTTGACCAAGCTACCCAAGGTCGTGCTACCATTGGTATCGTCCACTGTCTTTCAACTAACCAGAATGCCAATCACATGTGAGTCAATCAAGAGCATCGTCACTCATGAACACTTTCTCACCACTTTACAGACTTTTATCAAGGGCAGAGTCAGTGACTCTGGGGCCCATGGCGAGCTTCTTGTGTGGAGAGGAGATTGTTATGAGTTCATCCAGCTGCAAGGAGTCAGCAAGAAATAGTGGTAATTTAAATAATGCCCAATGTCTAACTCATCAAATGGTTACAACCGCATCCACCTCCTCTTTCAGAGCGAATCAGTCATTTCAGCTTTCCAGAGCCATAAAAGAGACAAGAGACCCAGAGTTCAGCACTTAACACTGACTATACAATCACACTTGCCACAGACTCGGATGTCCAAATGCCTGCATTGTCATATGATTCAATGCCAACTCTTGCACTCAGAAGCTGCGTGCTCACGCATTCTGTGGATACACATTGCTCATCAACTCGTTGAATGTCATGGTCACCATGGGAGAGGCAAGGTGACTTGTCTTTTATTCATATAGGCCACCTTACAGATGTTCTTATACAGGATAACCACATCCATGGCATGTAATTCGACAAGGACTGGCAGCACTCCAGCCTTCATGATGTCATGGTGCAGGATCGTTTTCTTAACATCTCTTACTAACATCAGTTGGCACTGATGTCTCACAGCTTGCTGCCCACCTTGGCATGTCTAATGATGGCAGATCAAAAACTCATCTTCTTCTGTTTGCTGGTCAAATGGAGATTCAAGGAAATCAAAATCACCTACTCTTCCGCTAGCGACACCGATTTCTCATTCGTTCAATATTTGATTGAAAATATTGAGATTCCGGATGATGTGTGGATTCAGGTAAGTACTATTGCAAAATCACTTGGTTACATCTGCTGATCTAGGTTCTGACTCCAGCTCACAATGATCTCATCCGAAGATTTTTCGAAGCTGTTGCTGGTGCAAGGTATGTCATCATGCACATGTATAACACCCTTTGTCCTATGTTCTGAGAGGTCGTCTTCTGTAACTCAAAGGAACAGACAGTTGATCTGGCCTCTAGACATTCCAAACTCATCAGCGAGCTTGTTGATCAATACTCTGCATCACACAGCATGAAATTCCATTATGAGTACAGCCCGGAGACATTTACCTAGACAGAATTGGAGTTTTCTCTCCAGGTTTGCAAGGCTGTTGAGACTGCATGGGGTAAGGCTAGGCCAGGCATTGACCGCATCATCTTTAACCTTCCTGCCACTGTTGAAATCGCTCCTCCTAACCACTATGCTGATCAGGTAGGTGCTTTTATAAAAGTCTTCTTTACGTCTGTTCACTATACTCAAAGATCAAATACTTTGCCACTCATATATCTGAGTGAGAAAACATCATCATCAGTTTGCACTTGCATAATGACAGAGGTGCGTCATGGACACATTTAATCATGGATGTATTGTAAAAACATCATGAAGGCACTGCTGTCGCTGCTGCAGAGCTTGCAGTCTTTGGTGGTGCTGAGACAGTGGAGGGTTGTTTGTTTAGTAATGGGCAATGTACAGGAAATGTCGATCTCGTGACCCTAGCATTGAACTTATACACACAAGGAATCACCCCCAACCTCGACTTCAGCGACATCCAGAAGGCCATTGACATTGTGACCTCCTGCAATGACCTCCCTGTACACCCAAGATACCCTTATGCTGGTGAGCTTGTCTTTATGGCCATCTCTGGTTCGCACCAGGATGCCATCAAGAAAACTTTCGAAGCACAGGGTATTCATCACAGAAAGAATGCTGAAGACGGCAAGCTCAAGATGTGGGACATGCTGTATATGTCCCTGGATATCGCCGACCTTGGATGCAGTTGTGCATCAGGAAACTACTTTGCCCTGTACAGTGTCCAAGAGTGACAGCTTGGTCCCTTTTGGACAGAGACCCACAGAAGCACTGGTTCTGTTGCACTCTGCACAGATGCTTACAGATGCTCCAGCAACTTGCTCGTGCACAGGACTCATGCTAAAATATATTACTGTAGATTTTGTACTACTAGCACACATTGATCACACACCAATACCAGAATGAGATGCTGATTAGATCATATTGATAACATGCTGATAAAAGATCAACATAATGAATGTGGTAATGGATATATGTAGATATATGCGAATGCTAGGATGACAGATAAAAGCAGTGCCAGGGGGGAAATACATGGAATGCTCAATCAAGAATAATCTGGAGGTGGTCATGTCTCAACTCTACAGCTCCATCAACCTTTGAAATTTCAGTCCTGTAGAAAAAAATTCATATCATGAGGATCAAACAAAGTCAATTCCTTACCACCCTGCTTGGGCCCATTCCCAGAGCTGTGCTAACAGGATAGGGCCATGGTAATGATCCCTCAGGATATCCTTTAGTAACCCGAGCATTTTACAGTAAATGGGGCCATATTCCTTTGCAGTGAATTTAGGGTAATATTTTCCATTACCATTTTTTTTTTAGACCATCAAGGATACAATTGAACTATAAAAAATGAAACAAAAGTCAATGTCAGTACTAGTAGAGGAAAAGGAAAGTACCACAGCACAAACTAGAACCAAGCATGATAAGGGCATCTGGTTCCAGAAAATATCTGACTGCCTCCATCAGCAAACTAGGGGGTCATTGTACAAGATTTTACAGGCTTGTACAAGTAGCACAAATCCACAACAAAGTCCCCTCTTTACAAGCCTGTCACAGAGTATTACAATCAAGCTTATGAACAGTGAACTAAATACGAGAATACCTATATATTGGGGTTCTACCACCAAAGGGTATCTCTTAATCTGAGAGCAACCCTAGCACCAATTTGTCTTCATCTTCACTATTGCCAACAACCAGCTTTGCTTACATTACTTTGACCACTCTGGTATTATTATTTCCTGCCCCATATCCATCATTAAGAACCTGGTATGTCTTCTTGATGTTTTCAACATCATCATGCTCGCACAAAACAGCGGAAGACAATCATATTGCAACAGACTACCAATTATATCTGCTACTACTAGTCCCAAACTACACCTACATTTCATATTCCCAGTGTGAAAATTAAACAGCTTGCAAAGCAGTCAAAGCCTAGCAAAGCAGATAAGGCCATGCTACCAAGATCATGCATGATGTGGTGGACTGAGAATTCTATTCCTTCTCTGTTAGGTTTGATGATAAAGATGGAAATTTACTTGTGGCATACTTTTCTACAGAATTCTTATGATGGACAAAAAGGTAAACAAACTTTCAGATACAATATACATTAACAAACCACAGACTCCACATTTACTTCATTGGTCTGTCAATAATGTGAAAAAAGCTCAGGCAGATGTCAATGTCAAATTAGTCTTTAACAGCATTCCAGTAAGCATCCCTCCAATCTTGGCATGCACATTCATTGCCTTAAATTCTCAGCTGGATATTTTAGGGGATGCACTGTATGCTTTCTAAGCCTTACACTATTTTCTTTGCCTGCATAAAAGCAAGAGGGACTGCAGGCATGATTTTGCTGATTTTCTCATGCAGTATAAGCATAAAGTGAGAGGAGTAGATGAGGATTTCCAGCAGGGGAATAATAACTAGGGTGACAACAAGAATGACAACAATAATAACAACAATAATAACAACAACAACAACAACAACAACAACAACAACAACAACAACAACAACAACAGGGAGGATATGCCTATGACTTTCAGTCATGCTGAACTAGAGTATGAATTTGCTAACAAATATAGAAATTCAGAGTGTATCAGAGTCTCTCATCTCATTATTCTTGGCAAATGCAAGGTCATCATGGGAAAGAGGTAAGTATTCATCAGCTGGCACAGCCCAAAGAACTGATTGCTCACAAGGTTGAAGACAGTCCATGGAAGCCTTCAGCAGATATGCTTTGCAATGCACAAGTTGCACTTGCTATACATTGGTATAAAGAAAATATCTAAGCTGGCTTTATCACTTAAGGAAATGTTTAAAGTGATATACCTAGAGGATTTTAAGTCTATAAAAAGGTGTTCAATGCAGGAGTATGGGAGACAGCAGATCCAGAGCTATAGTTAGGATGCATATGGAAGCTCAACATTTTACTCCATAGAGATGGACTAGACAGTGGCCCTACAGCAATATTTGCTTCAACCACTTTTGGGGGGCAAGGTGTACTTGACTGATCTCTAGCTTAAACTCTGGTGCATTTAAATTAACAATATGCCTATAGCACCCAGCATGGTAGTAGTATGAGTTAGTGTGAAGTTAGTTGGTTTAAAAGGACTTTCAAGTCAGGTAAGGGATAACCTAAGCAAATGCAATGCTACCATGACCTCATTAGATATTGAAATCTGCATTAGGCTTGTAAACTAAGTATGCAGTACAATCTACCTATGAGTTTTCTCTGCTGGTCTGACTAGGAGAGAGTAGTCACTGCCATCAGATCAAATTATACAGTGGGTGTGAAAATTACTTAGAGAAATCCAAGGTATAGATCTAGATCAAAGACTTATGGAAGCAGCAGGTCAGATCAGGTACTTTGTTACTAAACTTCAATATTTGAATGTCTTAGTAGGCCATCACCATCCAAGTGGAGTCCAGACCATGCACATTGGTCATGTGATTTAAAAGGAACTGCTTTGTCACACAACCTTCTTAGCTTTTAGATTGATGAGTATTCTAGCAACTTTAAAAGGTGCTCTCAGCACTTTCAAAACCAAGCACAACCAGACTCCACCTTCACATTTTCAAAAAAAAGTTTGTATGATTGCTACATCATATATTCAGTATAGCAATAGCATCTATATAGGATGTACTAGGACCTTTACTTACAACAATTTGCCCATTTCAATTAGATGTTGCTTAGCATCCAGAACACCACTTCAAGCCTTGAGTGCTTGAGCTCATTTGTCTTGTCAAGCTGGGCTCAAACAGCAAGTATTTTAAGTTTTATAGGCTTCAAACTGCATAAATTAAAGCCATTCATACAAAAACTCATTGTGATACAATCAGAAGAAAGAAAAGTATTAAACAAGATTTTAGTGCATAAGTAGTGAATGGGGAGAATCAGACTCTGCCAGAGATACCTGAAATGGCATCAAGTGGCTTTGGTCATAATGTCTTGTAACCAATGTAATTTATTGTATTGATATCTGAAGTGGCATCAAGTGGCTTTGGCCATCAGCTATATCACTTTAATCATACTTTGAATCTTGTTTCTTTTATAATATAAATATCATGTCTTATAACCAGCATGATTTATTGTATTGACTTTAAAGGTTCCTAATGTAGATGACTTTATAACAAGGTGTACCCACCTACTCACCTATCTTATTGTCTTGCTGCAATTCACAATAGTTTTGTATCACATGAGGCATTCCTTTGATTCAAGTGTTAGCACTCACTCAAATATACATAGAAACATTCATCCTTGGGTTCATGTCAAATCTCTCAAAAACAGCAATCCAGTAAATTGTGAAAGTCTCTTACTTTAAGAAAGGTTAGTTGCTAGGTTCACTCCTCCGATACATGGTTACATATTGCCACAGCCATATTTCCAGCTGGCTCAAGCAACAGAAATTGCACTGGCTGTTGCTTTCTTAAGCCTTGCAACCATGCTGGCTATGATTTCGTTAGATTCCTTACACAGATTCTACATTCACAGGATGTGTAAACAGTAGATCACATGCACATCAGAGTGCAGCATAAGAGAGATGATTTGTACACCAGAATGCACAAAGAGTGTCATAATGTGATTGTCAGCTTTTTTTGGCCAAGTTCAACCAATAAACTGGTAGTTGATAGCTTGACTTGGTTCAGCTAACTCTGGGCTTGGCTTGAATGGCTAGCAGATTTGAGCCAAGCCATGGTAACACTAAATCACTATGTCTATGAGCTATCCTCAGGAGTATAACAATTCATATATCACTCTTACACTGGCATTGCTAGTTATATAATGTAGCATTATTATAGTACAGCCTGTGACCCCAGCAGAGGTTAAGGCTCATACTGCTGCACTCAATGTGCAATGTTTAGCAGAGAAAGTCATTTGGCAGTCATGCAAGAAATATTCTGATGATAGAATCCATCACAAGTGCAAGAGCACACTTACCACTAGACAGGATAAAGAGAACAGCGGTCCATCAATGAAGGCAAAAACACATACCAGCACCCAGCATTAGAAGGCCACCAAAAGTACAGAGTTTGTTATGTCATCTGAGGATGAGGGTGCCAAGTCAAGGTCATGAGTAACTGCAGTCTTGGAAAGGGAGGGAAGGTTATGAAAGAAATTCAGACTGATGTAGCATTGGTTGAGTTCTTCACCTGCCTGTGGCCCAACCCTATCTACCAATATAAAATAGATAAAATCAACCTCTGGCTAAAGATCACCCTTGGCTGGCACCTGCTAGAACAGATGTCAAGAATGGCTAATGAAATCTTGTATTGTTAGCTAGGTTAGATCATCAGCATCATCCAGGTATTGTATAGCAAGAAATTGTAGTGACAGTGAGGACAAATACAAATTGCAATGAAAAGGCCAGAGAGGAGGGGGGGATGAGAGAAATTGTGCTAGCATGGTCTGTATTATAAATATCTGGCACCCATACATCTCACTTAAAGATTGTTTTATTTTGAACTTGAAGGGCTAAGGTTGCTGAGTCCATGTGTAACCTTTCATGCATTCTATCCTAATTTTGTTTAATATCTGTGTCAATGTAAAACAGCATGCATTTATGATGAATGAGCTCTCAGTTGCAAAACACAAGTGGATTGGACCTGTTTGCAAAGAGGGTCAAAAGTCTAGCAGGGGCCGCTAGTACCTCAAAAATGGTCAGCAGGATGGTTAGTGCAGGAATACAGAAGTTGACTAAGAATAATAGCCAAAGATTTTTTTGGATGCCATTGAACACATCTACATAGTTAGTTTCAGAACAGAGAAAATCCAAGCCAGCCTAAGCATGATATATTGACATGTGACTAAAAATCCTTTGGCATACATATACATTGGTCTATTCATACTTGTAACTTGTACTGAAGGAAATTTTCTAAAAATACAACACTGTGAATGATACATGATGTAAAATCAGTTTGATTGAAATATAGGATCAACATACTCCACGATTGCATGAAGTCTAGCATGATCATCAGTGACAGTATTTTGTGCAATTATTTTTTTATATGTATCCCTTGATATATACTTGGGGTGCACTATACTGTCTCCCATGTCATGGATTTCTGATGGTCTCTGAACCACAAGACTCATCCCAGTGTCAGATGAAATGAATTTTTTTGTGGTGGCATTGAGTGTCAATCCTGAAGCATTCAATAGTTTATGGGCAGCTTGCAAGCACTTATTAATTGTTTGGGAGGAAGCCAGTGCCTCCCTCCAAAGGAAAGACTGTAATATGAAAGTTATTTTCACACTTGGGAAGTCCAGATATAGTGAAGTAAAATACAATCCAAGAGTTTAGTGTCCTAATTAATCGTTCAACCATTGTTATGGCATTGAAATTTTGATACTTATTGCACTGCTGATCCACCTATAGTTTTAATATTCTTGTCTTCAATCTCCTAGATCCTAGATAGCATGGATAGCTTCTCTAACTCCCTAAATTCCTTCTCCTTCATCCAGATCTTCTTCTCCTCTGAAGTAATTTCTCCAGGTCCTTGATCTGTGCCTTGTCCTCTTGTTGGCTATCCTTCAAGTCTTTAATCTGTGATCTGTCTTTTTTTAGGCTGTCCTCCAAGAACTTGATTTATGATTGGTCCAGGCTGTATTTTTACTTAAGGATATTGGTTTGATTCTGAGTCTTCTTCAACTGTTACTTCACATCCTTAGTATATCATTGGAACTGTTGTTTTACACCCTCATCCCTCCACAGTTAATTGCATTGAAACATCTGCATTGTTTTCTGAAATTGGGCCTGTTGTTTAGCCCTCATTTGGTCCTTGAGTTTAAGGGCACTGTTCATTGATAGCACTAGGTTGACCAACTCTTGACTTTTAGATAGGCAGAACTCACCAAAGTTTTGGTCATAGTTACTGTAAGTGAGGGAGCAATGGAGGACTCTAACTGTCAGGAGGGAATAATAGCAAAAATGTTGTTCACCAAACAACACATGCTCTTGAGGGTAATTAAATTATCTTCAAGCATGGTCGCACCATGCACATTTGGAGGCAGCATGAATAAATATTTATGCCAACAGAAGTAGTCTTACTTGTAACAAGAAGTACAGAATTTAGATCAGGATGGATCTCAGGGGGTTGTAACCATTCTCTGGATTCTTAGACTAAAGTTCTAGTTATTGATCTCTGTCACTTATATTTAGAGGAATCCTTCTCAGTAGCAATCCCCTTGGGAAAAAATAGTCTTGTGCCCAAAGGAGCTTTTGAGCCTCATTCCTTATCACTAAATTCTCTATAGTGCCTAATCATCATTTTTTGCCTTCACCAGTTCAGTCTAGTTCTCCAGAAAATTCAAAGGACCATAGATGGAACCATCAGTTCAGTCCAATTATGGTTTAACAAAGATTTAAACTAATATAAGAATTAATTTCCCTCTAAGCTTATATTAACAATTTTTACTTAACTTCTCTTACCTTACTGTCCTTGTTTATGTCTACATTTTTACTACTTATATAATCACCAAATCTTTGCCCTACACTTCCACATAGTGGGTAGACTTTCAGTTATATTGCTGGTAGTTTTCTTTCTATAATTCAATAGCTTCCCCAGATCTGCAGCTTATATGCTTAGAACTAGAGGGCAAAGATATGAATTTTGATGCCTTAGATAGGAATGATTATAAGGGTGCAGATGAATATAAAGATGACAATAACAGAAATAACAACTTTGGAGTTAGTAACTCAATTGGAAAGGCTCTTGCACTTGTGAAGCAGGTTTGTTGACTTCCATCTGGCAACTTTGACATTTTACTAACTATTGATTATAGATTCACACATCTCCTCAGGCCTGTGCATTCTTTGTATAGCCATGTAAACAAGTAGATGTTCCTGTCATAGAGCTTACACAAAAAATATGGACTTGGTGGGCTTTCATGCACAGTTTTATCACACAGATGTTGTTACTTCAAAAGGTCCACCTCTCATATGTTGCACATATATAAGCTCATTATTTTTATAGGGTGTCAATTTTTTTGTTGAGCTTATGGATGACAGTGAAGATATCCTTAGCCTCAAAGGCAAGTGTTATGTGTATTTTCATCTTAATAACAAGGACTAGGAGAAATTAAAATTGGTGCACAAAGTTCTTCAGATATATGTATCTAGTTCTAATCTAGTTCTACCAGCTGTACTTATTACTAAAATTTGCACAGGAACCAGCAAGCACCACTTGAACCTTTTCTAGTTCTTGTGATCTTTCTGTCTGGTGGATAATTCCTGTCCTTGAGTTTTTGCAGAAGTCCTGGTAAAATATGACCACTCTTCCTCAATTCTCACCAGTCCATGATACTATTCACAAGGGATTAAATAATGTTGCAAAAGGATACAACAAAACAAAAGATACTAACACATGCTTTATTTATTTGGTACTTAATCCTAATGTCAAGGTTGCTTATTCTAAACATCAGTGGGATGCAGAATTATTTAAAGTTAGTCTCAAAGATATTGAACAAGTTGTACATATAATGTTTGTTTGATTATTAAAGCCAATATTTGCTGACATGTTTCAATAGTTTGACAAGTACTATACTATTGCCTTTATCTCAGCTCCTGCAGATGCAGATATAGAATAAATGCCACCTGGGCAAGCCCAATATGGCCAGTCCTAGGTCCTTACTGCTGTACAAGCACATCAAGCATCTGATCACACCCAGCTTAGGCCTCACACTAAACTTACAACATACCTCTAGAGTCCTCTTATGCAGGGAGAAGATGTTATGGATTAGTGGAGTACAAAACTTTTTTTCTCGTTATTGCAAGTCTGTTTATATCAGCTTGATACAACACTATCAGTTGCAATATCTGATACATTTATAGATGGCTAGAGTCAATCTAGCCATCCAGGATAGTAGCACAGCATCAGAGCATGCCTTTTTAAGTGATGGGTTAACAGGAACCAAACAATGGAACTGTCTCAACAAGGACATATTTAAGAACTTGCAGCTGTTAAAGAGCACATACCACAATGGGCATATCTTTGCTGCAAGTGATATCTGTTATAGTAAGGCTGCACCTCTATAGCTTTTCTCTCTCTTATTCATCTATCTATTCTTACTTTGTATTACATCATGATCACTTCTTGCTGTTACTAGATGACTATCTGTACTATTCTTAGTATCTCTGACTCATTGCACATCACTTTATTAAACATGGTTATGCTTCACTGACCTGCTCTAGACTTGATTCCCATTTACTACATATATGTGATCCTGTACTTAGTAGTTCCTTACTTAAATCTTACTAGATTTTACCCAAAAACTTCTTAGAACCCTTTCACTTAGGCTCTGCAAGCCTAAGTCATCTGAACCTCTGATTCTACTATGAGCACTGCTCATTGTAGCTATAAAGCATTGACATTCTTACCTTGAGTTCAATCTCATCATAAGTCTTAAAGAACCCTTGCTCAGTCAACAACAGTTCACTTTTGAACTTTGGCTGTTACAACTGTCCTAGTTTGTGCCAACACTGAGCAACATTTGGATTCATTGATTGCAGCAC
>Ga0310811_10006496_pt1 | contig 14953 bp, 17 predicted proteins | sample YCmetagenome_FD_207642 | JGI IMG/M metagenome (GOLD analysis project Ga0310811, IMG submission 207642) | Soil microbial communities from experimental microcosm in Duke University, North Carolina, United States - YC | ecosystem: Engineered > Artificial ecosystem > Soil microcosm > Unclassified ...
GATTAGTTGTTCCAACAATAAGTATTGCACTGATTGCAGCATTTAATGTTTGTAAATTAACTGCATCTTGTGCACCAACAGCATTACCTACATTAATAATTCTATGGTTATTAACATCAACATTGCCAGTTCCGTTAGGATTAAGAAGTATATTCCCGTTAGTATTATTACTTTGTAATGTGTTACCTATTAACTCTAAATTACCAGCTGTCAAAGAGGTAGAAATTATAACAGCAGCAGGTAAGGATAAGGTTACAGCACCTGCAACAGTACTAGCTGTAATTTGATTTGCTGTTCCTGTAACTGATGATATAGTTCCGCCAATTGCTGTTGTTAAAGTTTGCAGATTAACAGCATCTAATGGATTAATAGGATTAGCTAGATTAATAATTTTATGATTATTAGCATCAATACTACCTGTACCGTTAGGATTTAAAATGATATTACCGTTGGTATTGTTACTTTGTATTGTATTTCCTATTAACTCTAAATTCCCTGCAGTTAGAGATGTGGAAATTATAACATTTGAAGGTAATGATAATGTAACAGCACCTGCAACAGTATTAGCAGTAATTTGGTTTACTGTGCCTGTAACTGAAGATATTAATCCTCCTGTAGCTCCAGAAATAGCTGCTTGCATTGTTTGTAAATTAACAGCATCTAATGGATTAATAGGATCCGCAAGATTGATAATTTTAAAATTATATAAAGAAACATCAGCATCGGCTGAAATCTTATTTAACCTTAAAGCTGATATTTGATTATCGGTATAAGATTTAGCTGCTGCCGCAGCTATTGGTAATATAAATGTGGCCGCTGCCGTTACTGAAGAAGCTACTATAGTAGGTGTTGCAGCTGCAATCGCTGCCGCAATATCAGCTAAAACAACCAAATGAAAAGCAGCGATTGCAGCATTTATTGCTAATGGAGCTGTAATAGTTTTATAAATATTAAAACCAAGTTCTAATTTACCCAAATCATCAGATACTACTGCTTGACCACTAGCAGTTCCTCTCCAAATTTGACCACCATAAGGCGGAAAAAAAGTATAACCAAGACGCGGTAAATTAGTTATATCTATATATGGGTAAGGTTGAGGCCTATTATTATTACCTATCCAAATATTACCTGTTGGTAAGTCTGGTAAAACCGTATTAGGTAATTTATTACTTGTTATTATTTGACCTGTATTATTTGGATCACCAATAAATATTTCACCAGCATTAAGTCCTATCTCGGTTGGCACTGCATCGCCATCACCTGGTGGAATACCTGGTGCACTCCAATTTAAACTTCCTACTACTTGTACATATGGAAAAGTTGGAATAGGTGTTATGACAGGAGGAAGATAATTAAGTTTACCTATCCACATTTTACCTTTGCTTAAATGTGGCATATTACTCATGTCAATTCTTTGAGTAGTTGTAGGTTGAGCTATATCTAACGGACTCGTAAGACTTAGAAATTGACCTGTATATAACCCATAAATACCAAAATTATTAAAAGGATTGAGAGTCCTAAAGCTTGGTAAATTATATAATGCTACTCTTTGGTTGGGAACAGGCCTATTAGTATTATCACCTATCCATATGTTTTTATAAGGTAAATCTGGTAAACCCCCAATAGGTATTATAGAGGTAGTACTTACAACACCTTCAGTATTATATAAAAAACCATCTGGCATATTAAATAACACCTGAGCATTCGGTAATTCATTATTAGGATGTCCAATAACGAAATCACCTTTAACTAACGTGTTATATCTTTTTCTAAGTGCTATTAAGTCAAGACGTATATCAATTATAATTGGAGAAGGTATAGCTATTCCATTTTTATTCCCAATTAATACATAATTAGGATCAGATAATATTCTTCCAGTTATTGGTGATATGAAATTATGTAAAACATCATATTGTTCATAAGTAAAACTCATGCTGTCAAATGCCCCAAAAATGTAGATATATTTTCTATATCATCATTATAAGTTTGATTAGCTAAATCTTCATAATATGTTAGTATCTCAGGTGAAGTGTTATCTAAAGCAGGATCTAAAGTAAGATCTAATGGTGGATTAAACCTATAATAATATAATTGATCTAAGGTATAGTTAGATTCTAAGAATAAAGATTGTGCCCCTGACTCTTGTGCACCCGTAGAAGCTATACTAAATAATTCAAATAAAAATTTAATAGTATTAAAATCTATATCTTGTACTTGTAAATCTAACATTTTATTCTGTAATTTATTTAAATTCTTTACAGAATGCCCCATCTTTTGTACTACCATTCGGAGTGTAGTACCAGGCGTATATTTCTTTTTATCTCTCTCTAAAATTAACAAATTAGATGAAATAGGATCATTATCAAAACCATACTCACCTGCCCCTGTACCTACTGATAAAACACAAAACCTATTAGCAATCGGCTTTGTCATTTTTCCGAGAGTATATCCTAATTGAGAAGGATTATTTTGATATATCCCTCCATCAAAAAATAAACCGTTTAATTTAGTATTAATAGGACTTGTAAGTTCTAGAGGAGGTAAATAAACAGGAGCAGCAGATGTCGCTAATGCTACATTACTTAATAATTCATCTTGACCACTAAATGCAGGATTATCTAAATTGGAACATAATACAAAGGTTTTGGTTGTATATTCAAATGTAGGTATTATTACATTTGCTTTTACATCCTGCATGGTTAAATCACCAAACAAGGTCTCAAGTAATGTCTTAAGTAATCCTGATCCATAAGCATTAGCATAAGTACCTGAAGAATTATAAAACGGAATATTTGTAATAATAAGGGCTACTTTTTCAACAGAATTTGGACGTACAGACGGTACAATTGGAGGAAATACTACAGGAGGAAATACATTGCTCCCTAATGTAAAGAGCAAAGGTCCTTGTTCAGTAAAAAATGGTATTAGATCTTGTGGAGTTTTACCTACAGCAAGAGCAAGAGCTATTATTCCCCCAATAGATGTACCACAAATTACATCAAATTGTTGTGATAAAGTAGTAGGATCAGTTCCCCATTGTTGAACAAAACGGTTAAAAAAGGTCATAGACATATAACCCCTTTCCCCTCCTCCATCAAACTCTAATATTCGTGCGGTATTTGAATCACTCATTGAAATGTTACCTTTCTAAGTTCTTCTAATAAAACATTAGGATCTGGCACAGGATTAGGATCTTTCCATCCAGGAGTTGGAGCATTTGAATATTGTAAAACATAATAAGGTGGATCATTCTCACTAAAAAAACTTCCATTTTCCAGACTTTCTACAGTTTGATCATAAGTACCTATTACTGGATACTCAGGATCAGGGTACGGAGTCGGAGGTCTTGCATCATTTATAGGCCTAGGGTCATTTTTAACTAAAGGAGGTCTATTTTGTTCATTAGGAATATCCAAATAAGGTCTTCCTACCATTAATCCTGTCCATACAAGATTGTCACCCCTCCATTCCATTTGACGACATAAATCTTTTGTATTAAAGGTAAAACCTGTACGATCACATACTCCTAAAGAATCTGAATTATCATAATCTATTGTTACAAATTTACTTTTCCACCTACTCACCCATGCCATGATTAACTACCTCTTATAGAAATAGAAATATCTTCAGTATCTTCTTTGGTGGCTTCAGCAAATGATCTTTCATATTTAGCTTCCATCATATCCGTCATTTGTGGATTAAATTTTAAAGCTAAGAAATATGAAAGTCCCCAGATTAAAGCAGGATACATTTTGGCAGGTATTTCAATGGTATCAGTCAATAACGTAACATCCTGCATCATCTTCTTATAAGAATATGCAAGACAATTATATTGAGGTGCAGGGGTAGGCCAAATATATAAAACAGGTTGAAGTTGTCTATCTAAATAATAAACATTTGGTCTACTTTGAATATTCTTATTAGGATAAGTACCATATTCATACCTACTTACATTTGAAATATTAAAATCAAATACATTATTATTAAAATATATTTGCCTTATATTTAATGTTTCTCCGCCAGTTTCTCTTATTCTATATGCTTTAGCATCAACTGGAACTGGCACATCAAACCATGAAGTTATACCTTCTACATAAGTCTGTTTAGGAATAGTAATAAGAGGTATCCAAGATTGAGCGACAGAAATATCAGAGGCTGAAGGACATTGTTCTACTATTATTGTATAATCATTAGTAACATTTGATTGAATACCAACAAAAGTAATAATATTAGTATTAATTAGTTGATTAGGACCAGCTGGGTCAAAAGTACCAAATTCATATGATATATTTCCATTAACTACATTTTGAATACATCCTGTTGTGATACTATCATCAAAAGCATTTGCAGCTACACCTCCTCCTCCGTTATCATAAGTAGCACCAGTATTAGTTTGAGCAATAGCTAATCCATCAGGTGCTAATGTATAGATTTGTCTTGAAGATGTTCTTAAATTTACCTGAACCATATCAAGAACTTCATCAGAAAGAAAATATTGTCCTTGCGCAGGTATTAAAGCTAAGAAATCATTTCTAAGAGTCCAAAGATTGACAGTTTTGCCCATCCATTCAAGAAGTATTAAATTAATACTTCTAATAGCTGATTCTATTTTTAATACGTCTAAAAATTCACCTGTAATACCAATACGTTCAAATGCTTCTCTTATTAGCAGCTCTACTTGAACTGATTGAAAATTGTAAGTTCCAGAAGTTGGAAGCATTTATTGTACTCATTTATTTTTTTTATTTTTAAAACTTCTTAAAGTTTCAGCCAATTTTGCTCTTTTTTTCAATAATGGATTTTTAGAACGAGCAGCTTTATCTAATTTTTTCTTAGGTATTTTTTTACCTTCTGGGAATCCTAATTCTTTATGTAAAGAACCTTTATTTTTAATTGCACCAGCAATCCAATTACCACTTTTACCGTAGGTATCATGATGAACTTTGTGCAAATGTTCTTTACTATTCCTATTTAGTCCCATCTATTCCTCTTAGAATTGTAAAAACTGCATAAATAAAGTTGCAGCACCTACAGACGGCGTAACTTTTATTAAAATATTGCTACATACATCATTTTTTTGCAGTATCTGAGTTAAATTAACATAAGGTCCCCCTACAGATATAAAAGAAAAATCAGTGACTAATGCTGAATAAGTTTCACCATTACCAGATACATCAGTTAGAGATTCAAATACTTCATAAGTACATCCATTTGAACTTTCAGTAACAAAACCTAAAGCATAAGTTGTAGTAGGTGCTGATATTGAAAAAGTATTAGGTGTTATACGGTTAATAAGAGGAAAAAATCCTGTTAATCCAGTTCCAGCGCTAACACCATTTACTGCCATATTTACAGTAATGGATGAGATGATATCAAATACATCAGGTGTATAAACCGTGTTATTATGTGGTCCTGCAATAGTATTTGTAACAACAGTATTATTTTGAACCCCAGATATAGTAAAAGATGCAGCGCTTAAATCATTAACAGATGTTAGACTGACATTTCTTGCAAAACCTTGCGCATTAAAACTAATAGTATTACTTGCCGCATTGTAATAAGTACCATTTAATAGTAACGCTCCTGGTGAAGCTAAATTCTGTAATGCTGAAACAGCTGCTAAATCCTGAGCTCCCCAATATTTCTCTATGTATGTTGCCATTTATATAAGCTGTAAAAAAGTTAAGGTCATACTATTACCAATAGTGCTTGTAGAACCAGTTAATTTAATTAATATGGAAGTAACTAAAGTGCTATTATCTGGATACATATAAAAAGTTTCATTTCCTGAAGCTTTAATCGTATACAAAGTTCCAACGTTATTAGTTATAATGTCACTAAAAGTATGACCAGTATTAACAATATTACCTAATGTTCCATATACTGTAGTTCCTATAACATTGGTCCCAAATGTACTGCCTAATGTAAAATTGTAATTTAAATTACTTATCCCACTAATCGTTGGCATAAGTAATTGGAAAAAGCCGCTATGACCTGTTCCAATACTTATGCCTGTAACGGCAATGCTAGATGTTATATTGGTAACTACATCATATATATTTACCGAATAAACAGTATTAGCATTAGGACCATTTATAGTTTCGATAATGGCTACACCATTTTGGATACCGTATATAGTAAAGACAGCAGATGATAAATTACCTGCAGCAGAGAATGATAGTTGTCTGCTATATCCATTTTCAATAAATGAAACGTGCCCACCTGATGCCAAATTACCGTTGAGAACCAAATTAACATTTCCTGTTGTATCCTGTATTAAACATACATCCTGAGTATTAGCATCAGGAAAAATGTATTGTGCCATTATCTACCTCTTTTTATAAGTTAAGCTGCAGCACCTTCAGTACCAACTACCGCACGCTTATTACTTATACCCATAGAATATCTTTCAGATAGACTACACATGACGTTTTTAGTCATAAAATCTACATAAGTATCCCCTTCTACAGCTGTTCTTTGGAAATGTTTAAATCCATCAGGAGCATCTGTAAGAATGAAGAAAGCATTAGGGCTTGTCAGGAAGTGATTGATTTTATAGCCTTCTGGTAGATAATCTCCATGGTAAATGGCGTTGATATCATTTGTTGCTACACCTGTTCTAAATACAGAATTTGTAAGAATAGATGATTTGAACTGTAAATTAGCAGGTACAATCATTTTCCTTGCCATTGTTTGAGATAACAAACCACTTTGTAGAGGCATTTTTTGGCATAGAAGTAATAGTTGCTCAACTGAAGCTTCGCCAAAAGCAGCAGGTACTGCCAATTTATTAGCATATGTTCCACCGTCTATTGGGTTATTCAATGAACAAACAGGTTGACCATCTCCCGTTGGATAATTTGCATTAAATGCATTATTAAGCAGATTAGCACCTAGAATATTTCGAGTACTTCTTAGAGAATCAGCTAATGCATTTGAATTTGCAGTAAATTGACCTTTATATAGGTTATCTTCTACAGCTTCTTTAGTAATTGCAAACTGTAGACTAACAACTTTATGTAGGTAACTTGTCACAATCCTTTGACCAGCAGTATCTGTAGAACCAGGTTGACCTTCAGGTTTAATAACACCATTTCCGAAAAGTTTCATCTCAACGTCAATTTCCTGATTCTTAAAAGATGGATGAGTTTTGTAGATTTCAGTCCATTCTTCAGGATATATCTTCATTTTAGCTATCACGGCATCTAAGCCAGGACGTAGTAATTGTGCAATTGCACCGGTATTTATCATATAATTATTCCTCTAAATATTTTATTTATCCTTGTAAATCCAACATCTGAATGTCAAATTTACAAGGTTGTTAATTAAGCTACATAAACTGGTGGAGTTGATCCTTTTCCATATACGTGATTGTTTATAACCACAGTTACGTTTATAAACGGAGTAGTGGCAATATTTGCATTAGCAACAGGAGGTGCTACATTTTCAGGTTTAAGCGTATAAGCAATTGCTTTAAGAGGCAGAGTTGTTACATTCTTTGCATAATCATGATTGTTATAAGCAGCTGCAGTTGATGTATCTACATCAAGATAAAATGCAGATTGACCAGTTAATGTACTTCCAGTTGCTGGATTATTTGTATAATTAACAGTAGGATCAGCTAATGTAGGAACAGTATCAAAATTAGCACCTCCTCCTACATTCAAAGCAAAATTTCTTCCGAAAGTTCCAGCATATTGGAAAGGCGAAGCTGCTCCAGTTACGTTAGTGTTAGGGAAAATTGGATTTCCAACAAAAACATTTGCTGCAGCAGCAATATGGGTTGAAACTTGAATATCAAAAATAACATTCGGATCATCAAGTACGTAAGCTATGATAGCAGTCCCAGGTTTAACCTGAGCAGAAGCTGGCCAATAAGGTGAAGCAATATAAGGAGTAGAAGAAACACTATTAGCTGCTTGATATCTACATCCCATAAAAATACCTAGAATAGGAACAGTAGAAAAAGTAGAAGGAGTTGCATCCGCAAAAGTAGGAGCATATAGTGCAATAGTTCCTACTAATCCTGTTGTTGTTGGTGTATTAACAACAGAAGTACCCCATTGAACAGGATCACCTGTAAAAAGTGATACCGCATATGTAGATGTACCATCTGCACTAGCATAAATTTTGTATTCGTTAACCTTTTCAGTCCAGCTACCACCCGCAAGTGAATTCATAGGACGTAGACCAAAAGGCGCATTTGTGCCGTAAGCCATAAAAACCTCTTAATAATAAAATTTGAATTAATTTATTTTTAGATCTTTTATGGATAAGACTTCAGAAACCGCAGAACTTTTTAATGTCTTGTTATGACTGGCAGGCCTACAAGGGAGAAGGCTTATAGGCCTATTAGATTGAATAGTTTTGATCTTTTATGGATAAGAATTCAGAAACCGCAAAACTTTTTAACGTCTTGTTATGACAATAATAAATATATTGTATTCCTATTGGTTAACAAAGTCAAACATTTAAATATGTTATTAACGAATTATACAGATGTAATTAAAACTGTTACTCCATTAGGGGCAGAAAGTACTAATTCACCGCTTGCATCTGTAACAATGATAGTTACAGATGTGAGTTCTTTAACGATATAGTATCCATTAGATATAAATGGTAAACTTCCACCAGTACTCCCAAGAGTTATAGTTACTCCGTAATTGAGATTAGGCATAGGTGTAACAAAGTTTCCTACGTACGTACCTTTTGAGCCTGTTACTGAAGATATATTAGATTGTTGTTGTACTACTATCTGATTACTCATTCCTACTAAAGTATCAGTAAAAGTAAATGCAGCTGCTATTCCTAGAAAATTAGTAAGGCCTGAAATTGCACCTGAACTATTAATAGTAACGCCGTTAATTTGTACTGATCCAGTACCATTAGTAGATATTTGTATATTACCATTATCAGTATTATTTGTTATAACTCCTCCAGATAGAGTCATATCACCTACTGTTATTGAATTAAGACCTGTCACAGTAGTATTTAAATCTATAACAGGATCATTACCTAAGCCATTTCCACCTGTAATGGTTATGTTTTCACCACCTAATAATTCGACTGTTTTAAAGTCAAGTGATGGTGTTGTTTGAGTTACAACCAAGAAATCAGTAGAATTTACAGCATTTAATTTAGATAAAGATGTGGGTAATTTAAAAGTAAGTGAGGCAATAGGAGGGCTTGCAGGGCTGCCTGTTATGATAACAGAATTATCAGGACTCAAAGCAGTTATTCCTACAATACCATTAAATCCCCCTAAAGGTTGTACAACTCTCCATTTGCCATTTACTGTAGAATTATCATATAAATATAATTCATAACATTGTCCTTCTGGAACTTCAATTATACCAGTGATACCGTCATTACACATTAATGTAAAAGATTCACCAATATTGGTAAGATTATTAAATCTAATTGTTTGCCCTGGTGATACTAATGTTGCATTAGGTAAACTAATTGTTAAATTAGCTGCTTCTACTTGAACATCATTAATATCATTTACAACAGGACCTCCATTAAATCCAGAAGGCCATGTTAATGTTAAATTTTCTACTAAAACTAATTCTTGAACAGTAAATTGTGCCATAATTAAAAACTATGTATTCCTCTCATTACACCACCATAAAAAGTACTGTCATTAGATACATGCCCTTGTATTTTAGCCATTGCATTATCTGCTAATGATTGATTATAAGCTCTTATTCTATTACCTAATATTTCCGGTATTTCCATCAAAATAGCATCCATGTACCAAATATAAGAATTCATATTCTCATACTTCTTAAATGGATCAATAGAGAAAGCAGGAGATCTATCAGATGGTACTATTTCCCAGCCTTGTCTCATTAAACCCTCTACTTGATGAGGAAAATCCTTATTAGCCCAACAATACATATAACCATCCCTCGCTACACCGTGTGGTAAAGCTAAAGGACTTACATATTCCATATTATATTGTTTTAACATTTCATTAGCTCTGCATTCTGCAGTTCTTGACATTCTTCTATTTTCCATATTTGTTATACCCATTATAAATATTGTCTGGATTTTGCATGCGATAGATCTTAAATTTCAAATATTCTTGATTACTATAACCCAATCTTTCTGCTAATTCTTTTTCATCAGTATTTAATGTAACCTGATTATCTGGCAATGAAGATTTATTATTTCCTGAAGTTGATACCTTTCTAACACCACTAGCATTAGCTAAATATTCTCTATTTCTTGCACTATCACGTTTAGGAGCTTTTATAGATTTAATATAATCATCAATAGTATCAAAATACTCTTCAGAACCTATTACATCCGTAGCATCATTCTTTTGTAAATTATTTTCTAATCTACTAATAAAAGAAGTTACATTCCCATACATAGTAGGATCAAAATTTTTAGAATTAATTTTCAAATAAGGATGAGTATCAAGCCAATCATTAACTATGTCTTGTTGAATAGCTTGATTATCATATTCTTGATTCGAATAATTAGATCTTTGATTAGAAAATGAATTCCTTTTAGCTTCACTTTCATTAGCCCATCTTTCTAAATCATGTACAGCATTAGTAGCTTTTGTCAGAGCTATCTGAGCCTCTAAATATGCGTCTATATTCCCTTCATCAAACGCCTTTTTAGCATCCTGTTTAGCTCTATCTTGTTCAGCATATACACTTTTACCATAATGGTATGTACCAGTACTTAAAGATTCTTCAAGCATTGCTTCAAGTTCAGCTACCCTCTTAAGCGCTTCTTCTTTTTCAATTCTAGCTCTATATCTGTCATTATATAGTTTTCTAAATTTACTAGATCTTTTACCTGGTAGTGGTTTAACTTCTTCCTCATCTACATCGTCATGATCAAATTCTTGTTCATGTTCAGGATATTGATTCTCATCTTCTGTTTCAGAATTCTCAGGAATTTGAGACTCTTCTACTTTAATTTCTTCTTGCTCTGGTTCTTCCCTTCTTTCAGGGATTCTACCTTGCAACTTATCAATTTCATCAAACATATTTTGTACTTCAGGAAGATTTTCTATCTCCTTTATACGATCTGCTTGATCCATTCTTTCGTCATTATTATATTGATCCATATATTACTATATTTACCTCTCTATGCTTCTTGGGTCTTTTACTATCAATTCTATACCATCTTCTTTAGTACAAAATATCGGTAGCCCGTTATATTTCATTCTCAACCCTGAATGCCTTGCTATTACTACCCAATCACCTACTTTACACGCAGGACCAGTGTCTTTATATCTACTATCTTTATATGAACCTGGTGAGATTTTAACTACTAAACCTACAATAGTTTTATATTGTTCATCTTCTCTAGTTTTAGCTGTAATATATAAACCTCCTTTAGTTTTCTCAGGAGAGGTGTATAAACGTACAACTATTTGCCATAAAGGAGCTTCACAATCTTCAAATTTTGCTATTTCAGCTTCTTTATCAAAGGTATTGATATCAATACCTTCATCAACATATTCAATTATCTTATCACTAACTTTTTTTGCTTGTCTTTCAAAAGCTTCTTTCTTTTGATCTGAGGTTAAAACATTCCCAACATCATTAAATTTTTCTATAAATGTTCTATTATCCATTTTTTACCTCTCCTTTTTGTTTAATTTCATCAATTAACATTTCCCTTGATAAAGACCTTAAAATTTCTTTGATTTCACAAGGTATACATATATTAATATTTTTTAATTTATCTACTAATTCATCAATTATTGGAAAATGTGGCATATAAAGAATATTATAATCACCATTAGCTATTTTAAAGTTATAATTCGTTAAAAAATTAATATGATCTTTTATGTCTTCTGTACTTATTTTCCTTAATTCATCTCTTTTTTCTTCTGAATATTCATTTAAAAGTTTATTTTTAAATGATTTAAATTCTTCATCCGTCAATTTCATCTATTCCCCTAAAAACACCTTTAATAATTTCTATGGAATCATCAATCCCTTTAATTTTACCGGTATAAAATCGGTAATTATCAAAATTTGTATTTTCTGATAATAAGAGGTTTATTAATTCTTCTCTTCTTTGCCGAAGATTTCTTAATAATCTTTCATGTAAAATCATTGTTTAAAAATTATTTGTATATGATTTCTTTTTCTTTAGTATTTGTTTACCGTCTGCTGTAGCTTCACCAAGTCTTACCATGGCTATAACACCTCCTCCTGCTGCAAATTTTTGCTTTTTGTCACAATTACCTATATGACCACCTTTTTTATAACCTTCATCAAGTCTTTCTTTAGCTATCCCACCCATTGCATATTTTGAATTCTTATCACAATGTTTTACATGACCACCTTTTCTATATTCTTCATCAGCTTTAAATGTTTCTTTTTTCTTCTCTTCTCTTTTTTCACGTTCTGCTTTTCTTTCTTTTTCCTCTTCTTTGGAAATATCCTTTTTCATCTTTTCTATATGATAATTACTACTCATACGTATTTTCTTGTCAGCATCATCTTTACAAACCATTCCACCTGTTTTATAAGGTCTCATTCTTTCCCTATCAGCTGCAGATTTAGAGAATGTAAATTCAGCTTCATGACCTCTTCTTGGATCTGTTAATTTTTCAGCTAATTCTCTCATTTGATCAGGTTTCCCTTGATAACCTGATTTTAAATATTTGAAATCCATTTAGTTTTCCTCTTGTTGTTTAGTATTAAATGTTTCTTTACTCATTTTCCTTCTCCCATTTTTGTTGTCTTTTCCATTTATCTCGTGCTTTCTTTTCTTCGTCATACAAAGGATCAAATAGATCTTCTATTTTCAATTCTTTAATACGTTTTCTATCCATTTTGCATCTCTTGTCTTGTTAATTCTGTTTCAGCTTTTAATACTGCTATATCTTCTTCAGATTCTATTTTGGCTTTATGTTTTTCAAAATCCATTTGAGTTTTGAATACATCAGTTTCAGCTTTCATGTTAGCTATCCGTTCCTGTGTTTCAGCTTGTTTCTCTTTTTGTTGAATATCAGCTAATATTAATTGGTTAGGGTCAATAGGTGCAGGAGGAGCATTTTCATCCATAGTCTGATTGATATTCTGAGCAATAGTAAAAGCTATATGATTTTGAACTTCTGGATTCATTAATTCTTGAAGAGGTGGTAACTCATAACCTAATATTTGTTCCATTTGAACTAAATATTCCATAGCATCATGTTCTTTGTTATGCGCTACTATGGCTGCTTGTACTTCAGGTTTATCTGCATTCTGCTCAGCCCATAAACCATGTATTAATTTATGTGAAGCATGATCTTGCCATTTAGCAGCTTGAACAGGTTTACCAGCTAGTATGTTTAAATTCTCCGTTAAAGGATCCATGGCTAAAACTTCCTCAGTTTCACCGTTAGTTGGATCAGGTAATATTCTATCTATTTCAGTTTCAGGTATCCCTTGTGCTTTATAATTGTATTTAAATACTTCATACATATTATGCTGATCAGGTGCCATCATTGCTGTTTCAAGCATAGATTGAGCTCTTACAAGCTTATGAATAGTAGAGTTAGAAGAAGGATTTGAAACTGGTATGATTTCTATTTCATCTACAAAATCATTAAGTGTTATTTCTTTACCGTTGATATACTCAGAAAAATCATCATCTAATGTATTTTTAAATATATCATATATAAGTTGTAATTCCTGATTGAATGAACAATGGATAGATTCAGATATAACACTTTGGATTTTATTATTATTCTCAAGTGCCATTATTAAAGTAGAAGGTGCAATAGCTTCCCTTGAATCTAACATTCCAAGTTCGCCTGTTGCACCTAGTTCTTTGGTCTGTTCTATAACTCTATCAGATAATGCACTTAATGCTTGAGAAGGACCTGAATATGGTAAAGGCATAAATACTTTTTCAAGATCTTCACCAAAAGTATCTACTTGTACAAATTCACCTGGTCCTATAACAATGTTATTTTGTTGCTGTTTAGATGCTCCTTGTTTACGTAACCCACCAGGTAAGTTTTGAAATTTACCTGCATCAATTAATTCTCTAAGGATTGTAGTTAAACTGATAGCATTAGATCCTAGCATATGAGCAAGACCTAATCCTCTTATACCAAAACCTATTAAATAATTGTATAATACAAAATAATTAATCCTACCCTGATTAGGATCTTCTTCTCGCCAATTGCGACAAATAGATAAAATTTCCTTTGAGTTAGGATCTAATATAACTATAAATGGTAAAGGTATGCTTTTCTCATCTATATCTTTTCTATCACTAAAATCATCCAAGTTAAGATAAACATGGCACTCATATATAGGAAATAACGAACGTTTTTCATAAACACTTAAATCTACATCTTTTTTTTCTAAATTACTTTCATTTTTTAATACCTCATCGGTATTTTCCATTGTTTTTAAGTAAGGTAAATCAACATTTCTATATGTACCATTTTGCTGATTTAGTAATATATCTCTTTTAGATAAATGTAAAATATGAGTAATACGTTGTGAATCACTTATCGAATTACAATCAGCATCAATAATAAAATCTTCAGCAGGAATAAACCTACTAATAGGACGATTTAAAGCTTTATCTAAATAAATTTTTCTACATGAACTACCATCAAATCCCAAATGCATTAGAAAGCGCTCATAATTAGGATAAAAATCCTTATCAACACGCAATAAATGATTATTAAGAAAATCCCTAGTTTTTTCCCCTTTCTCTTCTAATTCTTCAGTTGGGTAACCTTTAAGTTTATAACCTACAGGACCTGCATTTGGTAACAATTCGCTTCTAATATTAGCGTAATATCTTATTAATGCATTTGATAAGGTAGTATCAAATGTACGGGTAGCCTCTTTGAATGGACTACTTTTTAGATCCTCAACATCAAAACCTAGATATTCTTTCACCTTTTTAAGGGTTTTCATCCATTTTTCGCTAGCTTCCCTATCTTTATCAATAGCTTCTAATAGAA
>Ga0310811_10006497_pt1 | contig 14952 bp, 15 predicted proteins | sample YCmetagenome_FD_207642 | JGI IMG/M metagenome (GOLD analysis project Ga0310811, IMG submission 207642) | Soil microbial communities from experimental microcosm in Duke University, North Carolina, United States - YC | ecosystem: Engineered > Artificial ecosystem > Soil microcosm > Unclassified ...
TGCGCGCGATGGGGTCCATCTGGACAGCGACTTTCAGTTTCATGGGCAGGTCCGCAGGTTGGTCTCGTTGAGGGATATCTTACGCGCTGGCATCGAACGCTGCCAACAGATGGCGTGGCAACCGCCGTGGCGCAACCAGCACGGCGTCGAACCGCAACTCCAGCTCGGCATGTTCGGGATGCGCCATCAGCCAGGCCTGCGCGGCGTCAATGATGCGTCGTTGCTGGCGCGGCGTTACCGCATAGGCCGCATCATCCAGGCTGGCGCGCGCCTTGACCTCGACGAAGACAACCAGATTGCGCCGCCGCACGACCAGATCGATCTCGCCATAGCGGGTGCGGAAGCGTTTGGCGAGGATGCGATAGCCTTTCGCGATCAAATAGGCGGCGGCGCGAGCTTCGGCAGAGAGGCCGGTCCGAAACGCCGCGACGCGCGCGGGCGCGGCCACCTTTGCCGGCGACAACGGTTGGATGCCATTGTCATCTGGCTTCGTCATCGCCGCCTTCCGCCGCATTTTCCCGGGCGAGCTCGAGCGCACGGGCGTAGATCTCGCGACGCGGCCGGCCCGACACTTCAACCGCATGCGCCACCGCATCCTTGACGCTGTCGTGCTTGAGTCTGTCGCGCAGCAGGCTGTCCAGCTCATCGATCTGCATGACCTGCGCGCCGGCTGGCGGCGGTCCGATCACGAGGACGAATTCGCCGCGCGTCTCCAGCCGGTCCGCGCCGTTGGCCAGTTCGGCGATCGGCGCGCGGTTGACGTCCTCGTGCAGCTTGGTCAGTTCGCGGCAGATCGCCGCGTCGCGCTTGGCCATGGCCTCCGCAAGGTCGCGAAGCGTATCGGCAACGCGGCTACCGGATTCAAACAGCACCAGCGTCGCGTCGATCCTGGCAAGCTCGGCCAGCCGCGTGCGGCGCGCGGCTTCCTTGGCCGGCAGGAAGCCCTCGAAGAAGAACCGGTCGGTCGGCAGGGCCGCGACCGAGAGTGCCGCTAGCACCGATGATGGTCCGGGCAATGCGGTGGCGGAATGTCCGGCTGCGCAGACCTCGCGCACCAATTTGAAACCGGGATCGGAAATCAGGGGCGTGCCGGCGTCGGAGACCAGCGCGATCGAGCCGCCCTGGGCCAGCTGCTCCAGGATTTTAGGCCGCGCTGCGGCGGCGTTATGCTCATGGTAGGGAGTGAGCGTTGCCGATATGGCGTAGCGCTCCGTCAATCGGCGGGTGATGCGGGTATCTTCGCAGGCGATCACGTCGACACCTGCCAGCATCTCCAGCGCGCGAAGTGTGATGTCGCCGAGATTGCCGATTGGGGTCGCCACCAGGTACAGGCCAGGGGCCGCTTTGGGTGCGGTGAGCATCTGGCCACCAATACAAAACCGGCGGCTCTCAGCCCCCGTCGCATCGGCGGCCGGATCTCGGACGGCAGTCTTGGCTGGGAAGGCGGTTTTGGCGCGCATGGATTCAATCTATAGCGTTTTCAAGCGAAGCGGTTACCGGTTCGCACAAAGAAAAAGAAAGCGCGTCGAAGCAAAAGAATAGAACTTTGGTTCTGGTCCATCAGAACGAAGGTTCCGGGGAACCCGGCGCCACGGCGGAACTGCGAAAGAGTGAGTGATTTGGCGGTGAAGAGTGTGGAAATTTTGCAACCTGCGACCATGTCGCAGGGGTATAATCCTTTTGTTCGAATTAACTATTCGCCGACAATATGCCTGAATCCACCGATCCTGTTGAACGGAAGGTGACAATCCTGGCCGATTGCGGTCGGTCAAGAGAAGAGACGTGATGGCGGCCCCGATTAATCGCAAATCCCAGCCTTCCGGGGCGACCCGGCGGTCGGTGGTTGGCTTGATTCTTGGCGCACCCTTGCTTGGGGCCTGCTCTGGAATGCAGCAGAACCTTGGGTCGGTTTCCAGTGCCGGTCCTGAGCCCACACCCGTTCCTGCCGGTCCTCAGCAGCAACCGGCTTCGATTGGGAACGGACAGGTCAAGGTGGGATTGGTCCTGCCGCTGTCAGCGGCGGGCAATGCCGGCATCGCCGCCCAATCGATGAAAAATGCCGCGGAGATGGCGTTTGCCGAATTCCAGAATCCCAACATCCAGCTTCTGATCAAGGATGATGCCGGCAGTCCGCAAGGCGCCCAGCAGGGAGCACAGCAGGCCGTCGACGAAGGCGCCGAGATCATCCTGGGCCCGTTATTCGGGGTATCAGTGCCGCCGGCGGCGCAAGTGGCGCGCTCCCGCAACATACCCATGATCGCCTTCTCGACTGATTCGAGCGTGGCCGGCCATGGCGTTTATCTCCTGAGCTTTCTGCCGGAGTCCGACGTCAATCGCATCATCGAATATTCAGCCAGTATCGGAAAACGCTCCTTTGCCGCGCTGATGCCGAACAATGCCTACGGCAATGTGGTGGAAGCCGCATTCAAGCAGGCGGTGCCGCGGCGTGGCGGCCGAGTCGTCGCCTTCGAGAAATATGGTGGAGATCGGGCAAGCGCGGTCCGCGCCGTCGCGCAGACGCTCAATACGGCGGATGCGCTATTCGTTGCCGACGATGGCGACGCGGTGGTGGGGATTGCCGATGCGCTGGCTGCTGCCGGCGCCAATCTGCATAACGTGCAGCTTCTCGGCACCGGGCTGTGGGACAATCCGCGGGTGTTTGCCAGCGCGAACCTTCAAGGCGGGCTTTATGCTGCGCCCGATCCTTCCGGCTTCCGCAGCTTTTCCGCGCGCTATCGCAGCAAATACGGCTCCGATCCGGTGCGAACCGCGACCCTTGCCTATGATTCGGTAGCGCTGGTCGCAGCGCTGGCGCGAAACCAGGGCACGCGTTTTTCGGCCGAGGTGTTGACCAACACGTCCGGCTTTTCGGGCATTGACGGCCTGTTCCGATTCCGCCCTGACGGCACCAACGAGCGCGGCCTTGCGGTGATGCGCGTCGCATCCGGTGGCGGCGTGGCCGTTGCGGGCTCGCCGAAGAGTTTTGCTGCCTAGGACTTTCAGTCGACGCGCTTTCTTCGCGCGAAGCGGTATCCACCCCGAATCAGGTCCGGGTCGGCTTTCGCTTGAAAACGCTGTGATTTTAAGCCGCTAGATCCGCGACGACGGCGTCGAGAACCGGGAATCCCGCCTGTGTCACCCGCAGCCGCCCGCCAGCGTCCACGATGATCGCGCCTTCCTCGCGCAATACCGCGATCCGCCGGGGATCGAGGGGGCGGCCAGACAAGGCCGCGTAACGCTTGGGGTCGATGCCTTCCTTCAGGCGCAGACCCATCAACAAGAATTCGTCGGCGCGTTCCTCGCTGTTCAGCATATCGTCGATGACGACGCCGTCGCCGGTCGATTCGACCCGCATCAGCCAGGCTTCGGGGCGTTTCTCGGTCGCGGTCGCATGCCTGATACCGTTGATGTCGAGCCGGCCATGCGCGCCGGGGCCGATTCCGGCATATTCTTCGCCGCGCCAGTAGACGAGATTATGCTGGCATTCCGCGCCAGGCCGGGCGTGATTGGAAATCTCGTAAGCCGGCAATCCTTGCGCGGAGCAGACTTCCTGCGTCACGTCATAAAGCGCCCGCGCGACGGCTTCGTCCGGCGTCGCGAGCTTGCCGGCCGCATGCAGACCGTAGAACGGCGTGCCCTCTTCGATCGTGAGCTGATAGAGCGAAAGATGCTCGGCGGCTTCGGAAATCGCCAGCTTCAATTCGTCAGCCCACATCTGTGGCGTCTGATCGGGCCGGGCGTAAATCAGGTCGAAGGAATATCGATCGAAGGCCGATCGCGCGATGGCCACCGCGTCAAGCGCTTCGCGGGCGCTGTGCAGCCGCCCCAATGCTTTCAGCGAGACGTCGTCAAGCGCCTGCACACCGAGTGAAACGCGGTTGACGCCGGCGCTGCGATAGCCGCGAAAGCGCGTAGCTTCGACGCTGGTCGGATTTGCCTCCAACGTCACTTCGGCATCGCGCGTGACGCGCCAATATTTCCCGATTGCGTCGAGAATGGCGCCGACAGTCTGCGGCTGCATCAGCGACGGGGTGCCGCCGCCAAGAAAAATCGACGTCACGTCGCGGCGCGGCACGCGCTCGGCGGTGCTTTCGATTTCGCGGGCAAAGGCACGCGAAAAACGCTCCTCGTCGATCGGCGCGCGCCTGACATGGCTGTTGAAATCGCAATAGGGGCATTTCGACAGGCAGAACGGCCAGTGGACGTAAACGCCGAAGGCCTCTCGCTCAGCGCCGGTCAAGGCAGATCTCCGCAAGCTTCACGAAGGCACGGGCCCGATGCGACAGGCCGAGGCCGAGTGGCGGCAGACCATGTTTCTCGACGCTGGTCATTTCGCCGAAGGTGCGCGTATGTCCATCCGGCAGGAAGGCCGGATCGTAGCCGAAGCCCGCAGTGCCGCGTGGTGGCCACACCAGCGTGCCGTCGGCACGCGCCTCGACTTCCTCGAGGTGACCGTCGGGCCAGGCGACACATAGAGCGGAAACGAAATGCGCGTTGCGCTGCTCGCTCGTCGTTGCGCCGCGCTCCTGCAACAAGCGTTCGATTCGCGTCATCGCGCTGGTAAAATCCTTATCGGGACCGGCCCAGCGCGCCGAGTAGATTCCAGGAGCACCATCGAGCGCATCGACCACCAGGCCCGAATCATCGGCAAAGGCCGGCAATAGTGATGCCTTTGCAGCCGCGGCCGCCTTGATCTGCGCATTGGCGCGAAAACTGTCGCCGGTCTCCTCCGGTTCAGCCAGTCCGAGCTCGCCCGCCGACACCGCCTCGATGCCGTAGGGCGCCAGCAATTCCCGCATCTCGGCGAGCTTGCCGGGATTATGGGTCGCGATGACGAGCTTGCCTGTGATTCGGCGGTGCATGGCGCGCAGTCTATGCCATCCTGATCAAGCGACGGCCATTTTCTGCAGGTCGACCAGCCGCGCGACGCCTTTGCGGGCGAGCGCCATCAGTGCCAGGAACTCGTCCTGCGAGAACGGTGTCTTTTCCGCAGTGCCTTGCACTTCAACGATACGGCCGTCACCGGTCATGACAAAATTGGCGTCGGTATCCGCCGCGGAGTCCTCGGCGTAATCGAGATCGAGCACCGGCGTGCCGTTATAGATCCCGCAGGAAACCGCCGCGACATTGTCGCGCAACACATTGCCCTTTATCATGTTGCGGGTCTTCATCCAGCCGATGCAGTCGGCGAGCGCGACCCAGGCGCCGGTGATCGAGGCCGTGCGGGTTCCACCGTCGGCCTGCAACACGTCGCAATCCACCGTGATCTGGCGTTCCCCCAGCGCTTCGAGATCGATCGTGGCGCGCAAGGAGCGGCCGATCAGACGCTGGATTTCGACGGTGCGACCGCCTTGCTTGCCAGCGGAAGCCTCCCGACGTGTGCGTTCCAGGGTTGCGCGCGGCAACATCCCATATTCGGCGGTAACCCAGCCCCGGCCCTGGCCCTTCAGCCAGGGCGGCAGCCGTTCTTCGAGGGTGGCGGTAACCAGCACATGGGTATCGCCGAATTTGACCATGCAGGAACCCTCGGCATATTTGACGACCCCGCGTTCCAGCGACACAGGACGCAGTTCATCAGGGGCTCGGCGGCTCGGCCGCATGGGTATCCTCCAAAATTCCGGCGAAAATGACTCGCCGTGCTTGTAGGGGCGGGCGGCTGGTGCGGCAAGGCCCTTGACCGGGCTTGAGGGGACAGCGGCGACTTGTCACCGGGTCACCAGATCGACAAATTAGGTGGAGATGTCAGGGAGTAGCCAGTGGCCCACCACGATCCGATCAGTCTGATCGCGCCGCATGCCGGGCTCGCCCAGCTCAATGAGCGGTCGCGCGATATATTTCGTCAAATTGTCGAAAGCTATCTCGCCACCGGCGAGCCGGTCGGCTCACGCAATATTTCGCGCCTGATCGCGGTGCCACTCTCGCCAGCCTCGGTGCGCAACGTGATGTCGGACCTCGAGCAGCTTGGTCTGATCTATGCGCCGCATACCTCGGCCGGGCGGCTGCCGACCGAATTGGGCTTGAGGTTTTTCGTCGATGCCCTGATGCAGGTAGGCGATCTCAGCGAGTCCGAGCGGCAATCGATTCAGGGGCAGCTTGCCGCCGTCGGCCGGGCCCAGTCGGTCGAGGCGGCGCTGGGTGAAGCGCTGACCCGATTGTCGGGTCTGACCCGCGCCGCGGCGGTGGTCCTGACCGCGAAATCCAATGTGCGGCTGAAGCACATCGAGTTCGTGCGGCTGGAGCCGGAAAGGGCGCTGGTTGTGATGGTCGCCGAGGACGGCCAGGTGGAAAATCGTGTGCTGGCGCTGCCTCCCGGTGTTCCCCCCTCGGCGTTGACCGAAGCGAGCAATTTTCTCAATGCGCGGATTCGGGGCCGCACCCTCGGTGAGGCCCGGCTCGAGCTGGAAACCGCCTTGTCCAAGGACCGCGCCGAACTCGACCAGTTGACGCAAAAGGTCATCGCCGCGGGTCTCGCCGGCTGGTCCGGGGGCGACAATGAAGACCGGCAACTGATCGTGCGGGGACACGCCAATCTGCTGGAAGACCTGCACGCGCTGGAAGATCTGGAGCGGGTGAAAACACTGTTCGACGATCTCGAGACCAAGCGCGGCGTAATCGACCTGTTGGGCCGAGCCGAAAGCGGCGATGGCGTGCGGATCTTCATTGGCTCGGAGAACAAGCTGTTTTCGCTGTCCGGTTCCTCCACCATAGTTGCGCCCTACAGTGATGGCGCCGGCCATATTGTAGGCGTGCTCGGGGTGATCGGTCCGACGCGGCTGAATTATGCGAGGGTGATCCCGACGGTGGATTACGCCGCGCGCATCGTCAGCCGGTTGCTCGGCGGATGAGCCGGGTTGATTTTCGGCGCCTAAAGCACGATATCCGGCGCAGCAAATCCCCATTGACCCGAACCTGAAGCGATTTTTTCGAAAAGGCGATCCATGACCGATCCGAACCGGCCGAACGAAGATCCGGAAAACGCGGCGCAGGCCGAGCCCGTGGTCTCCAAGCCCTACGTCATGCCCGACGATCCCGAACCGGGATCGGTCGAGGCGCTGGCCAAGGAAGTGGCCGATGCGCGCGACAAGATGCTGCGGACGCTGGCGGAGATGGAGAACCTGCGCAAGCGCACCAGCCGCGAAGTGGCTGACGCACGCACCTATGGCATCACGGGCTTTGCCCGCGACATTCTCGATATCGCCGACAATCTGCAGCGGGCGCTCGATGCCGTCCCCGCTGAGGCCAAGGCGGCAGCCGATCCCGGCCTCAAGGCGCTGATCGAAGGCGTTGAGCTCACCGAGCGGTCGTTGCTCAACACCCTGGAGAAAAACGGCGTCAAGAAGTTCGACCCGTCAGGCGAGAAATTCGATCCGAATTTCCAGCAGGCGATGTACGAAGTCCCCGATCCGTCAGTGCCTGCCGGCACAGTGGTGCAGGTGGTCCAGGCCGGCTACATGATCGGCGAGCGCGTGCTGCGGCCGGCGCTGGTCGGGGTTTCGAAGGGCGGCGCAAAGGTCGCCGCGCCGTCGCCGGCGAATTGAAACCATCGGTTTAGGTATGAAAAATCGGCCCCGGATTTGATCCGGGGTCGACTTCAGCTCGACTGGAACCGGTCGGCCTTTACGCCGCAATATCGGTCGACAGGATGCGATGGACACCGGCCTTGTCCATGTCGCACCAGGCCTTGGCGAGCGAGCCCTCGGTGTCGATGGCCCGACAGGCATCCTCGACGACATAGGTTTCGAATCCCGCCTTCCGAGCATCGAGCGTCGACCATGCGACGCAGAAATCGGTGGCGAGGCCCACGACGAACACGCGCTCGAGTTGACGCGCCCTTAAGTAGGCGCCGAGCCCGGTCGAAGTTTTGCCGTCGGCCTCGGTGAAGGCTGAATAGCTGTCGACGTCTCCGTGGAATCCCTTGCGAAGGATGAGTTGGGCCCGCGGAATCGAAAGGTCCTTCGATAGCGCAGCGCCGTCCGTTCCCTGCACGCAGTGGTCGGGCCATAGCACCTGCTTGCCGTAGGACAGGTCGATCATCTCGAAGGGCTTCTTGCCCGCGTGCGATGAAGCAAACGAGGAGTGTCCGGCGGGGTGCCAATCCTGCGTCATCACCACATTGGCGAAACGTCCTGCGATCCGGTTGATGACAGGCACGACCTGGTCGCCGTCATTCACCGCCAGGCTGCCCCCGGGCAGGAAGGAATTCTGGACATCGACGACCAGAAGAACCGAGGTGTCGTCAGGCTTGATCATGGCTCCAGCCTCAAGCGTAGATTTTGCCGCGACGAAATTCGGCGATATGGGCCAATCCGGCAAGGTCCATTTGCGGCGAGGCGGTGAAGCCTGATCCGGGGCTCGAGGAGCGGAGAATCAGCCTCTCGACTGGATCCCGTCGCGCACGGCGCGAAAGCGCGGAAAGGCCTTCTCCCATTGGTCGCGCGGCGCGCTGCCGACGATGCGCAGCACGCTGGAGCCGCTGCCAAATCGGAGCCACTGCACCACGGTGACCTTGGTATTGTCTTTGCCGCTGGTGGCGTCCATCCGCGTCTCATAGCCAGGCGTGCTGTCGATCCGCAGCGGCTCAGACATCGTGAGGCGCGATTCATGGACGCCCGGGAACGAGCGAATCGCCTCCTGTGCAAACCGGTCGCGGTCACCGGGGGTTGCAGGTGTCTGCGACATCATCCCGATTACGATGAAGGGGGCTGCCTCGAATCCAGTGCTTTCGTTACCGTCGGCAAGAACGATGGCCGAGCCGACCGCCAGAGTGTGGACGTTCTTGAAGTTGGCGAGGTCGGTGATCTTGAACGGCATCTGCGCAAGCTGTTCTTCGATCGGAACTTCCTTGCGGATGGTCGCGGAGGCAAACATTTTGCGCACGGCGTCATCGGTGTAGATCTTGCTCGCGTCTTCAGGCACCTGCGCGGCGATATAGCCGGCGAAAGTCGTGCCGGGCAGGATCATCGAATAGCGGCGTACCTTGACCTTCCCGTTCATCGCATCTTCGACGGTGTAGTAGGCCGTGCCGGCGGCAGTTTGGATGCTCTCGGGCTTCGGGCCCGGGGAGTTGCTCGCTGCCTTGGCCTTGAAGGTGTTGGAGACCTCGGTGTAAGCGGCGGCGGGGAGCTCCGTCACCACCACCTTGACGCTGTGGTCTGCGGTCTCAAATCCCTCGAAGCCCTTCGCAGGCACCAGGCCGACCAGCGGAGTCAGCCCGACCCGGATGCTCGGCGGGAATATCGTGTCCGCGGCGAAAGCAGGGCAGAGGGTTGCGAAGAGCAGGGCGAGAGCGGACAAAAATCGAACAGGCGTCATGGGAATCTACTGGGTTCGCATTGCGGCCGTTCAATGGTCGGCCTTTCCGACCTGTGGCGGCGGGGTCGTGACGACCCGGGGTTCAGGACCCACCTTTTAGCCGGTTTGGCCCTCCCGCGACAGGCCGGTCGCTCCGGCTCCGTCAGCCCGTCGCCGTTCAACCTGCACGTATGCGACAGGGGCCGGGTCGACACGATCTTTCAAAAGGATAGGCTTTTCATGGCCCAAGGTTACGTACAGTCCTTGCGGCCCCTAGCCCCCCTCCTATATGAGGCTCACCGTCGCAATATCGCGAGTATTTGAACGTCTGGGGGTTCGGTGCGGTGCGCCGTCAGGGCCCAACCAACCTGCCGAAAAAAAAGGGATAAGAGAACCATGGGAAAGGTCATCGGGATCGATCTCGGCACCACGAATTCGTGCGTCGCCGTAATGGATGGCAAGAACGCCAAAGTCATTGAGAACGCCGAGGGCATGCGTACTACGCCGTCGATCGTTGCTTTCAGCGATGATGGTGAGCGCCTGGTCGGCCAGCCGGCGAAGCGCCAGGCGGTGACCAACCCTGAGCGGACCTTCTTTGCGGTGAAGCGGCTGATCGGCCGCCGCTATGACGACCCGATGGTCGAGAAGGACAAGAAGCTCGTCCCCTACAAGATCGTCAAGGCCTCCAACGGCGATGCCTGGGTCGAGGCCGACGGCAAGACTTATTCGCCCTCGCAGGTTTCCGCCTTCATCCTGCAGAAGATGAAGGAGACCGCTGAAGCCCATCTCGGCCAGAAGGTCGACCAGGCGGTCATCACCGTTCCCGCCTATTTCAACGACGCGCAACGTCAGGCCACCAAGGATGCCGGTAAGATCGCCGGTCTTGAAGTGCTGCGCATCATCAACGAGCCCACCGCGGCCGCACTTGCTTACGGCCTCGACAAGTCGAAAGCCGGCACCATCGCGGTGTACGACCTCGGCGGCGGCACCTTCGACGTCTCGATCCTCGAGATCGGCGACGGCGTGTTCGAGGTGAAGTCGACCAATGGCGACACCTTCCTCGGCGGTGAAGACTTCGACATGCGGCTGGTCAACTACCTGGCCGACGAATTCCAGAAGGAGCAGGGCATCAACCTGCGCAACGACAAGCTCGCGCTTCAGCGCCTGAAGGAGGCCGCAGAAAAAGCCAAGATTGAGTTGTCCTCGACGACGCAGACTGAAATCAACCTGCCCTTCATCACGGCCGATCAGACCGGGCCGAAGCATCTGACGATGAAGCTGACGCGCGCCAAGTTCGAAGCGCTCGTCGCCGATCTCGTCGAAAAGACCATCGAGCCCTGCCGCAAGGCGCTGAAGGATGCCGGTCTTACCGCCGGCGAAATCGGTGAAGTGGTGCTGGTCGGCGGCATGACCCGCATGCCGAAGATCCAGGAAGTGGTGAAGCAGTTCTTCGGCAAGGAGCCGCACAAGGGTGTCAATCCCGACGAAGTCGTCGCGATCGGCGCTGCGATCCAGGCCGGCGTGCTGCAGGGCGACGTCAAGGACGTGCTGCTGCTCGACGTGACGCCGTTGTCGCTGGGCATCGAGACGCTGGGTGGCGTGTTCACCCGCATCATCGACCGCAACACCACGATCCCGACCAAGAAGAGCCAGGTGTTCTCGACGGCCGAGGACAATCAGAACGCCGTCACCATCCGCGTATTCCAGGGCGAGCGTGAAATGGCGGCCGACAACAAGATGCTGGGTCAGTTCGACCTGATGGGCATTCCGCCGGCTCCGCGCGGCATGCCGCAGATCGAGGTAACCTTCGACATCGACGCCAACGGCATCGTCAACGTCTCGGCCAGGGACAAGGCGACCGGCAAGGAACAGCAGATCCGGATTCAGGCATCCGGCGGTCTGTCCGAGGCCGACATCGACAAGATGGTCAAGGACGCCGAAGCCAATGCCGCGGCGGACAAGAAGCGCCGCGAGGCAGTCGATGCCAAGAACCATGCCGATGCGCTGGTGCATTCCACCGAGAAGGCGCTGGCCGAGCATGGCTCCAAGATCGCCGAGACCGAGCGTCGTGCGATCGAAGACGCCGTCAGCGACCTGAAGGAAGCGCTGAAGGGCGACGACGCCGAGGCGATCAAGGCCAAGAGCAACACCGTGGCGCAGGCTTCGATGAAGCTGGGCGAAGCGATGTACAAGCAGCAGGCCGAAAGCGACGCGGCCAAGGATGCTGCAAAGGATGACGTGGTCGACGCGGAATTCACCGAGGTCGACGACGACAAGAACAAGAAGTCTGCTTAATTCAGGCGACGATGAAGATGACCCTCATTCCAAGGAGCGCAGGTCGCGTTTCGGCGGGTGGGGGTCATTTTTCGTTAAGCCTGGGACTGCATCTTTCAAAAACGCATTCTTTGGGAATGATGACAAACCTCTGGCGGATTTGACGGATGTCCACCAAGCGTTGTTACTACGAAACCCTCGAAGTTGATCGGAGCGCCGACGACTCCAAGCTCAAGGCGGCGTTCCGCAAGCTGGCGATGAAATGGCACCCGGATCGCAATCCGGGCGATGCCAGCAGTGAAGTCCGCTTCAAGGAGATCAACGAAGCCTATGAGGTCTTGAAGGACAGCGACAAGCGCGCTGCCTATGACCGCTACGGCCACGCAGCATTCGAGCAGGGCGGTTTCGGTGGCGGCGCTGCCGGCTTTGGTGCCGGCTTTGCCTCGTCATTTTCCGACATTTTCGAAGACCTGTTCGGCATGGCCGGGCAGCGCAGCCGCAGCGGCGGCCGCGAGCGCGGCGCCGATCTGCGCTACAACATGGAAATCACGCTGGAAGAAGCATTCCAGGGCAAGACTGCGCAGATCGAGATTCCGGTCTCGGTCACCTGCGAATCCTGCTCGGGCACCGGGGCCAAGGCCGGCACCAAGCCCAAGACTTGCTCGATGTGCGGTGGCGCCGGCCGCATACGGCAGGCACAGGGCTTCTTCACGCTGGAGCGGACCTGTCCCGGTTGCCAGGGCCGTGGACAGATGATCGAGGATGCATGTCCGTCATGCGCGGGCTCGGGACGGGTGACGCGCGAACGCACTCTCTCGGTCAACATTCCGCAAGGCGTCGAAGACGGCACCCGCATCCGTCTGGCGGGCGAAGGCGAAGCCGGCATCCGTGGTGGACCGTCAGGCGATCTCTATATTTTCCTGTCGTTGGCGACGCACGAATTTTTCCAACGGGATGGCGCTGACTTGCATTGTCGTGTGCCGATCTCGATGGTGGCGGCGGCGCTCGGCGGCGAGTTCGAGGTGCCGACCATCGACAAGGGCAAGACCAAGGTCAAAATTCCCGCGGGAACTCAGTCCGGCCGGCGTTTCCGCATCGCATCAAAGGGGATGCCGGTGCTGCGCTCGCGCCAGACCGGGGACATGTATGTCCAGGTCATGGTCGAAACGCCCCAGAATCTCACCAAGAAGCAGCAAGAATTGCTCGCTGAGTTCGAAAAATTGTCATCCGGCGCAACTCAGCCTGAGGCTGCGGGTTTCTTCACCAAGGTCAAGGACTTCTTCGGCACCCGCGCTAGCCCGCAGTGACTGTTTGGCTTGACCGTTTCGATTGCTGCCTATACGTCTTTATGACGATATTCTGACATGCCGCATGATTGCGGTCCCGCCTGGTAGTGACATGCCATTGCACTCGTCCGCGCGAGCGTTGAAGAAGCCCCGTCTGGATGACGAGGTTCGTTTTCTTCGTTCGTGGATCGAGAAGCCGCTGCATATGGGCGCGGTCATGCCGTCGGGACGGTTGCTCGCCCGCACCATGGCGCAATATGTCGATGTCGAATCTTCAGGACCTGTCGTCGAACTTGGGCCCGGCACCGGCGCGATCACCAACGCGCTGATCGAACACGGCGTCGATCAGAAGCGGCTCGTGCTGGTGGAATATAATCCGGGCTTCTGCGCTCTGCTGCGTGACCGCTATCCCCAGGCCAAGGTGGTGCAGGGCGATGCTTATACATTGCGCGACTCGCTCTGGAATGTGCTCAATGCTCCAGCCTCCGCTGTCGTTTCCGGCCTGCCGCTGGTCACCAAGCCGATGCTGACCCGCCTTAAATTGATCCGCGAAGCCTTTTCGACGCTGGCGCCCGGCGCGCCATTCGTGCAGTTCACCTATTCGGTGGTGCCGCCGATTCCGAAATCACTGCCGGGCGTCGCCACGGAAGCGTCCGAACGCATCTGGATGAACCTTCCGCCGGCGCGGGTCTGGGTGTATCGCAAGCGCTGATACCGCCCCAATGTGTCGCGTGGCGGGCTGTCCCTGAACGCGATTTTGCTCATGACCGCTCTGAAAATCCTGGTGATCCCCGGCTCGCTGCGTACCGGCTCGCTCAACGCGAAGCTGGCGGCGGTGATCGCCCATGAAGTTGCGCAGGCCGGTGCCGAGGTCACGCGCATTTCGCTCGCCGATTTTCCGCTGCCGATCTATGACGGGGACCTGCAAGCAAAGTCAGGCGTGCCGAAGAACGCGGTCAATCTGAAGCGCATGATGGCGAGCCATCATGGCGTCGTGGTCGTCACTCCCGAATACAATTCTTCCGTGCCGGCTCTGGTCAAAAACACTGTCGACTGGGTGACGCGTGTGCAGGATTTGCACGAGGTGCGCGGCCAGGTGTTTCGCGAGCGGCCATTTGCGATTGCTGCCGCTTCCGAAAGCCGGCTCGGCGGTGCCCGGGCGTTGGCGGCGCTGCGGCTGATCCTGTCGGCTTGCCAGGCGACCGTCATTCCGAGTCAGCTTGCGCTGTCGTTCGCAGCCGACGCCTACGACGATATGGATCGGTTGAAACATCCTGCCGACGCCGAAGCGCTAAAGGCGCTGGTGCGACAGTTGATCGAATTCTCGCAACGGATGATGTGAGGTGCCATGCCCCCAGCAACGATTCCTTCCCGCGACCGGCTGATTGTCGCGCTCGACGTGCCCAGCGTCGACAGCGCCGAAAGCGTGATCGCAAAACTCGGCGACAGCGTCACTTTCTACAAGATCGGTTATCAGCTGGGCTTCGCCGGCGGCCTGCCGCTGGCGAGACGTCTCACCGAGGCCGGAAAAAAGGTCTTCATCGATCTCAAACTGCACGACATCGGCAACACGGTCGCCCGTGGCGTTGAGAGCGTCGCATCGCTCGGCGGGACATTCCTCACGGTGCACGCCTATCCGCAGACCATGAAGGCGGCAGTCGAGGCGCGCGCGGGCTCGGATCTTAAAATCCTCGCGGTCACCGTGCTGACCTCTTACGACGATGCCGATCTGCGGGCGGCCGGCTACCGGCTCGGCGTCTCTGATCTTGTCGAGGCCCGCGCCCGACAGGCGGAGGCGCTGGGCATCGATGGTCTGGTCTGCTCGCCGGAGGAGGCGGCCAATTTGCGCAACATCATCAACCCGCAGATGAAGTTGGTGACGCCGGGCGTCCGGCCGGCTGGCTCCTCCGTGGGCGACCAGAAGCGGGTCATGACACCGGCGCGTGCCATCGCTGCCGGCGCCGACTATCTTGTCGTCGGCAGGCCGGTGATGGAAGCTGCCGATCCCAAGGCGGCTGCAGACGCCATTCAGGCGGAAATCGCGCAGGCAAGCGCATAGAAGAAAAAGGGAGAGCGAGATGGCAAAAGGTTACTGGATCGG
>Ga0310811_10006498_pt1 | contig 14950 bp, 11 predicted proteins | sample YCmetagenome_FD_207642 | JGI IMG/M metagenome (GOLD analysis project Ga0310811, IMG submission 207642) | Soil microbial communities from experimental microcosm in Duke University, North Carolina, United States - YC | ecosystem: Engineered > Artificial ecosystem > Soil microcosm > Unclassified ...
CACACCACGTTGCGCATCGGGTCCCGGCAGGTCGAGCACGACTCGGGGCCGTCCTCGCCGTCGCGGGCCGGCTCGGGCAGCACCGGCTCCTCGAGCGGCTTCACGTGCAGGTCGCCGGTGAACGGGAAGATCTCCCAGCCGGGGATGCCGCCTTCGAACGGCACGGACGGCCCGCCGATCGGCAGGTGGGTCAGAAAGCGATCAACCATGCCGAGCACCCTACAAGTCCGGTGGACATCAACCCGGGTTCAGGTCATACGGTCGGACGATGAGCATTCGCGGCGATCGGTCGGCGTTCTTCCACCTGCTCGTGAACACCCTGCTGGTGTCGGTCACCAACTTCACGGTCTGGTTCGCGATCACGTTCTACGTGTTCCTGCAGACCCGCTCGGTGTTCGCCACCGGCGTCGTGTCCGGCATCTTCCTGGTGCTGACCGCGCTGACCGGGATCTGGTTCGGCAGCCTCGTGGACCACCACGGCAAGAAGGCGATGATGCAGGCCTCGGCCGGGGTGTCGCTGCTGCTGTACGCCGCCGCGCTCGCCCTCTACGCCACCGCGCCCGAGGGCGCGTTCCGCGACCCGGCGGCCGTGCGGCTGTGGGCGCTCATCGTGTTGCTCATGCTCGGCGTCATCGCCGGCAACATCCGCACCATCGCCCTGCCGACGCTCGTCACCGCCCTCATCGCCGAGGACGGCCGCGACCGCGCCAACGGCCTGGTCGGCACCGCCTCCGGGGTGTCGTTCCTGGTCACGTCGGTCATCAGCGGCGTGCTCGTCGCCGCCGGCGGCATGACCTGGGTCCTCGTCGTCGCGCTGGCCGTGCTGGTCGCGGCCCTGGCCCACCTCGCCGCGGTGCGCTTCGACGAGCGGGCACCCTCCACCGCGGACGGCGCGGCGGACACGGCGCAGACCGGGCGGGGCCGCGTCGACCTGCGCGGCACCCTGCGGGTCGTGTCGCAGGTGCCCGGCCTCGGCGCGCTCATCGTCTTCTCCGCCTTCAACAACCTGCTCGGCGGGGTCTTCATGGCCCTCATGGACGCCTACGGGCTGTCGCTGGTCTCGGTGCAGGCATGGGGCCTGCTGTGGGGCGCGCTGAGCACCGGCTTCATCGTCGGCGGCCTGCTCATCGCCCGCACCGGCCTGGGGCGCAACCCGGTGTGGCTGCTGCTGGCGGTCAACCTGGTGCTGTGGGCGGTGACGCTGCTGTTCCCGCTGCGCTCCTCGATCGTGCTGCTCGCCGCCGGGATGTACGTCTACATGCTCCTGGTGCCCTACGCCGAGGCGGCGGAGCAGACGATCCTGCAGAAGGTCGTGCCGTACGAGCGGCAGGGCCGGGTGTTCGGCTTCGCGCAGAGCGTCGAGCAGTCCGCGTCGCCGCTGACCGCGTTCCTCATCTCGCCGGTCGCGCAGTTCGTGTTCATCCCGTTCATGAGCGACGGGCTGGGCGCCCGCGCGATCGGCGGCTGGTTCGGCACCGGCGCCGACCGCGGCATCGCCCTCGTCTTCGTGCTCACCGGCGTGGTCGGCGTGTTCGCCACGGCCCTGGCGCTGCGCTCCCGGCCGTACCGGCGCCTGAGCCGCCGCTACGCCGCCGAATAGGTACCGCGGAATGTGACCGGCCCGGCTGTGCCGGTCACATTCCCGCCGGATGGCAGCTATCCGACCAGCGCCTGGCCGCCGGAGAAGACGTTCGTCGGGTCGTAGGAGTGCTTGATGCGCAGCAGTCGGTCGCGGTCGGCCGGCGCCCAGTTGGCCAGCAGCGCCTCCGGCCCGGCGTGCCCGGAGAAGTTCATCAGGCCGCCCGGCACCGTCTCGACGGCGAGCACCCGGTCGGTGACCGCGTCCACGACCGGCGTCAGCTCGGGCAGGCCGGGCCCGATGACGAACAGCGAGTACTGCGCGCCGCGCCCGCTGACGGCGTTGGGGACCGCCGGCGGCCGGGCGAACGCGCCGCCGAGATGGCGGACCTCCACCATCATCAGCGGCACGTCGACCTGCGGGCCGGCGACCTCCAGCACGTGGTCGACGGTCCGCGCGGTCAGCTCGCCCAGCAGCACACCGCGGTCCCGGGACGGCATCGGGTCGACCGGGTCCCGGTGCACGGCGTCCACGGCGGAGTACGGCAGCCACGACACGTCGTCGATGAGCGCGGGCGCGGCGGCGCGCATCGGCGCGAGCAACTTGTCGCCGTCCTCGGGGGTGCCGAGATACGCCACCCGCAGGTGCGCGACGTACGCACCGCGCAGCGGCTCGGGCAGCTGCGGCAGGGGCGGCAGCCGCAGCAGGGCCACCGACGAGCTCATCTCCTCCGGCAGCCCGGCGCTCCACACCCGGTAGGCGTGCAGGACCTCCGCGGCGTGGGTGCCGGGGAAGTAGATGCCCCCGCCGAAGAACCCGGGGACCTCGAACAGGCCGAACTCGATCTCGGTCACGACGCCGAAGTTGCCCTTGCCGCCGCGGACGGCCCAGAACAGGTCGGCCTCGTGGCCGGCGTCGACGGTGCGCAGCGCCCCGTCCGCCGTGACGATCTCGACGGAGCGGACGTGGTCGGCGGCGAAGCCGTACCGGCGCCCGAGCGGGCCGGCGCCGCCCCCGAGCGTGTAGCCGACGACCCCGACGTGGCTGGACGAGCCGTTCAGCGGGGCCAGGCCGTGTGCGGCGGCGGCCTCGACGACCTGCGACCAGCGCGCGCCGGCGCCCACGCGGGCCGTGCGCGCCGCGGGGTCCACCGAGACGGTGCTCATCCGGCGGGTGCTGATCAGCAGGCCGCCGGTCACCGGGCGCACCGTGCCGTGCCCGGTCGCCTGGACCGCGACCGGCAGGCCGTGTGCGCCGGCCCAGCGCACCGCCGCCGCGACGTCCTGGGCGCTGGTGGCGCCGACGACGGCGAGCGGCTCGTGCCGGTGGGCGACGTTCCAGGACGCGACCTCGGCCGCGTAGCCCTCGTCGCCCGGGACAAAGACGGGCCCGGCCGTGGCCGGGAGATCAATTCGTGCGATGGTCATGCCGACACGGTGCCGGGACCCGGTTGTGCGGCGGTTGGTCAGCGCTTGGTCAGCGCTTGGTCGCCACTAGGGCCGCCAGCTGCGCGTCGCTCGCCGCGACCAGGTGCGCCGCGCCGATCCGCTCGTGCGCGGCGCGGGCCGACCGTGCGTGGCGCAGCGCCGCGTCGCGCTCGCCCAGCCGGGCCGCCAGTTCGGCGAGGACGAAGTGCAGCGAGCCCCAGGTCGCGGACGAGGAGCCGACGGTGCAGCAGCGCTCGGCGAAGGGGGCGATCTCGTCGTAGAGCTCGCGCGGGTCCGGGGTGCCCAGGCGTGCGGCGATCAGTCCCCACTGGAACGCCACGAACTCCCAGCCCCACAGCTGCTCCCGCGCGGCGCCCCAGCGCTCGACCAGCGCCCGGGCCAGGTTCTCGTCGCCGGACTCGCAGCAGGCCAGCACGGCGGTCGGGCGCAGCAGCTCCAGCAGCGGCTCGTCGGCGCGGCGCACCAGCTCGTCGCGAAGGTCGCCCGGGCGGCCTTGGAAACGACGGCTGGTGTACAGCAACGCCAGCCGGATCCAATGTGCGCCCCACAGGCTGGTGTGCTCCTGCAGCGCGAACGCCTCGCCGACCAGCCGTTCGCCCTCCGCCCAGCGGCCGGCCAGCATCGCCCGCCCGGCCCGCGCGTAGCGCACCTGGGCCGGAAGGACCGGCGTGCGGATGTCCTCGACCAGCCGCACGCAGTTGGCGAGGTCGGCGTCGAACGCCGCGATGTCGCCCGCGTGCACCTCGGTCATCATCCGGTGCAGCCGTGCGGTCACCTCGACGGTGCGCGGCAGCGGCGCGATTGTGAGCAGCTCGTCGACCATGGCGCGGCGCTGCGCAGCTCGGGGTCGCCCAGCTCGCGCGCCAGAAGCACCGCCTCCGCGGCGTGCGCCTCGCCGAGCTCGCGCTCGGGGCTGTGGTACAGCTCGACGGCGAGCGTGCCGAGCAGCACCGCGCGACGGTAGCGGTCGTGCGGGTCCAGCCGGCCCAGCTGTTCGCGCAGGATGCCCACCATGCGCTCGTCCACGGTCAGATACGGCCGCCACGCCCACAGGGTCACCCCGCCGAACAGCGTCGCCGCGTCCGTTGCCAGCTCGTCGTCGCCGAGCTGCCGGGCCAGGGTCAGTGCCTCGTCGAGCACCGCGCGGGTGCCGGCCACGTCGCCTACGGCGCGCCGGGCGACGCCGAGCTTCACCAGCAGGCGGCACCGCTGCTCGGCGGCGCCGCGCCCGGTCGGGTCCAGCGCGCCGAGGGCGGACTCGAGGTAGCGGGCGGCCTCCTCGAAGGCCAGCTGCGCCATCGACAGCTCGGCCGCGCGGGTTGCGTAGCGCACCGCGCGCTCCGCGACGCCCAGCCGGGCGGCCATCGTGAAGTGATGCACCAGGCCCCCGAGCAGGTCGGGGTCGTCGGGGCGGTCGAAGGCCTCCAGCGCCTCCCCGACCTTGCGGTGCAGCCGGGCCCGCTGCAGGCGGCTCAGGCCGCTGTAGACGGTGTCCCGCACGAGGGCGTGCGAGAACCGATAATCCCAGCCCTGTGGTACCTCGAGCAGCACGCCCGCCGCGACGGCCGGCTCGAGGTCCGCCATGACCTGCTCGACCGGCTCGTCGGTGGCCGCCTGCAGCAGGTGCAGGTCGACGTCGCGCCCGATGACCGCGGCGGTCTGCAGCAGCGCGCCGGTGCGTTCGGGCAGCCGCGAGAGGCGCCGGGTGATGACGTCCCGCACGCTCTCCGGTACCTCGGACCCGGCCACCGCCTGCGCGCTGCCCCAGCCGTCCGGGTGCTCGCTGTCCAGCAGCCGCAACAGCTCTTTGAGGTAGAAGGGGTTGCCGCCGGTGCGCTCCAGCAGCGCGGCCGCTACCGCGCTGTCGCGGCCACCGCGGTAGCCCGGCGTGTGGCCGGTGTACTCGGCGATGTCGTCGGTGCTCAGCGCGCCCAGCCGCAGCCGTTCGGCGCCGCGCTCCTTGGCCAGCAGCGCCAGCGTCCCGCGCAGCGCCGGGTTGGCGTCGGCCGCCTCGGGGCGCAGCGTGGCGAGCACCAGGATCGGCAGGCGGTGCAGCGCGGGCGCGAGGTGCGCCAGCAGCTGCAGGGACGAGGCGTCGGCGGCGTGCAGGTCGTCGATGACGAGCAGCAGCGGCCGGGCCTCGGCGTGTGTGCGCAGGGTGCCCGCCACCGCCTCGTGCAGATGGAACAGGGCGGTGTCCGGGTCCTCGGCGCGCCAGCGGTTCTCGTCCCGCCCGGTGAGCACGTCGAGCAGGTCCTGCCCGGCGCCGGGCTCCGGCAGGGCGCGCAGCGCCTGCGCCCAGAAGGCGGGCGTGGCGCTCGCCTCGGCGCATCGGCTCCAGGCGACGCCGAGCCCGTGCTCGGCGGCGACCTGGGTCGCCCGCTCCGCCAGGCGGGTCTTGCCGAGGCCGGCCTCGCCCGCGACGAGCAGTACGCCGCCGGCCCCGCTCCGCGTCAGTGCGATGCGCTCGGCGATGCGCCGCACCTCGCCGCCGCGGCCCACGAGCGGCTCGGCGGCATCCGGCCCCGCCGGTGCGGCGGTCCCGGCGACGCTGCGCGCCTCCCGCGCCGGCGGTGCCGCCAGGGAAGGTTCGTGGCGCAGGATCGCCCCCTCGAGCGCGCGCAGCTCCGGCCCGGGCGGCAGCCCCAGCTCCCCGGCCAGCAGCGTGCGGGCACGGCGAAATGCGGCCAGGGCGTCCGCCTGCCGGCCCTCGCGGTACAGGGCGAGCATCAGCTGGCCCCACGACCGCTCGCGGAAGGGCTGGCGATCCAGCATCGCCTGCGCCTGCGCGATCGCCGCGCCGTTGCGGCCGGTGCCGAGCCAGACCTCGACCAGGTCCTCCAGCGCGGCGTTGCGCACCTCGTCCAGCTGTACCACGGCCGCGGCCGCGAACGACTCTTCGGCGAGGTCGGCCAGCGCCTCGCCGCGCCATTCGGCCAGCGCCTCGCCCAGCAACCGCTCGGCGGTGGTCAGGTCGCTGCGGTCGAGGCCACGGCGGGCCGCCTCGACACGGGCGGCGAAGCGCACGGCGTCGACCTGCTCGCCGTCGACCGCGAGCAGGTACCCCGGATCCCGGGTGAGCAGCACCGCCGGCGGCGTGCGCGGCGGCCGGTCCGGCTCCAGGGCGCGGCGCAGCTGCGAGACGTACGCCTGCAGGGTCCCGGTCGCGCTCGCCGGTGCCTCGCCGGCCCACAGCCCGTCGACGATACGGTCGACCGAGACCACGCGACCGGGCTCGAGCAGGAGCATCGCCAGCACCGCCCGCTGCTTGCGGGCGCCGAGATCGATCGCCTCGCCGGTTGGCGTCCGCGCCTCGATCGGGCCGAGGATCCGGAAGTCGAGCCGCGCCACCGGGCCACGATAGCTTTCCCGGCGACCGGGCAGATCAGCCGAGCGATCTTCGAACGGGCCCGGACGGACGATCCTGCTAGGTCGTGCGGCGCCTGCGGGCGGCCTCGTCGAGGCGGACCAGGTCGGGCAGGCCCTGCCGCTTCGGGCCGGCCTGCAGCGCCGGCAGCGCGGCGGCCGTCACCTCGGCCACCGCGCGATGGGCGCCGCCGCGCATCGCCTCGGTCAGCGGCGCGACCACCCGCCGCAGCACGGTCCGCCCCGAGGCCACGAGCGCGGCGATCTGCTCGCCGGTCGCGGTGCCGTCGAATCCGGGGCGGGCGGCCAGGGCCAGCAGCGCGTCCGCGGCCGCGAGGCGCACGTCGGTGCGGTGGTTCGCCAGGGTGTACGCCAGGACGAGCGCCGTCGCCGGCCCGTGCGGCCCGCCGGCGGCGGTCAGCCCGGCCAGGACGGCGGTGCCGAGGTTGCCCGAGTCGGTGCGGTCCGCGACCTGCGGGGTCAGGTGGGCGGCGGCGATCTCGCGGTGCGATGGCGTGATCATCGGCCACAGGGCGACATCGTGGGCCGGCCGCCCGTAGATGACCCGCTCTCGCGCCGCGCGCGTGTCGGCGATCGCCTCGGGCAGCGTGCCCGCCTCGAGGCAGGCGAGGCGCACCGCGGGTCCTTCGCCCCGCAGCGGCGCGTCCTCGATCCACACCACGGGGTCCGAGGGCTCGCGCCCGACCCACTCGGCGAACGTCCGGCCGGCGGTCGAGCGCAGGCGAGCCGCGCCGTTGCCGACGGCAGGGTCGATCTCGCGGGGGAGCCGCAGCAGCGCCTGCGTGAGGTCGGCGTGGCCGGGCGCCCACCCGTCGCGCTCGGCCGCGGCGAGCAGTGACAGCACGCGGCCGGGGTCGACGTGACCGGCGGTCGTGGCCGGGAACGCCAGCAGTGCGGCGGGCGGGTCGCGGTCCAGGCGCCGGGCGAGCTCGGCGGTGCGCGAGTTGACGAACAGCGTCAGCGGCTGCCATCCGCGGGCCGACAACTGCCTGGGATCGACGACGGGCTGCCCGGCCGCGGCCCCGACCACCGAGGGCAGCAGGCCCTGCCACGCCGGCTGCACGCTCGCCAGGGCGCGGGCCGTCGCCTCCCGGTCGCCGCGGGCGGCCCGGACGAGGCCGTCGAGGACCAGCTCGTGCCGCAGCGGGTCAATGTCGTCGGCGAGCCAGGCGGGCAGCTCCATGACGAGGTCGTCGAGGTCCAGCGGCGGCGGCATCGCGCCGGGCAGGTCGGCGACGAGGGCGGGGCCGGCCTCGGGCGCGGCGGGCGCGACGCCGAGCAGGGCGGCGAGGCGCTCGCCGATCTCGCCCTCCATCGTCGCGACCTCGGCCAGCATCCGCTCCCGCGTCCCGGCCGGCAGCCTGGACAGGCGGGGCTCGACGAGGTCGAGCACGAGCCCGGCGAGGTCGGGCGCGGGATGCTGCACGCCGTCGGCGAGGGCCTCGGCGAGGTCGGGCAGCAGGTCGTCGAGCGGCAGCCGGCGCAGCCAGGCCACGTGGGCGCGGACGAGCTTCTTCTCCGGGCGGATCAGCATGGCCGCGGTGACGTCGGCGAGCTCCAGGGGCTCGAGCGGCCGCACCCCGTGCACGGCGATGAGCCCGGTGTGCGCGAACCCGGCGACCGTCGAGCCGGGCGCGGCGAGCAGGCCGACCAGCTGCCCGCGGTGCGCGGCCAGCTCGTCGGCGGTGGGCGCGAGGTCGCCGAGCAGCGACAGGAACGGCGCCAGCAGCCCCGGCCGGCCGCCGGTGGCGAGGCGGCGCAGGCACCCGGCGACGAGGGTCTCGCGGGGCAGGCGTTCGGTCGCGGTCAGTTCGAGCAGCGCCGGCCCCCAGGCGGGCCCGGCGTACACGTCGCCGAACGCCTCGGCGACGCGGTCGTCGTCGAAGATGTACGGCAGCGCCCTGGCAAACCACGGGTCCGCGGCGAGAATGTCGGCGAGCGGCTGGCCGCGCCACAGCCGCACGTACTCGGCGACGGCCGCGGGCTCGTCCGGCAGGTCCTCCCCGGCGGCGCGCAGCAGCGCCTCGGTGAGCGCCCACGGCGCCGTGCCCGAGCGCGCCCGTTTCGCCAGGCCGCGCCCGACGGTGGCGCACCAGGCGGCGCCGCGGATGCGCAGCAGCGGGCCGGCGGCCTCGGCGCTCAGCGGCAGCGGCTCGGCGGGCCAGCGCCGGTTGGCGGCCTTGACGACGTCGCCGGCCCGCGCCAGGCCGGCGGCGACGGCCATCGCCTTGGCCGCGCGCCGGGTCTGGTTGATCCGGTGCGCCTGCTGCTGGGCCGCGCGCATGAGCTGCCACCGCTCCCGGCCGCTGCCGGGGTCCCACAGGTGGGAGTCGGGGTTGCCGAGGTACGCCCGAATGGCCTCGACGCCGTCGGGGACTGTGTCGGTCGGCGGCTCGTACGCCTCGAGCACCGCGACGAGGGCCGCGCGCCCGGCGGCCGTGGCCGCGGCGAGGACGTCGGCGAGCCCGTCCAGGTCGCCGCCGTCGATCCGCTCCCGCACCGGGCCCCAGAGCTCGTCCATGACGAGGCATGATGCCAGTGCCACGGCGCCGGGCGCTGCCCCGGCCGGTTCACACGACGCAGAGCTCGTTGCCCTCCGGATCGGCGAGCACGACGTGGTCGGGCCGGCCGTCGAGGTCGACCTCGGCCTGCACGGTGGCGCCGGCAGCGACGAGCGCGGCGACCTTGGCCTGCACGCGCGGCCAGCGGGTCTCCCACGGCACCGCCCGCCCGCCGCCGACCTGCACGTCGAGGTGGACCCGGTTCTTGGCGGTCTTCGGCTCGGGCACCCGCAGGAACGAGATCCGCGGCCCGAGGCCGGACGGGTCCTCGATCGCGGCGCCGTCGTCCCACTCGTCCTCGGGCACCGCGAAGTGCCGCAGCCACTGCTCCCAGCTGTCGAACCCGGCCGGCGGCGACGCCGCGACGTAGCCGAGGGCCTCGCACCAGAACGCGGCCAGCCGGGCCGGGGACGCGCAGTCGAACGTCAGGGTGAACGGCGTCGTCATGCCGGCCAGTCTGTCGCGCGCGGCTCAGACCTGCCAGGCGAGCCGGAACGTCCGTCGCAGGTCGTCCACCCACTCGGTCGGCGTCTCCCAGGGGATGAAGTGGCCGCCGCGGTCGTGTGCGGTGAGGTTCACGTGGTTGTACCAGGCCGCGCGGTCGGTGCCCAGGAAGTACTCGACCCGGCCCGAGGTCGCCACGCCCGGCGGGTTCTCGTAGGCGACGAAGGTGATGCCCGTCGGGGCCTCGACCGCGGGGGTGCGCTCGTGCGACGGGGTCCACGGGTAGCGGTTGTTGTTGGCGTACGTGCGCATGGACGTGCCGATCGTGCCCGTCACCCAGTAGATGGTGGCGTGCGTGAGCAGGTCGTCCTTCGAGAAGACCGTCTCGACGTCGCCGCCGTTGTCGCTCCAGGCGGCCCAGCGCTCCAGGATCCACGACAGCATGCCGGCGGGGGAGTCGTGCAGGCCGTAGGCGAGGGTGTGCGGTGCGAGGACGTGCGCGGCCAGGTGGACCGCGAAGCGCTTCTCGAAGGCGAGGAGCTCGGCGTGTACCGGCGCGGGAAGACCGGCGGGGATCGGCCGGCCGCCGCTGAGGTCCCAGCCGCGGTCGCCGTTGAACATGGTGAGCTTCTGGCCCGAGCCGATGTGGATGCCGTACAGCTCCTGCGCGTACTTGTGGCCGAGCTGCCCGGTGACGAGCGCGCCCACGTCGCAGCCGGCGGCGGCGTACCGCGGGAAGCCCAGCACCCCGGTCATCAGCTCGTGCCACAGCTCGGCGATCGCGGAGAAGTTCATGCCGGGCCGGGTGCCGGAGAAGCCGAAGCCGGGCAGCGACGGGACTATGACGTCGAAGGCGTCGGCCGGGTCGCCGCCGTGCGCGGCCGGGTCGGCGAGGGGGTCGACGACCCGCGACCAGTGCCAGAACGTCCACGGCCAGCCGTGGCTGAGGATCAGCGGGCGCGGGTCGGGACCGGCGCCGGGGCGGCGCATGAAGTGGATCGGCACGCCGGACACCTCGACGCGGTAGTGCTCGTAGGCGTTGATGGCCCGCTCGGCGCGGCGCCAGTCGAACGCGTCGCGCCAGTACTCGACGAGCTCCCGCAACCGCGCGCGGGGCACGCCGTAGTGCGGGTCGTCGTAGCCGTCGCCGTCCGGCCAGCGGGTCAGCTCGAGGCGGCGGCGCAGGTCGTCGAGGACGTCGTCGTCCACGTGGATCGGGGCCGGCGTGAGGGGGAACGACATCCTGGGCCTCTATTCGTGCAGTTGCGTGAGGTGGGCGAGGGCCGGCAGCGCGTGCGCGATCGCCGCACGTTCCTGCGCGCCGAGGCCGGCCACGAGCCGGCGCAGGTGCGCGATGCGGTCGTCGCGGCGGCCGTCGACGATCGCGGCGCCCGCCGGCGTGATGCGCACGAGCACGGCCCGCCCGTCGCTCGGGTCGGGCCGGCGCTCGACGAGCCCGTCGCGCTCGAGCTTGGTCACGATCTGCGTCACCGCCGACTGGGTGACCTGCTCGCTCGCGGTGAGCTCGGTCAGCCGCATGGGCCCGAGCCGCGCGAGGGTGTGCAGCACGGACAGCGTCGTGAAGCTCAGCCGCTGGATCGACGGCAGGCGGATGAACATCCGCACGAAGCTCTCCAGCACGCCGGTCAGCTCGGCGACGTCGAGGTCGTCATCGGGCACGGCCGAACTCTAACAGAAACTAATGCAGATTCTAATGTACTTCCGGTGGCCGAACTTTTGACCCATGCGACAAAAGTTCCGTCTTGTTGAGCGATTCGGTAACGTCGGGCGAGTCATTGAGACATTCGAATGTCGCAAAGCCTGGGAGGCGATGCCGCCATGCAGGACCCCGCCATCACACCGCTGACCCGCCGCCGGATCCTCGGCGCCACCGCCGGGGCCGCCGCCCTGGCCGCCGGCGCGTCGCTCGGCGCCGCACCCGCCGCCGCGTCCGACGCCGCCGGGGCCGACGCGCAGCACGGCCGGCCGCAACGCGTGCCGCGCGAGCAGATCAGCGTGCAGCTGTACACCCTGCGCGACCAGCTCAATGTCGACCTCGACGGCAGCCTGGCCGAGCTGCGCCGCATCGGCTACACCCGCATCGAGCACGCCGGCTTCGTCGGCCGCAGCGCCGCGCAGTTCCGCGCCGCGCTGGACGCCGCCGGCATCCGCGCCACGTCGGGCCACGTCGGCATCCCGCAGCCCTTCGACGCCTCCGCCTGGGAGCGGGCGCTCGAGGACGCCAACGTCGTCGGCAACTGCTACATCGTGCACCCGTTCTTCGGCATCGACGCGAGCACCGGGCAGCCGATCCGCAACTCGGCGCTGTACCACGCGATGGCCCGCGACCTCAACCGCGCCGGCGCCCTGGCCCGGCGGGCGGGCATCGACTTCGGCTACCACAACCACAACCTGGAGTTCACCCGCCAGGACGGGGGCCAGCGCACCGGCTACGACATCCTGACCGCGGAGACGGACCCGTCGCTGGTGCACCTGGAGGTCGACCTGTTCTGGGCCTGGGTCGGCGCCGCGGACCCGGTCGACCTGATCGCGAAGCACCGCGGCCGCATCCGCCAGGTCCACGTGAAGGACCTGAACACGGCGCGCAGCTTCGAGGACGCGGGCTCCGGCCTGATCGACTTCGGCCGGATCTTCGCACACGCCCGCGAGGCCGGCATCGCCGAGTACATCATCGAGCGCGACGACGCCGGCACCCCGCCCCGCGTCCCCGCCGACGCCCTGACCACGGCCCGCAACGGCTTCCAGTACCTCGACGCCCTGCGCTACTGACCGACGGGTGTCGAGCACCCCGGGTCGGCCGGTCAGCGTCCTGCGCAGGTGCGCGACGGCCCGGCCCGGGGTGCTCAGGACCTCGCGCATGTCCAGCAATCACAATGCCGTCAGGCATACCGGCAACATAGCTGACCAGCGATGATGCCGGTCTCGGCCCGCGAATGCGGACCCGAGCCGTGTATTGCCCGCCAGTTTGTCCGGCATTAACCTGACGCTCCTAGATTCCGGGCGAGCACCGAATGACAAGGAGCCACACATGTCCGCTCTGCTCTCCGCCATCGCGGTGGAGGTGGTCAGCGCCCTGCTGATCTCGCTCATCGTCGCCGGGGTCCGTCGCCTCTTCAGCGGTATCGGCGCGCGCCCCGCCTGAATCGGCGCAGCCGGCGCCCGAACCGGGTCATCCGGCCCCTGCCCACGATCCGTGGTTGATCGCGTCCGGTCCGGGTAGCCGCCTCCCTTCGGGAGGTGCTGACCCATGACCACAACCATGCAGACAGCAAAGCGCACCCGTCCGCAGGCGCCCGCCGCCGTCTCGGTGGCGCAGAGCGCAACGCGGCGCCGCGGCACGGCGCAAAAGGCGGCCGGGCCGGGACGCACGGAGAAGAAGCCGACCGCATCGGCCCGCCCGGCGTCGAAGCCGGACAAGCAGGCGGGGCGGAAGGCCGAACCGGTGAAGGCGCTACCCGCCCGCGCCGGGGCCGCGCCCGAGACCGAGCTCGTGACGTGGCAGGACGTGCAGATGCCGCACCTCAAGGTGCCGGTGTTCCACGTACCGCAGAAGGTACAGTCCAGCATCGCGAACGTCAGGTGGACGGGCCGCACCGTCACGTCCGCCATCCCGATGCCGCAGCCCAAGCAGTTGCTGTACTACGGAGGCGTCGGCGCGCTCGCCGCGCTCGGCGTACTGGAATGGCCGGTTGCCGTGGCGGCAGCGGCCGGGGTGTGGGTGGCGACGCACTCGCGTCGCACCGCAGCCACCGCCGGGTAGTGACACGAACCGGGAGCCGGCCGTCCCGCGGCCGGCGCAGAGCGTGGGCGCGGGACGGCTTGGCACACATCGAGGTCCGTGGCGCCCGGCATCTGATCACCGCCGAGCAGGGCAGGCTGCTCGAGCTCGCGGTCGAGAAGCTGCACGGCGTGGACTGGGCGGCGTGGAACGCGATGCTCGGCCGGCTGCTCGTCAGCTTCGACGAGGACGGGCTCGACCTGGACAGCCTCATCGAGACGGTCGCGGAGGCCGAGTCCGAACACCTCCCCGCCGACGTGGCCGACGGGCAGGGAACCGTGGACGCGAAGGCCCGTCATCAGATCACGCTGGCCGCCGACTTCGTGGCCGCCGCCGGATCGTTCGCGGCGCGGCGCCTGCGGCTGCCCGCGGCGCCGCTCGAGCTGGCCGCCATCGTCGCCATGGTCGACCACCTGCCGGGTGTGCGCACCCGCCTGCGCCGGGCGCTCGGCCGTCACAACGCCGATCTGCTGGTATCCGCGGTTGCGGCGACCATCAACGCCGCGAGCCAGGCCGAGCTGTCCTCGATCGCCGACGCCGCCCTGCGCGTCGTGCTGCTGCAGGAGGAGTCGGAACAGCGCAAGACCTGGCGGCGCAGGGCGGCCGATCTGGCGGGCAACGCCGCCGCATGCCGGGCCGAAAGCCAGCACGACGACCGGCCGGGCGCGCTGCCGGACGGCCCGGTCGAGCGGTACTCGCAACGGGTCAGCATGCTGACGATGCTCGTCGCCGCCGCGGTCACGGCGATGCCAGCGGGCGTGCGCCGCGCGGCCCGGGTGCTGGCGGCCGGTTCGCCGGTCCCCGCGCTCGCGGGGCGGGAGGCGTTCGCGGGCGGGCTCGGCCGGCTGCTCGCGCGCCGCAACGTGCTCGTCCGCGACCGTGCCGCGCTGCGCCGGCTGGACCGGGTCGACACGGTGGTCATCGACGCCGCCGTGCTGACCGGCGGCCGGCAGGTCATCACCCACGTCGTGCCCGTACACGGGACGGTCGAGGCCGCCTGGGAGGCCGCGACGCGCCTCGTCGGCGGCCCCGACGGCACGCCGCCGGCCGGCGCCGACGGCTGGGCGCTCACCGACCTGCGCCGCCTGGACACCCAGATCCCGGACGCCGTCCTGGCCGACGCGCGCGCCCACGACGGCGTGCGGGCGAAGCTGTACGCGCTGACCCGCGACGGCGGCGCCGTGGCCGTGGTGCTCGTGGAGCCGGCGCTGGATCCGCTGACAGCGGCGCTGATCGCGGCCGGCCGCCAGGCCGGTTCCGTCCTGCTGGCCGGCGCCCCGGCCGGGATCCGCGCCAGGGTGCCGGCGGACGGCACCGTCGCCGGGGGCTCGCGCCTCGCCGCGTCGATCCGGGCGCTGCAGGCCGACGGGCACGTCGTGCTGCTCATCGGGGAGCGCAACGACGCCGCGCTCGCCGCGGCGGACTGCAGCTTCGGCGTGCTGCGTGAGGACCGGCGGCCACCGTGGGGCGCCCACCTGATGGGCGGACCCGGCCTGGAGACGGCCTGGCTGCTGCTCGAAGCGGTGACGGTGGCGCGGGCCGTGAGCCGGCGCAGCACCCACGTGGCGATGCAGGGTTCGGCGGTCGGCGCGCTGCTGGGGGTGGCGGAGACCGATCGGCGCGGCGCCCGCCGTGCGGCGACCGCCACGGCCGTCGCACAGGCGGCCGGCATCGCCAGCGCGATGTGGTCGGCGCGCGGCATGTCCCGCCGCACCCCGCCCGCGCCGGCCGT
>Ga0310811_10006499_pt1 | contig 14949 bp, 12 predicted proteins | sample YCmetagenome_FD_207642 | JGI IMG/M metagenome (GOLD analysis project Ga0310811, IMG submission 207642) | Soil microbial communities from experimental microcosm in Duke University, North Carolina, United States - YC | ecosystem: Engineered > Artificial ecosystem > Soil microcosm > Unclassified ...
TGCCGGTCAGGCGATCGAGAATGAACATGTAGCCCGACTTGTTCATCGCCGCGACGGCGGGGATAGTCTTGCCGCCCCGCTTGACGTCGAACAGCATGGGTGGGGTCGGCTGGTCCCAGTCCCAGACTTCATGATGCAGCAGTTGGAAGTGCCACAGCCGCTTGCCGGTCATGGCATCCACCGCCACCAAGGCGTTGCCGAACAGGTTCGCACCATGGCGGTCGCCGCCCCAGCGATCCGAGGCCGGCCCGGTGAAGGGCAGGAAGGCGATGCCGCGCTTGTCGTCCACCGTGATCATGTTCCAGATGTTCACGCCCGAGCGGTTCTCCGTGCTGCCCGGCGCCCAGGTGTCGTAACCGAACTCGCCCTTGCGCGGCACGGCATGGAAGGTCCAGACCAGCTTTCCAGTGCGCACATCCCAGGCGCGCTCATCGCCCGAGACGCTGCGCGACTCTTCCGGATTGGAGGCGCCGGTCATGACCAGATTTTTGAAGATGCCCGGCGGCGAGGTCAGGGCATAATTCTTGTCAAAGCCGCGCATCACGTCCGGCGTGCGCAAGTTTACGAAACCATGCTCGCCGAACTTCTCCGCCGGCTTGCCGGTCTTGACGTCAATCGCCACCAGCTTGCCGTCATTGGTGCCGAACAGCAGCTCGGGCGCATAGTCCTTGTCGCCCGGCCAATAGGCGATGCCGCGCGGCGCGGGCCGCGTGTTGCCGGCCAGGCTGTAGACCCACAGCTCCTTGCCGGTGGTGGCATCCAGCGCCGCGATCTTGCCGTAGGGCGAGCCCAGATACATCACATTGTCCACCACCAGCGGCGTGGTCTCGGTTGTGGCGACGCGTTTCGCGTCGGCCGGCTTCATGTGATAGGTCCAGGCGACCTTGAGCGAGGTGACATTGGCCGGGGTGATCTGGGTCAGCGGCGAATAACGCATCGCGCCGCGGTCGTTGCCATAGTTCGGCCAATCCGTGGCCGATTCCGGCTGGGGCTGGGCGCCCGCGCCGATCGCAAACAAGCCCACCAGCGCCGCGCCCATCAACAATTTCTGGGCGCAGGCATTCCAATATCGCTTCGACATCACGCTCCCCGGATAGTTATGCGTTCTTTTTACCGGTTTTTGCGTCCGGGAAAAGGGTGGTCAGATCGTGCCGGCCTTGACCAGCTTCACGGCATGGTCGGCGGCGCGCGCCGTCAGGGCCATAAAGGTCATGGAGGGATTGACGCAACTGGTGGACGCCATCTGCGCCCCGTCGGTGACGAAGACATTGGCCGCGTCGTGCAACTGGCTCCAGCGATTGACCACCGAGCTGCGCGGATCCTCGCCCATGCAGGCGCCACCCATTTCGTGGATGGCATCGCCCGGCACATGTTCTTCATTGGAAGAGCTGACGCCGGTCAGGCCGGCCGCCTTCATCATCGCCTCGCCCTGCAGGGCGGCATCCCGCATCATCTTCATCTCATTGTCGCGGAAGGTGACATTGAACACCGCCAGCGGCACGCCGTAGCGGTCCAGCTTGGCGGGATTGAGGGTGAGGGTGTTGTCCTTGTAAGGCAGGCACTCGGCAAAGGCGGTGAAGCGGATGGTCCAGGGGCCATAGCCGCGCATCGCCTCCTTCATCGCCTTGCCGAAGCCGCCGGCGCCAGCGGGTCCGCGGCCCGCAGACCCCTGCATGCCATAGCCGCGCACGAAATCGGCGTCGGCATCTTGGCCGTTCAGATTGCGGAAGCGCGGGATATAGACGCCATTGGGCCGCCGGCCATAGGCGATGTATTGCTCCAACGCCGGATCGGGAATTGTGCCCCCAAAGCCGGTGCGGAAGACATGATCCATGATGTAGTGGCCCAAAAGACCACTGGAATCGGCAAAGCTGCGCTCGCCGCCCGGCAACCGCGAGTTCAACAGAATCTGCGTGGACGCCATGGCCGAGGCGCAAACAAAGACAATGCGCGAGCGCCAGACTTTCGCTTCCTGGGTGTTGGCGTCCACCACGCGCACGCCGGTCACGCGCTTGGTCTTGGGATCGTATTCCAGATTGGTCACGACCTGGTCGGACAGCAGGGTCAGCCTGCCGGTCTTGCGCGCCGCCGGCAGGGTCACCGCCTGGGTCGAGAAATAGGCGCCGAAGGAACAGCCCCGCGCGCACATGGCGCGATCCTGACAGCGAGAGCGCCCCTGCTCCGGCTTGTCCTCGGTCATGTTGGCGGTGCGGGTGGAAATCAGCTTGCGGCCAGGCATGGCCTTTTCCAGCCGGTCCTTGACCCACAGCTCGGCCACATTCAGGGGATGCGGCGGCTGGAATTCACCGTCAGGAAGCTGCGGCAGGCCCTCCTTCGAACCGGCGATACCCGCATATTTCTCGACATAGGAATACCAGGGCGCGACCTCGTCATAGCTGATCGGCCAGGGACTGCCATGGCCATCGCGCTTGTTGGCCTCGAAATCGATCGGGCTCCAGCGCAGCGCCACCCGGCCCCAGATCAATGACTTGCCGCCCACCTGCGCCGGGCGCACCCAGCGGAACGGTTTTGAGTTCTCGAAGTCGATCGGGTTCAGCCGGTCATTGTTGTAGTAATGGGTCTGGGCCGTCAGGTTGGCGCCGCCCCACTTGGCCATGATGTAATCGCGGTCCACCTCCGCGGGCGGCAGGTTGCCGCGATAGGCAAGCTGCCAGGGCCCCTTGCCTTCCGTGATGTAGTCCTTGCGATGCTCGACCATGCGGCCGCGGTCCAGCATCAGGACCTTCATGCCCTTCTCGGTCAGTTCCTTGGCCGCCCAGCCGCCGCTGATGCCCGAACCGATTACAATGGCGTCGAAGTCGTAATTGGCCATGGCTTACGCGGAAAAAACCCGCCCGACCTGGGCGTAAGGATATTGGCCGTCATAATGGCCGGGCACAGGCACATAGACCCGCTCCTGCTTGCAGCCGATTTCGGAACTGTAATAGCCCAGGATCACAAGCTGGCGGCAATGACCGAAGAAGCCGCCCACGCCCTCGATCTGGTTCCGCATGGCCAGGGTGAGAATCTGGTCCTGCTCCTCCGGCGCCAGTTGGGTGAAGCCGGTCTCGTAATGAACCCGGGCATAGCCTTCCACCACGCCCAGCCCGTTGAAAAAGTCATTGCGGTCGGTGGTCTCATACCAGTCCGCGATCATCATCTCGATGAACTGGGGCACACCCGCGGCGATAGCGCCCGGCGTGTCGGTGGTGGGGATGATCCGCTCGCTGATGGCGGCGACCAGGCTGCGCTGATCGGCCGTGAAGATGGTGTGCGAAGCCGCAAAGCCGGGTGCGGCTGTCGTCGCCTCCGCCGCCAACGCCCGCGCCAGCGGCATCGCCAATTCCGTGCCCAGCAACGCTATGGCGCCTGCCAGCAGGTCGCGCCTGTCAAAATTCATCGCTTACCTCTGGCTCCATGCTAGGGGCTGTTGCCCGCTCCTGCAAATAGCGGCGGTTCCTTGCTTTTTCGAAAGAAACAGCCCTTGCAGGCCGCGTCAGGCCTATGATCTAGAACAGCCATGAGCGAGGGGGAACTCTTGAATCGGGCGTTGGCGCTCCACCGCCAGGGCCGGCTGGCGGAGGCCGAGCGGCTCTATCAGGCGGCAATCGAGGCTGCGCCTCAGGATGCCGCCGCGCCGCATCTGCTGGGTGTGGTGCGCGCCCAGCAGGGGCGCAATCGCGAGGCGCTGGAACTGATGACAACAGCACTGCGGCTCAAGCCCGACGCGCCCGAGATTCTCTCCAACTACGGCAATGTGCTGAAGACAGAAGGGCGTGCGGCGGAAGCCCTGGCCAGCTTCGACCGCGCCATTGCCCTGAAGCCGGATTATGCCGCGGCCTGGAGCCGGCGTGGCCAGACGCTACGCGATCTCGGGCGGCTGCCCGAGGCGTTGGAAAGCGTGGACAAGGCGCTCGCCCTCAATCCCGGCCATGTCGAAGCGTTCAATGTCCGGGGCGCGCTGCTATCGGAGCTGGGCCGGCCCGATGAGGCACTGGCGGCCTATGAGCAGGCTTTGCGGCTGGCGCCGGATTTTCCCGACACCCTCAACAATCGTGCCCTGCTGCTCAAGAGCCTGCACCGGCTCGAAGAAGCACTGGCCAGCGTGGAACGGGCGCTCGCCGTGCATGGCGGGATGGCAGAAGCCTGGAACAATCGCGGCATCATCCTGTTCGACTTAAAGCGCATGGGCGAGGCGATCGGCAGTTACGATCGCGCCCTGGCGCTGCGCCCCGATTATGCCGAAGCCTTCAACAATCGCGCGGTGGCCAAGGCGGGTCTGAAGCGCTTTGCCGACTCGCTGGCCGATTGCGACCAGGCGTTGGCGCTCAGGCCCGATTTCGCCGATGCGCTTTACAATCGCGGCAATGCCCTCTCCGAACTCAGCCGGCCGGAAGAAGCGCTGGCGGATTATGAGCGGGCGCTCGCGATCGATCCGAACCATCCCAGCGCCCTTAGCGGCCTGGCCAATGCGGCGCTGCTGATCGGCGACTGGACGCGTACCGCCGAACTGAAAGAGCGGCTGAAAGACGATGTGCTAGCGGATCGTTCGCTGATCCAGCCGTTCGTGGTGATGGGCTATTGGGACGACAATGAGCTGCAGCTCAAGGCCGCACAGCACTATGTGCGGCGCGCGGGGCCTGGCCCCCTGCCCGCGCTGTGGCGCGGCGAGCGGTACGATCACGACAAGGTGCGCGTCGCCTATCTCTCCGCCGACTTCCACAGCCATGTGACGGCGGCGCTGACGGCGGAAATGTTCGAGCGCCACGACCGTGAGCGGTTCGAGATCACCGCCATGTCATTTGGCCCCGATGACGGCAGCGCCATGCGGGCCCGGCTGCTGAAGGCCTTCGATCATTTCCATGACGCCCGCCAGCAGAGCGACCGCGATGTGGCCGAACGGCTCAAGGCCCTGGAGATCGATATCGCGGTGGATCTGGGCGGCCATACCAGCGGCGCCCGCCCCTGGGTGCTGGCCCACCGGCCCTGTCCGGTGCAGGCCAAATATATGGGCTATCCAGGGACTTCCGGGTCGGACTTCATAGATTACCTGATCGCCGACCGCGTGGTCGTGCCGCCGGACCAGGAGCGGTTCTTCAGCGAGAAGATCGCCGCCTTGCCCGGCACGCTGTGGGTTACCGACACCGCCCGCGCGGTCTTGCCCACGCCGAGCCGCGCCGAGGCCGGATTGCCGGAGACCAGCTTTGTCTTCTGCTGCTTCAATCACAACTGGAAGATCACTGCTTCCATCTTCGATGTCTGGATACGCCTGCTGGGGGCCGTGGAAGGCAGCGTGCTGTGGTTGCTGGAAGGCAATGCCGCGATCGGCGCGAATTTGCGGAAGGAAGCCGCTGCGCGGGGCATCGCACCCGAACGGCTGATCTTTGCCGGCCGCACCACGCCGGAACAGCATCTGGCGCGCCAGCAACTGGCGGACCTGTTCCTCGATACCCTGCCCTACAATGCCCATACCACCGCCAGCGACGCATTGTGGGCCGGCCTGCCGCTGATTACCCTGCCGGGGCAATCCTTCCCCGCGCGGGTCGCGGCCAGCATCCTTGAGGCGGCCAATCTGCCGGAGTTGATCGTGCCGGATCTTGCCGCCTATGAAATCCTGGCCCTGAAACTGGCCCGCGATCCGGCGGCGCTGACAGCGATCCGCCAAAAACTGTCCGACAAAAGCCGGATGCCGCTGTTCGACACGGCCCGCTTCACCCGTAATCTGGAAGCGGCCTATCTCGCCATGCTGGGGCGGACATGAGTCCGGCGGACACGCTTTCATCACCCATCCGTCTTTCGGTGGCGGCGCCCGCCTATAATGAAGCCGAGGGAATCGAGGCGGTGATCGCCGAATGGCACGGCTTCCTGTCCGCGGCGCCCGAGGTGGCGGAGTTCGAGATCGTGATCTGCAACGACGGCAGCAAAGACAGGACCGGCGATATTCTCGACCGGCTCACCCTGTCCTACCCGCAACTTGTGCCAGTTCATTTTGAGAAGAACCAGGGCGCCGCCGCGGCCCTCACCGCCGCCATCGCCGCCACCAAGGGCGACTGGGTGCTGCTGATGGACAGCGACGGTCAGTTTCCGGTCCAGGCCCTGCCGGACATGCTGGCCGCCCTGCGCCGCCAGGACTTGAATAATCTTGGCAGCCGCGCCGCCATCGGCATCCGGCAAAAGAAGGATGTGCCCTTTGCCCGTTTCGGCAGCTGGGCCAGCGGCTGCATCTGCAACCTGGTCCACGGCACGCGGCTGGCCGACTTCAATTCCGCATTCAAGCTGGTCTGGGGTCCGACCTTGCGCAAGCTCGGCCTGGAAGCCAAAGGCATGAACTATTCCACCGAGGTAACCTCGCGCCTGCTGGAATGCGCCATCGTGCCGGTGGAAGTGGTGATCGAACACCGCCCCCGCGTCACCGGCGTCAGCAGCATGAAGCTGGCGCGCGGGGCGCTGCATCGTTTCCTGTTCGTGACCTATATCGCCCTGCGCCAGCTTCTTCTGAAGCTTGGCATTCTAAGGCGGCCCCAGCCATGAGAACTGGGCCATGACGGTACGGATCGCTCTTTTCTGCGGCGGCCGCGGCAGCGCCACCATCATCCGTGCCCTGCTCCGCCGCACCGATGTCGAACTGACCCTGCTGGTCAATGGCTATGACGACGGCCTTTCGACCGGGGCGTTGCGCAATTTCATTCCGGGCATGCTGGGGCCGTCGGATTTCCGCAAAAATCTCTCTTATCTCTTCGGCAATTACTCCCAGGCCCAGTACGCGCTCAAAAGCCTGATGGAATACCGCCTGGCCGGCGCGGCCGAGATCGAAGAACTGGCCCGCTTCACCCAGACCGGCGATCTCGCCTTGCTGACCCCGCCGCTCAAGGGCTGGTTCGGCCAGTTGCCGCCGGCGCCCATGAGCCGCGTGCGCGATCTTCTCAACCGCTTCTTTGCCCGCGCCACTGGCGCCGAATTCGATTTCCGCGACTGCTCCCTGGGCAACCTGGTTTTCGCCGGCGCCTATCTGAAACACGGCAACGACTTCAACGCCGCCGCCGCCGAGGTGGCGGAACTGGTGGGCAGCCGCGCCCGCCTGCTGAACGTGGCTGAACAGCAGAACCGCGTGCTGGTGGGCCTGAAGCAGGACGGCACCTTCCTGCCCAGCGAAGCGGCCATCGTGGGCCTGCAGTCGGCCAGCCCGATCAGCGATCTCTATCTGCTGGAAAAGCCGCTGACTGCGGAAGAGATGCGAGACCTGACGGCGCTCGACATGGAGGCCAAGCAGCGCTGGCTGGTGGCGCGGGATCGCGTGCCGCTGCTGTCGCCGGCCGCCGCCGCCGCGCTGGCCAGCGCCGACATCATTCTCTACGGACCTGGCACCCAGCATTCTTCGCTGCTGCCGTCCTATCGCATCGCCGCGCCAACCTTGGCGGCTGCGCCGGCGCCCATAAAAGCACTGGTGCTGAACCTGGACAGCGACAATGACATCCAGGGTCTGACTGGCGATGATATTCTCGCCGCGGCCCGCCGGTATGGCGCGGTGATCACCCATGTGCTGGCCAGCAGCGATGGCCGGTTGCGTCCGCCGGCCGATCTTCGCGCAATCATGATCCGCGGCGATTTTGCCAATCCGGCGCGGCCGCAGGTCCATAACGGCACCGCCGTTGCTGAGACTCTGCTGGACCTGCGCAGCGGCCGCGCCTCGCCTTCGGTCGAGATTTTCGCTGACATACTGGGCCGCTCGGTCGCCAGCGATGAGTTGGTGGAGGAATATCTGGAAACCAACTGGAGCGGCTTTGCCGCCCATCTCACCCTCAATCGCGCCACGCCAGCCGATCCGTCCGTCGGCATGGTGCGTCTGGGCGGACTGTTTCCGGAACTGGATTTCCTGCGCGACTGGCTGGCTCACGGCACGTCCGATTATCTGGTGCTGATGACCGGCGATGGCGCCTATCGCTTCGCCGATGTGCGCGCGATCCTGCACCTGCTGGAGCAGCAGCCTTCGCTGGGCGGGGTGTTCGGCTCGCGCACCCAGAGCCGGCGCCAGTTCATCACCTCGGTGCGCGCTGCCTATGGGGAGAACAAGCTGCTCTATTGGCTGGGCAAGGCCGCTGCCTTCTTTCTCAGCTCCGCCTTTTACCTGCGCAGTGGCGTGATCTTTTCCGATCCTCTGACGGGCCTGCGCGTCTTTCGCCGCAGCGCCGTCGCGGGTCTGCCCGCACTGAAGGGCCGTGCGCCCCTGGCCATCGTGGCGCAGCTCATCCACCAGGGCGTGGAGCTGGCGGAGTTGCCGGTTCTTTATCGCACCTTCTCCGGCTTCACCGATCCGAACTGGCGGGTGCGCCGGGGCCTGGCCAATCTGGTCGGGCTGTTATGAGCATCTGCGCCGTCATTCCCGCGGCCGGCAGGGGCACGCGCCTGGGCGGCAACGGGCCCAAGATCCTCATGCCCCTGACGGCGCAGCAGACGATTTGGTCCATTCTTTACGCCAAGCTGTCACCGCTGGTGGATCACATTCATCTGGTGCTGTCGCCGGAGGGTGCGGCAGCCTTCCCCGCTTTGCCCGCCAGGGTTTCGCGCAGCATTCAGCCGGAGCCCGCCGGCATGGGAGATGCGATCTTCCGGGGCTACGATGTCTGGTCGAAATACGACGCCATGCTGGTGGTGTGGGGCGATCAGGTTTTTGTTTCCAATGATACGCTGAAGCGCGCCATCGCCGCCTTGGGCAACCCACATCGCCATGCTGTCCTGCCGATGACGCGGATGGCGCAGCCTTATGTGGAATATGTCTTCGACGGCCCGCGGCTGGTGCGGGTGCTGCAGACCCGCGAAGGCGATGCCACCACCCCAAACGGCTTTTCCGATGTCGGCACCTTTCTGCTTGGCACCGATGGGCTCAAGGCGGCCTGGGAAGACTATCTGGCCGCCGCCCCGCGCGGCGCCGGCACCGGCGAGATCAACTTCCTGCCCTTCCTGCCCTTCCTTTCGTCAAGGGGCTGGACCATCACACCGGTCGAAGTGGCGGACGAGACCGAAGCGCGCGGCATCAATACCAAAGAGGACCTTGCCTTCTTCCAGCGCCTCTATAGTGAGGCGCCATGACAAAGGTCCTGGTCACCGGCGGCGCCGGTTTTATCGGCAGCCATCTCTGCGAAGGCTTGATTGCGCGCGGGCTGGAGGTGCGGGTGCTGGACAATCTCTCCTATGGCCGGCGCGAATGGGTGCCTCCAGCCGCAGAGTTCCTTGAAGGTGACATCCGCGATCCGGACACCTGCCGCCGCGCCGCCGCCGGCGTCCATGGCGTCTTTCATCTCGCCGCCATGTCCCGCTCGGGCCCGTCGCAGGAGCAGATCGAGCTTTGCACTGCCAGCAATATCGTCGGCACCCAGAACATGCTGCTGGCGGCACGGGACGCTGGTGTGAAGCGCTTCATCTATAGCGGCTCCTCCACCTATTACGGCAACCGCACCCCGCCCCATCGCGAAAGCGATCCGCCAGATCTTCTGAATATCTACGGCGTGACCAAGCGGGTTGGCGAGCAATACACGCTGTTGTTCGATGAGGGCTTTGATCTTCCATCCCTGGTGCTGCGCTATTTCAATGTCTATGGCCCGCGCCAGCCCGAGACCGGCGCCTATGCCCTGGTGCTGGGGATTTTCCTCAAGCGCCGCGCGGACGGCAAAGTGCTGGAGATCCACGGCAACGGCAGCCAGCGGCGCGACTTCGTGCATGTGCGCGATGTCGTGGCCGCCAATATCGCGGCCTATGAAAGCAACCTTCGCGGCGAAGTGTTCAACGTCGGCAGCGGCAGCAGCCTGTCGGTCAAAGAACTGGCCGACCTGATCTCGCCCAATCAGGTACACACCGAGGCTCGCAAGGGCGACTCCATGGCGACTCTGGCTGACATCTCCAAGATCAAAGCCCAGCTCGGCTGGTCGCCCAAAATCTCCTTCACGGAAGGGTTGAAGGAACTGCTCTAAGTGGCTTTCTCAGCGAGAGCTTCTTCGGTTTCTTCCCGAGCCAGCAGCACAATTGTTGCCAGGATTAACACCGTCCCCAGCCAGTCCATGGGGCCGAAAGGCACGCCCAGCCACCACACCGCCAGCACCGCCGCCGACAGCGGCTCGGCGCAGGTGAGCAGGATGGTGGTCTGCGCTCCCACCAGCCGCAGCGCCTTGTTGAACAGATAGAAGGCCGCCAAGGTCCCCATCACCAGGATGAAGGCGAAGAACAGGCCGGCGGTGGTGTCCCAGCGTCCTTCGATCTTCCAAGGCGGATGGAAGAGCGACAGAGCCAGCCCGCCGATCACCATGCCCCAGCCCGCCACCAGCCCCGCGCCATGCTTCTTGAGCAGCGCCGTGGGCTGCAGCGAGTTGAAGGCGGCGGCCGCCGCACTGGCCAGGCCCCAGAACAAAGCCCAGGCGGAAATCGACAGCACACCCAACTGGCCGTGCGTGACCAGAAAGAAAGTCCCCAGCATGGCCAGCGCCACCGCGGCCAGCTCGCGCGGACCGGGGCGTTTCCGGCCCACCAGCGCCACCCACACCGCCACCATCGCCGGCGAGGTGAACTGCAGCACCGTGGCGGTGGCGGTGTTGGAGGCATTGATCGCCGCCATATAGGTGTACTGAACCGGCATCATGCCGACGACGCCGAACAGGACCAGGGCCGCCCAATCGCCGCCCCGACACACCGCGAAGATGCGCCGGCCGCCAAGCGCAGAAATCAGCAGCAGTGCGGGACCGGCGAACAACAGCCGCATGGTCACCAGCCAGTCGATATTGACGCCGCGATGCTGGAAGAGAAATTGCGCAAAAGTGCCCCCCACCCCGAACAGGATGGAGGCCGCAATGGCCGCCGCGAATCCCAAGCCCTTCACCCGATCAGAATGACCAACTAGCCGGGTTTGCGGAAGCGCAAGGTCATGCGGTCGCTTTCGCCGATCGCGTCATATTTGCGATGGTCGAATTTGGGATTGTCCGGCTGGTTGTCCGGGGCGCTGCGGCGGGTCGGCGGCAGGGTCCAGACGCCGAACGGATGGTCCTTGGTGTCCTTGGGGTTGGCGTTGATCTCCGAACTCGCCTCCAGCACGAAGCCGGCGTCTTTGGCCATCTTCACGATATTGGCGGTCGCGACATAGCCGTCGCGGGCATCACCGATCTGCGCCCGCGGGTCGGCGCGGTGATCTTCCACCGCCAGGATTCCGCCCGGTTTCAGCACGGCATAAAAGTCCTTCATGCCCTTCTCGGCATAGCCCGGGGTCCACATCCAGTCGTGGATGTTGCGGGCCGTCAGCACCAGGTCGGCCGAGCCGGCCGGGCCCAGCGGGCCGGATGAATTGCTGAACACGGTGTACTTGATGTCGCCATAGGTCTTGGCATCCGCGAACCTGGCTGGCAGCTTCTGGCCTTCCTTGCCCATCGCGGCGATGTAATGGCCGTGGGTCTTGCTGGCGTAAGGCGCCAGGATCTCGCTCCAATAGCCGCCGCCCGGCGCGATTTCGATCACCGTCTGGCCGGGTTTGAGGCCCCAGAATTCCAGGCTGGCGGCGGGATGACGGGCGCCGTCGCGGGCTTTGTCGCCTGCGGGACGGTTGGAGGACGCCACCGCCGCGGTCAGCGCCGTATCGGCGGCAAAACTGGAAACCGGCATCACGGCTGCCAAAGCGGCAGCCAGCATCAGCGCGTGAAATCGCATTGTGAATCCCTCCCCTTTTGACCTCGAAGCAGAGGCGCGCTTTCCGGCTATTTTATGTCTTCGGGGCGCAGCGCCGCCACATGCTGCGGCGAGAGGCCGGCATCCGCCACGCCGTGCGGGGCTGGCGTCTCATACTGGCGGTATTCCGGCATTTGGTCGAGACGGACGAAGCTATAGCCTTCCTCGATCAGGGCCGGCACCACCTCCCGCACCAGCGCGGCGGAGCGCAGATGGATGCAATGCATCAGCACCACGCCGCCATCCTTGCGGCGGACCTCCCGAAGATAGCCCTTGGCGCAGGTATGGGCCGACCAGCCCATCCGCCAGCAGTCCCAGTCCGCGGCGCTCATCACATAGCCTTCGCGGTTCATGGAGATGTCGCCGCCGATATCCCAATAGATCGGCCCGACATAGCGGCGCAATTCGCCATCTGCGTTCAGGATGCGGGCATGGGCTTTGGTCCATTTGCCGTAGGGCGCGCGGAAATAGAATTTGGCATCCGCCGGCATCAGGGGCGCGATCTCGTCGTGCACATCGCGGATCTGGTTCACCAGCCCTTGCGGATCGGCGTCATAACGCGCGCCCAGGAATGCGTGGGTGGCGCTGTGATTGGCCAGCAGATGCCCCTCGTGGGCAATGCGGGCCAGCACATCACGATGGGCGCGCGCCTGCTTGCCCACAATGAAGAAAGTCGCCTTGACGTGCATCTCCTTCAGCGCGTCCAGCACTTCCTCGGTATGGGCGTTGGGGCCGTCATCGAAGGTGAGCGCGATAGTGTGGGCATCACGCAGGCCGGAATGGAAGATGTTGCGGTCCTGGAACAGGGCGATTTGGGTGTCTTCGCCGCCGGCCGCGACCGGGGCCGCGCCACCCGCCGTCAAAGTCAGCAGGGCGCCCAATGCCAATGCAATCTTCCGCATGAATCCCCGTAGCGGTCGTCTGAAAGCCGGATTTAATTTACCAGCAGCCGCCTTCCGGACAAGCCGCCACTAGCGCTCCCAGCGCACATTCCCCTAGATTTTCAGGCGATTTTGGGTGACGGGCATGGGTATGACAGTTTCGCGGCGGACGATCTTGGTAAATGGCGCCGCCTTCCTAGCCGCGCCGCCGGCCTTCGCCAAAGAGCCGTCCACCCGCACCCTGCATCAAAGGTTGATCTGCCTGGACACCCATCTGGACACGCCGGCCAGCCTGGCGCGGCCCGGCTGGGACATGATGCAGCGTCACGCGCGCGATGCAGATTTCACGCAAGTGGACTATCCCCGCATGGTGGAAGGCGGCCTGGATGGCGGCTTCTTCGCTATCTACATGCCGCAGGGACCGCTGACCCCCGAAGGCATGATGGCGGCCCGCGATGCCGCCTTGCTGCGGGCAACCGAAATCCGTGAGATGGTGGCTGCCCATCCCGGCAAGTTCGAACTGGCCTTCACGGCGGAAGACGCGCTCCGTATCGCCGCGGAAAAGAAGATCATCGTCTATCAGAGCATCGAGAACAGCTATCCCTTGGGCGAGGACATCACCCTGCTGCGCAGCTTCTACCGGCTGGGCGTCAGGATGGTGGGTTTCATCCATTTCAAGAACAACCAGTTCGGCGATTCCGCCACCGACAAGCCGCAATGGAACGGCCTGTCGCCCAAGGGCCGCGAGCTCGTTTCACTCGCCAACGACCTGGGCATGGTGGTGGATGCAAGCCATGCCTCCGATGCGGTGTTCGACCAGATGCTGGAAGCATCCCGCGCCCCGATCATCCTCTCCCATTCCGGCTGCCGCGCGGTGCATGACCATCCCCGCAATATCGACGATGCCCGCATCAAGAAACTGGCCGCGGCGGGCAGCACCATCCAGATCAACAGCTACAACAGCTATCTGGTCGATGTGCCGCCCAATCCGGAACGCGACAAAGCGCGCGGCGCCCTAATGCAGAAGATGCGGAACATGGGTGAGCTCACCCCGGCCCAAAGGACGACTGTGATGCGCGAGGTCGCCAGCGGCATCAAGGCGCTGGATGCGCGCTATCCCGAGCACCGCGCGACCTTCGACACCTATATGAGCCACGTCACCCACGCGCTGGACCTGGTGGGACCGGATCATGTGGGTGTGGGCTGCGACTGGGATGGCGGCGGCGGCGTGGTGGGCATGGACGATGTTGCGTCCATCCCGAAAATCACCGGGCGCCTGGTCAAGCTGGGCTACACAGAAAGCCAGTTGGCCAACTTCTGGGGCGGGAACGCGCTTAGAGTGCTGAAAGCCGCCCACGACGCCCGTAAGACCTGACGGCGAGCCTCCCGCTTGCTAGAGTCGCAAGCTCAAGGGGAGACGTCATGAATACCGATCGCCTGCTCGCCATGACCGATGGCGTGATCGCCGTCATCATCACCATCATGGTGCTGGAACTAAAGGCACCGGCTGGCGCCAGTCTTGAAGCCCTGCGAGAGAGCTGGCCGGTGTTTCTGGCCTATGTGTTGAGCTTCATCTACATCGCCATCTACTGGAACAACCATCACCATTATTTCCATCTGGTGCGGAAGGTGAACGGCGCGGTGCTATGGGCGAATTTCCATCTGCTGTTCTGGCTGTCGCTGGTGCCGTTCAGCACCGCCTGGATGGGCGAACACCCCTTCGCGCCCCTGCCCACGGCGCTTTATGGCGTCTCGCTGCTGATGCCCGGGCTGGCCTGGGTGGTGATGCAGCGGGTGATTTTTCGCGCCGAAGGCGGGCACTCGGCCCTGCAAAGTGTGCTGGGGCGCGACCTGAAGGCGACGATTTCGCCGCTGCTCTATGCCAGCGGCATTGGCCTGTCGTTCGTGGCACCCTGGGCGGCGCTGCTGTGCTACGCCGCCGTGGCGCTGATCTGGCTGGTGCCCGACAAGCGCATTGAACGGATAACCGAACATGGCTAGCCGAGCGGCGTGCGCGCGCTGAAGCGGCAAGCCTATCGATGCAGGTCTGCGAAAGAGACAAGTTTTCTGCGGCTTTCGCACCATAGGGTAAGCCGGACCGCGCGCAGGCTTTCCAATAAGGTCAGCCTGCCAACCTTTTTCAGTTCCGGATGATCGCGCAGAACCTGCGGCAGGCGGTAATAAGGAATCCGGCTGTTCAGGTGGTGAACATGATGAATGCCGATATTGGCTGTAAACCAGCGTAACACACCCGGCAGATCGTAATAGGAGCTGCCGGAAAGCGCAGCCTCCTGCTGAACCCAACCATCGTCACGCGTCCACACCACGTCTTCGAACTGGTGTTGCACATAAAACAGCCAGACGCCCA
>Ga0310811_10006500_pt1 | contig 14949 bp, 12 predicted proteins | sample YCmetagenome_FD_207642 | JGI IMG/M metagenome (GOLD analysis project Ga0310811, IMG submission 207642) | Soil microbial communities from experimental microcosm in Duke University, North Carolina, United States - YC | ecosystem: Engineered > Artificial ecosystem > Soil microcosm > Unclassified ...
CCCCCGTCGCATAGAGCGAGTGATAGAAGCTCGCTTCGATGTCGTCGAGGTAGGCGCCCGTGGAAATAATCCAGCCCCATGGCGCAAACAGCACGACGTAGCCGAGCTTGGGCACGGCCTTGGGGGGAGAGACGTGTGGATGCGGGAAGACATAATCGACGAAACCGGCGCTTTGCGGGCCGGTCGCGGTTTTCACGAAGGTCACGTAATGATGACGGCCATCCGCGTCGGTCACTTTGGTCAAGTCCTCGCCCACCGTCTTCGGCTTCATCGGGTGCATCACCATCCGCGCATCCGTATCGAGCACGAGGAAATAGCCGTCGCTGCCGTAGCGCACGCCGCGCAACCGATCGAGCGCCTCCTTCTTCGCGTCGCTTTCGCTCATCTTGCCGGCGCGCGCCAATGCTTCGTACTCCTTGACGATCGACAGGCCGATTTGCGCGCTATTCACGAGATCGGCTTTGCGCTCGTCCATACGCGTCTGGTATGACAAATAGGCCGCCAACAGGGAGACGATCAGCAATGCGAGCAGGCTCGCAATCAAAGGGAGCCAGAGCTTCTGCTTGAAGCGGAGCGGGAACATCGCGTCTCTCAATGGACAAGGTAACAGCGACGCGGCGATCCGCATGTTTCGAATTCTTCGAGCGGCACCGTCTCGTCGGCTCGACGCTCGCTTTATCGGGCGTCATACCGGTGTATACGGCACGGCGCACCCGCTCATTATTGGTAGTTGACCTGAATCCGACCCAAATTTTTACTTCATTCGCTGCTTTTTTCGGCAACTTTTTAGTAGGCACTTCCACCATAAGCGGCTTCATTCGGAAAATTCCCTATCCGAAGCATGTTCGAGCGGCGTGGCGCAGAGGCTCGCGAGCGCATGCAGTGCAACAGGCTTGATCGGCGCTCGTATGTGATAAGCGCCCACCGTCTGCGGCGAGGTGTGATGTGCGTCGGCGAGAATCTGCGTCACAGTGAGGCCGCATAATCGCCCCTGACAGGGCCCCATGCCGCATCGGCTAAAAAACTTCGCTTGGTTCGGTCCCGCGCAACCCATACGCGCCATCTCTCGAATCTCCCCCGCCGTCACTTCCTCGCAGCGACAAACCATCGTTTCGTCGGTCGGCACGCCGATCCATTTCGGTGGACGAAACAGTGCTTCGAGGTACGGCCGTACCGCGCGTTCGCGTGCCAAGATCCGCCACCAGGGCTTCGATTGTCGGTCACGCTCCGCCTCGCCAAGGGGCCCGCCTGCGTGCGCGATGGCGAGTGCAGCCAGCGTACCGCTCGCCTGCGCCGCACGTGCGCCGTCGATGCCGGCGCCATCGCCCGCGATCCACACGCCCGGGCGAGAACTCGCGCCCCACTCGTCGCGGACCGGGCGCCAAGCCACCTGCGCGTCATCCCAACGATGCTCGAGCCGCAACAAACGGGTCAATTGCGTATTGGGCACCACGCCGTGATGCAGCAGCACCATATCTGCGGCCTCTCGATGCGCGCCGCCGGCATCGAAGCACAGCGCGCTAACCCGCGTGTCGCCTTCGACCTTCAAGTTCGTCGCGTGGCGATACCAGCGCACACGAGACATGCGTAGTTTCGCGAGCATACGCACGCCCTCGATCAGCGGCGCGGGCGCCGTAAGCGCCCGCGGCAGTCGGCGCAACGCCGAGATGCCGTTGCCGCGCGGCGCGGTTTCGACGAGCGCCGTCACATCGGCGCCCGCCGCCAGCAATTGACACGCCACGAGCAGCAGAAGCGGGCCCGTGCCGGCAAGCACGATTTTTCCCTCAGGCACGCAAGGACCGCTTTTGAGCGCGATTTGCGCGGCTCCCGCGTTCATGACGCCGGGCAACGTCCAGCCTGGAACCGGCGATGGCCGCTCGAGCGCTCCCGTCGCAATCAGCAGATGAGGAGCCGACAGACACTCTGCTCGGTTGTCGCAAAGCACCGTCACGTTCCGGGCAGGGTCGACGTCCCAGACCTGGGTACCCGGTCGATAATCGACCCGCGCTCGCGCGAATTGGGCCAACAGCGACGCGCCGGCCGCATAGTCCGCGCCGAGCAGTGTCTTGACGGATGAATCCGCGATACCCACGTTGCGATAAATCTGCCCGCCGGGTCGATGCTGTTCATCGAGCAGCGCGACGTTGAGGCCCAACGCACCGGCAGCCACCGCGGCCGCCATGCCGGCGGGGCCGCCGCCGATCACGATCAGATCATGCGTCATCGCCGCTCTCCGCCCGCCTCGCGCCGTTTTGCAAGCGCACCGACATACCCTCGCGCACTTCCAGCATGCATGCCTGGGTATTCGGCCGGCCATCCACTTCGACGAGACACTCGAAGCAGGCGCCCATCAGGCATAGCGGCGCCCGCGGGCTCGCCGATACAGGGGTAAGCCGCGTGTGCGAAAACCCAGCCTGGAGAAGCGTAAGCGCGAGGTTCTCCCCCGAGCGCGCGCGGATTGGCCGCCCCTCGATCGTCATGTAGACAAACAGCGGCGGCTGGTCACTGAGTAGCGGTCTGAACATGGAATTCATGGAAGCGATTCGCCTTGAAACGATGTAATTCGGACGGCTCGGACGCGCCGCGGATCCAGTCCGCGATCGCGCCCGCGTGATTCGCCGCCAAGGTGATGCCGCTGTGACACGTCACCAGAAACGCCCCTGGGCATTCGCGCGACGCCTCGTAGATCGGATAGCCGTCCGGCGTCATCACGCGCAACGCGCCCCATGCCCGTACGACATTCACCGAATCCAGCAAGGGAAAATAGCGAATCGCATCACGCGCGATCCGACCTAGTTCGCGCGTCGTGGTGCCGTCGTCGAACCCGACGTCCTCTTTCGAATCGCCGAGTTGGATCACGCCTTCCCCGGTTTGCCTGACATGCGGCGTGGGATACGGAAGAAAGCCCTGCATGCGCTCGGTCACGAGCACCTGCCCCCGCTCCGGATGCACCGGCGCCTCAAGGCCGACTTGCGGCGCGAGCGCGCGGCAGCCGAGTCCAGCCGCGATGACGACCCGGCCCGAGCGGACGCTTCGCTTCATCGTGACGACCTCGAAGCCGTCGGTGCGAGGTATGATCCGCTGCGCCGCCTCGCCCGTGCATAGTGAGCCGCCCAACCGTACGAATGCGCTCACGAGCGCACGCAACAGTCGAAGCGGACTGACGTGACCGTCCATCGGCGAAAAGATCGCGCCTACGATGTCCGCGCCCGCCGAGGGTACGAGCTTGCGAACATCGGCAGCATCCAACGGCTGATAGGGATACGTGCAGCCGATCGCGTCGCGGATCGCCGCCATCTCGTGAAGCTGGCGGTCGAGATCGGCGTGTGCGAAGGCCGGCCTCAAGCCGCCTTCCTGCTTCAATTCGAGGCCAATCTGCGCGAGCGATTCGAGTTCTTGCCCGAACGCCTTCCAGCGCCTCGCACTCGCGAGGCTCCAGCGCGCATAGTCGATGTTGCCCGCGCCCTTGCCCTGCACCCAAACCAGTCCGAAATTGCCTCGCGCGGCGCGAAACGCATCGTCGCCCTCGTCCAACACGATGACCTTGTCTCCGGCCTTGACGAGTCCATACGCGATCGACATTCCGACGACGCCGCCGCCGATCACCACCGTGTCTGCCTCAGCGCGGGTTGTCATAGCGGGATCGGCTGAGAATCAACTCGGCGAATGTCTGCCGTGCAGCGTCACGGGGAGTTCCGCTTGCCGCCAATGAAGGGACGACGGCGCCTTGAGGCATATCCCCCTGTACTGCGTGGCAAGCCACCGTATGTGCGATACCGACGCTCTTCATTTCCGGCGTGCACGTGCATTGCGGCATCGCCAGCGAGCAGCGCGGGGCGAAGCGGCAGCCGGGCGGCGGGTCGATCGGCTTCGCCAATTCCCCTTTGATGTCGGCCGGTTCTCGCTTATAGCGCGGATCCGGCACAGGTACCGCAGCCACGAGTGCGAGGGTGTAAGGATGCCTGGGTGCGCCGACGAGTTCGGCCGAACTCGCCACCTCGACGAGTTGCCCGAGGTACATCACCATGACGCGGTCGCACAGGTGCGTGAGGATCGATAAATCGTGCGAGACGTACAGACAAGAGAACTTGAGCCGTCTCGACAGATCCCGTAATAGATCCATCACGCCCGCGCGAATGGAGACGTCGAGCATCGACACGGGTTCGTCGGCGATGACGAGGCGAGGCTCGGCGATGAGTGCCGACGCAATCCCGACGCGCTGGCGCTCACCGCCGCTCATCTGGTGAGGAAAGCGTTGCGCGTAGCGCCCCGGCGGCAACCCGACCATGTCCAGCATGCGCGCCACGCGGCGCGCCGTTTCGCCGGCATCCCACAGCTTCAGGGCCCGCGGCGCCTCCGCAACGATGTCGAACACCCGCAAACGCGGATTGAGCGAATCGAACGGATCCTGAAAAATGAGTTGCACCTGCTTGCGGTATTCGGTGAGCGCCTTGCCGCCGCTCACCGCCGTGACATCTTCGCCGTTCAGGCGGATCGTGCCGCTGGTCGGCACGTCCAGCTTCGACAGCAAATTGCAGGTCGTCGACTTGCCGCAGCCCGACTCGCCGACGATACCGACGATCTCGCCCTCATCGATCGAAAAATTCAGGTCTTCCACCGGCTTGATCCAACTCGGATCCGCGCCGCGCAGCGCGGCGCCAAGCCCGTTTCCGATCCTGATGTGCTTGGTCAAGTGCTCTACGCTTAGGAGTGCCACGTTGCCTTCCTCATTGCGGCGGCGCGCATTTGACCGATTTGGGCAGTCCGGATGCAGGCCGAGGTGTGATTGACGCCCACGTCGACCGCCGCGGGCCGCGCCGCACCACAAGCGTCGAGCGCGAAAGGACAGCGCGCGACGAACGCGCAGCCAACCGGCGGGGATGCCATGTCAGGGGGCGATCCGGGCATCGAGATCAACTCGCGCTCAAGATCCAGAATGCTAGGGAACGCATTCTTCAAGCCCAACGTGTAAGGGTGCTGGGATTCGCAGAACAGCGCCAACGTCGGCGCGCATTCGACCATTCGGCCCGCATACATCACGCCGACGCGATTCGCCGTTTCGGCGACCACGCCGATATCGTGCGTAATCAGCAAAATGGACAGCGACACGCGCTCGCGGATCGCGCGAATGCGGCCCAGCAGTCGCTCCTGCACGAGCACGTCGAGGCCGGTAGTCGGTTCGTCCATCACGATCAGCGAAGGTTCGAACGCGAGCGCCATGGCGATCATCGCCCGTTGACGCATGCCGCCGGAGAACTGGTGCGGATAACGGCTCACGAGCTCGGGCTGCAAGCCGACGATGTCGAACAGCTCGACGACGCGCTCGCGCGCCTTCGCTGCGGAGATATTCGAGTGCGCGCGGATGCCCTCCACGATTTGCGCGCCGACCGGCTGCACGGGGTTCAGCGAATTCTGCGCGCTTTGCGGTACCAGCGCGATCTGTCGCATCAACACGTGCCGCCTGAAGCGGACCCGCGGCATCGAAAGCAAGTCTTCGCCATTGAAGCGCAGCACATCGGCTTCGACCGACGCGCTGTCTGGAAGCAGCCGAAGCAATGCCTTCACGACCGTCGACTTCCCGCAGCCCGATTCGCCGACGAGCCCGAAGATTTCCGCTTCGTCGACATCCAGATCGAGACCATCGACCGCGCGCACCGGTCCGTGAGCGCTACGATAAGTCACGCGCACATTGCGAGCTTCTAGCAACATCTCATCGTTCTCCCAAGCGGGGGTTGGCCACCACCTCATACGCGCGGCTCACGAACACGAACGCGCTGACGAGCAGAACGATGGCCGCCGACGGTTCGAGGAACCACCACCAGGCCGCTTGCGTGTATCCGGATGCCCACAAGTCCTGCAGGATGCTGCCCCACGTGATGGCGTTCGGGTCGCTGAAGCCGAGAAAGCTCGCGGAGGCTTCGGTGACGATCGCCCAGGCGATGTTGAACGACGTGTACAGCAGGAGAAGCGGTAGGATGTTCGGCGCGATGTGGCGATAGATGATGCGCAGATCGCTCGCGCCGCGTGCACGGGCGAATGCAATGAACTGACGCTGCTTGATCGCCATCGTCTGGGCGCGGATTACACGAGCCGACGTGCGCCATACGATGACGACGATCGCGAGTATCACGAAGCCGATCGATCGACCGAACAGCGAAATGAGGACGATGATGAACGGCAGGAACGGCATCCCATAGACCACATCGGTCAGCCGCATGAGCGCGTTGTCGATGCGGCCGCCATAAAAGCCCGCGATCAGTCCAATGTTCGCGCCGATCACGATCGAAACCAGCCCGCTCGCCACGCCGATGATCATCGTCGTGCGCGTCGCAAGGATCATCTGAGACAGAAGATCGCGCGCGAGGTTGGTCGTGCCGAGCGGAAAGGCAGCGCTCGGCGCCTGTAAGATCGCCATCTTACCGTTCGCCATCTTCAGCGACTCGTAGGGATCGTGAGGAACGAGCCACGGCCCGAAAATCGCGACCAGCAAGGCGAACGCGATGACGATCGCGCCGAACGCGCCCAGCTTGTCGGCGAAGATCACCTTCAGGTTTTCGCCGATTTCGCGAGCGATGAGCGCCGTACCGCGCGGCAGGCGGCCGCCCTGCAGCGGTGGAGGGGCTTTGACGGTCGGCGTGTTCATACTCCACCTCCCGCCCGTCCAACTGAAACCGCCATTCTGCGGACGTGCGCCTCGTCAACCTGCACCCCAAGGCCATCGCAGTTCGGAAAATGCACGACCCCGTTGCGCACGAAGGACGAGAAATCCGTCGGATCTTCGACTAGCCTCAGAGTCGACATGAATGCATGGCCAACGTCGATCAGATTGCCGAGCGTCACGGCGTGCTGCAACGAAGCGGCTTGCGTGACGCCGAATTCGAGCATCGAATTCATATAGCAGCGGATACCGAATGCCTCGGCCACGGCCGCGATGCGTTGGGCGCGCAGCGGGCCGCCGTTCTTGCTGCTTTTGATGCTGAACACGCTGGCCGCGCCGAGCTTGGCCAGCTTAGCCGCGTGCGCGGCCCCGACCACCGACTCGTCCGCCGAGATGAGCAGCGGCGTGCTTGCGGCGAGGGAGGCCATGTCCTCGAACTCGTCTTTCTTCACAGGCTGTTCGACGAACGCGAGCTTCGAGCCGCGCACGCCGTCGAAAAACGTCCGTGCCTGGGCAAGGGTCCATCCTTGATTGGCGTCCGCGATGAACTTCAAACGATCCCCATATCGCGCTTCCAGCGCGGCGACGCGCCGTACCTCGTCTTCCACGGGCGACGTACCCATCTTCAGCATATAGCTGCCGAAGCCTTGCGCGGCCTTTTCGTCGATGACTCGGATATCGTCTTGCGCCGTGCCGTTACTGAGCGGCCACAGGACGGGAAGCTTCGAATGCAGCACGCCGCCCAGCAGCGTGGCCACCGGCGCGTGCAGTCGTTTTCCGAGCAAATCGAGCAGGGCCATCGATACGGCGCCTTTCGCGCATAGATGCCTCGGCACGAGCGGGTCGAGCAACGCATCGACGCGCCCGGGCTCCGGATTGGCGCATCCGAGCACGGCCGGCAGTAGCGTATCGAGCAGCACATGCTGGGCTTGCTCGCACGATTCTCCGGTAAAGCTCATGCTCGGATTGGCTTCACCCCAACCCGTGACGCCGTCGTTGTCCGTAAGCTTGACGAGGACCGCACGCGTCGTCGCCAGCGTTCCCTCGGTCAGTTTGTATGGAACGACGAAGCGGGTTTCGATCTCGAAGCATTCCGCCTCGAATATGGGCGCCATCGCCGTTGGCGAGGCTTGCGTGGTCATCATTGCTGCGTCGTTCATTATGTCGTTCCGAATCGAATGCGGGGATCAAGGAGGCTGTAGGACAAATCGGTCAGAAGATTCATGACGATCACGACCACGGCCATGAGGAAGAAGGCGGCCTGGGCCACCGGATAATCGTGCTGCAAGGCGGCATCGACCATGGCCTTGCCCATGCCCGGCCACGAGAACACGGTCTCGATCACGATCTGGCCGCCGATCGCAAAACCAAGAATCAGCGAGGACACCGTCACGACCGCCAGCAGTGCGTTGCGGGCCGCATGCCCGAACAGCACGCGCGATGGCCTCAAGCCCTTGGCGCGGGCGAATTCGACGAAGTCGGAGCCCAGCACTTCGAGCATCGAATCGCGCATCACCAGCATCGGCGTGGCCACGTAGACCGCGCCGATCGTGATCGTCGGCAAAATGAGATGCTTCAGAAAGTCGGCGGACGTGAGCATCGCCCACGTGCCCGCGTCATCGGTGCCCGCGGCGACCATGCCGGACGACGGCAGCAGTTCGAGCTTGTAGCTGAATGCGATCAGCAGCACGATCGCAATCACGAATGGGGGCGCCGCCTGAAACACGAGCCCGGCGACGGTCGCGACATGATCCAGCACGCCGCCTCGCCGGGCCGCCATCAAGATGCCGAGCACCACGCCGATGACCACGGCCAGCACCAGGCCGGCGCTCATCAAGAGCATCGTGTTGAGCAGCCAATGCCCAAGTAGCGCCGCGACGCTCTGACCGGTCGTGAAGGACTGCCCCCATTGCAGGGTCAGCATATTCTTCAGATAGATGAAGAACTGCTGCCACAGCGGCAGATCCAGCCCGAAGGCATGCTTGAGCCGCGCCTGGGCGGCCTGATCGAGCGCGGGGCTGATCACCTGCGCCGTTGGGTCGCCGGGCATCATGCGAAACAGCACGAACAGGATTACGGCCACGCCCAGCAGCGTGATCAATGACGACATCGTTCGTCGCGCGAGATAGAGAGTCATGAATGATCCTCGAGGATCGAAGCGGTTTTTCAACGACTATGACTGCGGATACGGATACGGCGGGGGCGCCCTCACGCGCGCGACAGCAACCGGCCTTGAGCATCCCAGCTATAGCCGGCCTTCGAAAGCAGGTCGCGCGCCATCTTCACGTTCTCCGGGGGCACCTTGATCGCCGAGTTGTGCCATGCATCGTTCGTCGGCGAGATGATCGACGCACCGGGGTCGGCATAACCGAGCAGCACGAGCTGGGAAATCATTTGGCGCGGCATGATGAAGTTCAGCGCCTGACGGAAGGCCGGATCGTCGAACGGCTTGATGCGGTTGTTGTATGAAAGGTGGTAGAGCCCATGGCTCGGATAGCCTTTGGCGACTACGTTCTTGACCGTCTTCAGCCGATCGACGAGCGCCGGTGTCAACACATAGCGCGTGCGGTCGCATTCGCCGTTGGCGATGGCCGTGGCGAGCGCATCCTGGCTACCGTAGACGATCCGAATGATGCCGGCGCACTTCGGCGCATTGAAGTGGGCCTTGAACGCGCTCATCTTCAACTCGGAGCCGCGCCTCCAGTAATCGAGCTTGAAAGGCCCGCTGCCCACCGGCTTCTCGTTGGCGAATCGGAGCGGATCGCCGCTTGCGGCGACACCCTCCCAGATATGACGCGGGACGATGAACATCGTGGCCAGGACGTTCGAAACGAACGGCGCGGATGGATTATCGAGCTTGATGCGGACCGTATGGGCGTCCGGCAATTCGACCGAGGCCACGTTGTTCAGCGCTGTCAAAAAGAAGGGTGCTTTCCATTGCTTGTGATAATCGAAGCTGAACTTCACATCGTCCGCCGTGACGGGCTTGCCGTCGTGCCAGTGCATGTCGGAACGAATGGTCAGATCGATCGTCTTGTCGTCGACGAACTTCATCGCACTTGCGGCCCACGGCACGGGCTTGCCGCTCGGATCGAGCCGCAGCAGCCGGTCATAGAGAATCGAAAGCTCCGCGAACTCGGTACTGTCGACCACGGCGATCGGGTTCAAATGCTTGACGTCCGCATTGGCGCCGCTTCGCGAGTACCCGTCTCCGGTCGCCCTCATGTTGATGTCGGACCAAAACCCGCCGATACCCTCGCCCAGTTGCGGCACCAATCCGCTCAGCTTGTCGGAGCGATGCGCCATCGTCATCTGCGAATAGACCAGCACCGTCCCCGGTTGATCGGCAAAGATCGCGCTTTGCGCATCGACGACGGGTTTGTGTCGCTCGCCCACTTTCATCAAACGCGCTTGCGCCGTTGCCAACGCATCCACTTGCGGGCTGTGGTAGCCCATCCAATTGAATCCGCCGCGCTTGTCCTCCGAGGAATCGTGTACGCCCCGTATGAAGAAGTCAGGGTCGATACGGATGCTAGTGCCCGGGAAATACACGAGGTACATCTCAAAGTCATGCTCCATGATGACTTTTTGAATACCCTGGTTGTAGTCCATCGGATTGGCTTGCACCTCCCAGCCTATCGACTTGCAGGCCTGCGCGACCAACCGGGCGATTTCGGGGCGGGCGGGATCGAACTGCGCAGTACAGGTGAGCAGCGAACGCCTCGCAACCGGCGCGCGCTGCGATTGCCCGCGCGCCAGCCCACCGACAGCCGCTGCCGCCAGTGCGGCGGCCCCCGTGACGAATCCCCGACGGTCCATGTCTCCCTCCGATGTTCGAATGATGATGTTTTTGAGTCTAGAAACGACAATTTCGCGTGTCCATGAAAGCGCGCTATGATTATTCGTCCATAACCTCCGGTTATGGCCTTTCCCGAACGTGACGCGAGCCGATGAAATTCCGACTGATCGAAGTGTTCAAGGCGATGCTCGAATTCGGCACGGTGACGGCTGCCGCACATTCCCTGAAGATTTCGCAGCCCGCCATGACGAAGTTGATTGCGCAGCTGCAAGAGGAGCTCGACCTGATGTTGTTCGAGCAGCGCGGCGGGCGGCTCGTCCCCACGGCGGAAGCTCAGGCCCTTGCGGGATCGATGCAGCGTGCGTGGGACGGGGTGATCGAATTGAAGGAGGCGGCTAGAGAGATTCGCGACATGCGCCGGGGTCAGTTGTCGATCGTCGCCTCGCCGGGCATCGCGCAAACGCTGATGGCCGAGTTCGTTGCGCAATTCGCGAAGGAGTCACAGCGGCTGACGATCAACCTGCACTCGCAGTCGTCGCCGCGCGTGATCGATTGGACCGCCGACGGTCAAGCCGATGTCGGCATAGCGATCATGCTCGCGCCGCGCGCCGGCGTGCAGGTGGAACGCTTGGGCAGCCTCACGGGCGTCTGCGCTTTGTCGGCCCAGCATCGGCTCGCCGCCAAGGAGGTCATCCGCGCGGAGGATTTGCGCGATGAAGCATTCATCTCGCTCGCGGAAATCGACGGATCCCGTTCACGCATCGAATCGGCTTTCGAAGCGAGCGCCGTGGACCGCAACATTCTTTTGACCACGCCGCAGTCTTCCGTGGCGCTCGCGCTGGTGACGCACGGCGCCGGTTGCGCCATCATCGACGAAGCCTCCGCTCGGCTGGCGGATCCATCGCGCGTGGTCATCCGGCCTTTTGTGCCCGCGGTGGAATTCGACGTGTACATGTACCACCCCGCCAATCGGCTGCCGTCGCAGGTGCAGGAAAGATTCGTGCGTACGTTCCGCCAGTGGTTCAAGACTCGGCGTTGGGACGCAAGCGGGAAGAGGCCTGGGCGGCGCAAGCCTCTTCCTTAAGTCATAAAAAGACCACTCGCGTTCGCCGCGACGATCGTCAAGCGCCAGTGCGTCATTCACGCCGTAAAACAACATGCGTGGCCTTCTCCGACGCTACGCTCTCAACGCATCGGTACCCTAAAGCTCGCAGGTCGACCCCTTCGAACAGCGACTCCCCGCGGCCGAGCAGGACCGGCGAGATGGCGAGGTGCAGTTCGTCGATGAGGCCCTCGCGAAGATACTGCTTAATGGTGTCGGCCCCACCGCCGATTCGCACGTCCTTTCCGGCAGCGGCCTGCCGCGCGCGGTCAAGCGCCTCGCGAATGCCGCCCGTGACGAAGTGGAACGTCGTGCCGCCCTCCATTTCGATGGAAGGGCGAGCGTGATGGGTCAAGATGAAAGTGGGCACGTGATACGGCGGATTGTCTCCCCACCAGCCTTTCCACTTATCGTCCGGCCATGCCCCGCGAATGGGGCTGAACATGTTTCGACCAAGAATCCACGCTCCGACATTCTGAAAGCTGCGCGCGGCGAACTCATCGTCGACTCCGGTCGTCCCGCCTTCGTTTCCAAACAAGGTTTGCTGAAACGTGCGTGTCGGCACTAGCCACTGGTGCAAGTCCGTCCCGCCGACGCCAAGCGGATTGTCGATGTCTTGATCCGGACCTGCTCCGTAACCGTCGAGCGAGACGGTGAAAGCCGCAACGCGAACGCGTGTCATTGAAAGCCTCCGTGTCAATAAGCGAGAGTGACTGAATCATGCGACGTTACAACGGATAAAGCCGGCGCATCGAGTCCTTTCGCGCCGTCCGCATCTTAGCCAAGCGCTCCCTCACGTTCGAGGTCGCGCTCGAAATCGGACAGCGCCAGCCCGAGCCGCTCGACGAGATCGTCGACCTGCGCCTGCGTGATGATCAGCGGCGGCGCGATCAGTTGGATATCGCCGAACTGCCCTCGGTTCGCACGCCGGTTATAAAGCGCTATGCCGTGCGCCAAGCCATGATTCGTTAGGCGGCCCGGTGCATTCATCGCCGGCGTCAGCTGACGTCGCGTTTCCTTGTCCGCGACGAGTTCGATCGCCATGAGCAACCCTTTGCCGCGGACGTCGCCGATCAGGCGGCTCGCCCGCTGCAATTCGCGCAGCCGCTGGTCGAGATACCGCCCGACCCGCGCGGCCCGCTCGATGAGCTGCTGCTCCACGACCTCGTCGATGACGGCTTCCGCCACTGCGCAAGAGAACGGGTTCGAGAAGTAGGTATGCCCATGGACGAAACCGCCCGCCGCGCCGATCGTTTCGACGATACGGTTCGGCGCGAGCACCGCGCCGAACGGCGTGTAACCCGCGGCGAGACCTTTGGCCAACGTCACGATGTCAGGACGCGAGCCCTCCCAGTCCCGGGAGGACAGGAACGCGCCCGTGCGCCCGGCGCCGCACATGATCTCATCGTGAATGAGCAGCACGCCGTGGCGGTCGCAGATCTCGCGAATGCGCTTGTGATACGACGGGGGCGACACCACGGCGCCGGTCGACAGCCCGCCGATCGGTTCCAGAATGAACGCGAGCACGGTATCGGGCCCCTCCTCCACGATCCGCTGCTCGAGCGCCTCGGCGCAGGCCGCGACATGCTCGTCGGCCGTCACGCCGGGCGGCAGCCGGTAAGTCAGCGGCGCCGGAATCTTCGGCATCGACTGAAGCATCGGGCCGTAGATCGATTCGGTGAACGAATCGCCCGTCACGGCCATCGCCCCCATGGTCGAGCCGTGGTAGCTCGGATTGCGCGAGATGACCTTCCAGCGGGTGGATTGCCCAGAGGCGACCGCGTATTGCCTTGCGAGCTTCAGTGCGGCCTCGTTGGCTTCGGATCCGCCGGACACGAAGAACGCGCGATCGAACCCGTCGCCGGCCAGCGCAGTGATCTTGTCGGCAAGCCGGACGTTCTGTTCGCTCTCGAAGAAGCGGGGATAGGCAAAGGTGACGCGGCGAGCCTGCTCCGCCATCGCAGCGACCACGCGCGCATTGGAGTGGCCAAGGTTGCTGACGACCGCGCCCGAGGTGGCATCCAAATACCGGCCGCCGTGTTCATCGAAAAGGTGGATACCTTCGCCACGCGCAATGCGCGGGGGACGCGCCGCGCCTTTCGGGAGGTAGAAGCTCATGACGCTTCCGCCCCGCGGCGTGTCGCCTACGAGCCGTTTTTCGGCTAAATCTTCCATTCCGGTGGTCCTCGCAAAACCGCGCCGCACAGGCGGCGATCACAATGACGTTCAGGCAATGACGCCCGCGTAGCGTCCGACGAACGCATCGAAGGCCGACAAAAAGCGGGCAATTTCACTTTCGCCGATCGGCATGCTGAGCACGATGAAGCCACGGCGCGCGAGATAAATGCCGTGCTCGATCATGTGAAAGAAAAATAGATCCTTGATCAGATTGCCCGCCGGCAGCAGGTCGTCGATCGAACGAATCGAATGCCTCCCGGCTTGAAGATTCATGAGCGATCCCCGCCCGATGAACTGAAGCGGCACGTTCCGCTCGAGACATATCGCGTTCAGTCGTTCGCGAAGCCGGTCGCCGCTCGCATTCATTTCGCGCGCGACATCCGCCGTGTACAACTTGGACAATCCAGCCACGCCGGCGGCCATACTCAAAACGTTGTTGTTGAACGTGCCCGCATGGGGCGTGGCGTCCGGCCTGCGCGGATCGAATTGATCCATGATCGATGCGCGGCCGCCGAATGCGCCGAACGACATGCCGCCGCCGATGTACTTGCCCAGCGTCGTGAGGTCCGGCTCGATGCCCAGCACCTCCTGCATCCCGCCGGGCGCCAGCCTAGAAGTCATCACTTCATCGAAAATCAAGAGCGTGCCGCACTTAGAGGCAAGCGCGCTCAGTCCAACGAGAAATTCCCGTTCGCCGCAAATGCAGCCGGCCGCGCCCTGCATCGGCTCGACGACGACGGCCGCCACTTCGTCAGGATGCGATTCGAAGAGAGCCTGCACGCTGGCTAGATCGTTGTAGTTCGCGATCAATACGTCGTACGGGACGTTGACGCGGCTGTTGCCTCTCGCAAACGTCAGCACACCACCGTGGTACGCGCCTGCAAAAACGATGACCTTCTCACGGCCGCTATGGACTCGTGCGGCGGAGATCGCCATGAGGTTCGCTTCCGTGCCCGAATTCGTGAACCGCACCGCATCGACCGCCGGAAAGCGATCGCAAATCAAACGGGCAAGCTCCGACTCCAGCAGGTTGTGTCCGCTTAAATTGATCCCGGCGTCGAGCGCGCGTTCGATCGCCTCGCGGATGACGGCGTTCGAGTGGCCATAGAGGCCCGCCGTGAACTCCGCGATGAAGTCGACATACTCGTGCCCATCCGTGTCCCATAGGCGGCAACCCTCGCCGCGCGCCATGGCCAGCGGAAAGGGACCGTA
>Ga0310811_10006501_pt1 | contig 14948 bp, 19 predicted proteins | sample YCmetagenome_FD_207642 | JGI IMG/M metagenome (GOLD analysis project Ga0310811, IMG submission 207642) | Soil microbial communities from experimental microcosm in Duke University, North Carolina, United States - YC | ecosystem: Engineered > Artificial ecosystem > Soil microcosm > Unclassified ...
GTGAAGAAGCACAAGCCGACGGCGGCGCAGCTTGCGTACTACGCTCGCAACAAGACAGCGTCCGGCCGCAAGAAGTACGCCCAGAGCGACGAGAAGAAACGGCTGGCGGCGCTTGCCAATGCTGGCCATTCGCCAGCGGCGTTGAACATGCCATCGTTACAGTACGCGCATGAGCCCAGCGAGATGCGAGCCAATATCGACAATCCGATCATCCGTGAAACGGTGCTCGGTACGGCCGAAGGGCGCTATGATCAGGGCACCAGCTACGGGCCGCCGGTGACCGCAACCGCCGTGCAGGAGGGCGCTGCCAAGTATGTCGTGCTCTCTGTTGGCAACAACACGCATCGGCAGGAGATGAGCGACAGCTTGCTGTTCAAGCTGGCCATGGACTGCCTCCGCCTCGTACCGTCTCCCCGTACCTAAACAGGTACGGGTTACCTCTCGAAGTAAAGTAAGGAATACGCATGGCCTTCGCGATCTGCCCCGATCAGGGGTATCCACGAATTTGGCGTTATGTCGACACCATGCCGCCTGACATCGTTGCAACCCTTGATCGGGCGCAGAACGTGTTGGTCATCAACAAGCCGCTATACGACCAGCTTGACGATCTTTCACAAGTTAGGGTGCTGCGCACTCACGCCGCAGAACTCCGCCTTCGACCATCGCGTGGGTATCTCGCCGTTAATTTTCCATTCGAGGGATAACCGGCTCAACAGGAGACTGAAAGAATGGGACTGAAATTCAAAGACCTTCGTGGCGTCGTTGTCGATAACCTCGATGCTGGCATCGCCACCGAACTGAAGTCGGCACCGGGCCGTGGCAAGAGCGACTTTGTCGAGAGCCTCGTCAAGTATCTCTCCGACCGCGACGGCTTCCAGTGGGGCTTCACCACGCTGTTTCTGGCCACCTATACCCCGCAGGACTTGATGGGCTACATGGTGCCGGCCAAGAAGCCCGATGGGTCGATCATCTCGCAGTTCACCACGCCGCCGTGGATGATTACCTCGGAAGGTAAGCACATCAACGAGTATCAGCGCGGCATCGTGTTCCTCGACGAGTATGGTCAGGGCGATGGTGATACCAAGCGCGTGTCGGCGCAGCTTCTTCTGAAGGGCGAGGTAGGGCCGCACAAGCTTGGCCCCGGCATCGGCGTCATCGCAGCATCAAACCGTGCGAGCGACCGCTCGGGCGTGACGAAGGATTTCGACTTCGTCATCAACCGCCGCATGGAAGTGGCGATCCAAGACGATCTGGAAAGCTGGCAGGAGTGGGCCGAGGACCACGGCGTCATGCCGATCACTCGGGCGTTCGCGCAGCAGAACCCGACCATCGTGTTCTCTGACGGCGTGCCGGATAAGCAGGGGCCGTGGTGTACGCCACGCTCGCTGGCGATGGCTGACAAGCTTCTCAACGTCAAGGCGCAGCGTTCCGGCGGGCAGGTGCCAATCGATCCGGTGACGGTCGAGACGCTGGAGGGCCTCATCGGCATGGGTGCGGCGCAGCAGTATATGATTTTCGTTCGGCTGGATCGCGAGATGCCGCCCTACGAAGAGATCGTGAAGGGGCCGGCCAAGGCCAAGGTGCCGACCAAACCGGATGCACAGATGCTGATCGCCTACAATCTGGCGCACCGTGTCAAGGTCGAGGACGCTGACCCCGTCATCGAGTACATCGAACGCATGCCGAAGGAATTTTCGGTCACGTTCGCGACGTCGGCCTGCAAGCGCCAGCCCGGCATCGTTCGGACCCCGGCATTCCAGCAGTGGGTCAAGCGTAACTCGTCGCTGATGGCTTCCATCGCGACGATCAATTCCGCACGCTAAGGGCAGGTGGTTCTTAACTGGACCTAAGCGTGTGGATAGGGGCGTTCCGAGAGGGATGAGTGCCGTGTTTGCCGAGCGGTGCCCTGTTTCGGCTCTTTCAATTCTTACCTAGGAGGTAACATGCAGACGATCACCATTGAGATACGCTGCGACTTCCATCTCGACAACCGCGCCGAAAGCGAAAAGATCATGCTCGACGTGGCGAAGGAAAAAGCCAATGAGATCGTTGCCACAGCAGCGTTGCTCGCTGGCAAGCGCCAGCCCCAATGCAGCATTCAGTGCGGCGACTTCTTTTCGGTGGTGGAGCCCGTCAATGTCAGTAATGAATGAAGCTGATCCTATCAGCGGCTTCGAGTTCGGACTTGAGAACGAAGTATGGAACGGCCCCCATACCTATGTCGGTAAAGTAACCGAGGGTATGGGTGTGTGCATCTATGCTATACCCGGTGTCGGGGCACAGGGATGGCTGATGCAATTTTTCCCGATCCGCAGCCATGATACTGAACCATCCATCAAACAATACGCCGACTGGATAGTGGAGCGGGCGAGCGGCGGTGAAGCTACGTCTTGGTATACCCACAGCAAAGATCAATACCCATTCATGGGACCATTCGACAATGTATGCGTCATCGCCAGCATGATCGAAAATCAACGCAACAACTATCGAACCATCGCAAGGAGCACCCAATCATGACCAATGCCGTTACACCGGCGGGTAACGACCATCCGTTCCGTATGCCCAATCTGCGTGGCCAGCTTCCGCAGGTGAAGCTGACGGCCGAGCAGGAGAAGAAATGGGACGATACCCGCGTGGCTCTGCTTTGGCATTGCCCGGCGTTCGCACATATCTTTTACACGATGATGGACAAGACGGGCTCGACCTACGTGGCGCTGTTCACTGACTGCCCAGAAATTCCCATTGCAGCGACCGACGGCACCAACATGATTATCAACCCGGAGCCGTTCTTCGCGCTCTCGTTGAATGAGCGATTGTTCGTCGCGGCGCATGAGATCATGCATTGCATCCTCAACCACTGCAACATGGGGTGGATGTGGCAGCAGCGCGGCAAGATCGCCTACGAGGATGGCACTGAACTGCCCTATGATGGCAAGCTGATGAACATCGCGATGGACCTCGTCATCAACGACATCCTCGTGGAAAGTAACGTGGGCGTCATGGTCAAGGGTGGGTATCACGACAGGAACGTGGCAACCGCCAAGGATAGCTGCACCGATGCTTATCGGAAAATCTTCGACGATAGCCAGAAGAACGGCGGCAAGACTACTGTAAGCGGTCAGGGCTTCGACATCCATGTTGCGCCGGGCTCTTCGACGGGTCAGGACGAAGGCCAAGCCGTGAGCGGGCGCTCGCAGTCCCAGTGGGACATGGCGGTGCGTGAGGCGCAGCAGAGCGCAAGGCTTCAGGGTAAGCTACCGGCCGGGCTTGATCGGGTGCTTGGCGAAATCCTCGCACCGAAGGTGGACTGGAGGGATAAAATTGAAGCTCTCTTTGCACGCAAGGCTGGTAGCGGCGGTTGGGACTTTAAGCGTGCTGACCGCCGCCTCATCACTCGGGACATCTTCGCTCCTTCGCGCAGCGGTTACGGTTGCGGGCCTGTCGTTGTTGGCGTGGATACTTCTGGAAGTATTGGCCCCAAGGAGCTAGATATGTTCATGGCCGAGATGGCCGGCATCTTGGAGGACTGCACCCCGGAGCAGCTTTACATCGTGTGGTGTGACGCAGCTATCGGGCGTGTGGATGAAGCGGAAGAAGCCGCTGATCTGTATCATATCAGGGCCAAGGGCGCACCGGGTGGTGGTGGCACGAGCTTCATCCCTGTGTTCGACTGGATCGCGCAGGAGGGTATCCAACCATCGGCATTGGTATACATGACGGATGGTATGGGCAGCTTTCCGCCGGTCGAACCTAGCTACCCCGTGATCTGGGCGAACATCTACGAAGGTGCCAAGTATCCTTTCGGCGATGTAGTGGACATCCCGAAGCAGGCTTGACAGGAGGGACGCAACTCCCCCACAGCCGGGTGCCAACGGGTGACCGTGAGGCCCGATAGAGTTTTTCATATCCTCTGTCGGTGTCCAAGGCGAGACAAGACGTTGTTCGGTTTTCCTTCTGTCAGGTGACTTTCATGGCCGTGAAACGACGTAAGGCACCACTTCTTTTAGCAACTAAACTTGAAGCCATTCTTTATGGAGACGATGAGACTATGCGCAGGGCACAGAGGAAGAAGCGGCCGTTCAACGATAATGTGCTGGCAAGGCTGCGTGCAGCCAACAGCGACATGTGTGAGCGTATGTCATACATCAAGCGCGGAGAGTGTACCCTGACGCATCAGGAAGTGCTCGACCTCGTCGCACCGCCAGAGCATCATCACTTTCTGTTATCAGGCGCGAACATCGTTCGTGGCGCTGATCGTGAAAGCTGGTTCACAATACCGTTTATTACCCGAGAGGGTAACGTGCAGCTTGGTTTCCTCTTGCACGCCATGCACAATACCCCCGCACCTTTGATACCCATCTCACCATTGTACATGGCCGAGCGTAACCATGCCGCGCATGCAAGGATTGCGTCGTTCGTGGACTACGTGCTTGAAGTGACGCGAGAGCACACCATCGTCAACGAGTGCATCGACTTTGTCTATGAAAACTGCGCAAGCCCAGAGCAGGCGCGTTTTGTTTGGCCGGCAATTCGCTCGCTGGCGAGCCGCGCACTCACGATGAAGTCGACCGACACCGAAGACAAAGAATATCTTTCAGACTTTCTTTTGCTGACAGAGAACAACAATCCGCCCAAATTCTCTCCGAAGATGGACCGCAATGATCGGGTGCTCTTCCAGCAAGCATCGCAGTACGTCACAGCAAATCTTTGTCTCGACAATTCCGAGGACATTGATCTCGGTAAAGGCGGCGGGCTCTATGTCGACATGCGTATGTTCGAGCTTCCGAGTATCGATCTTAACGGAATAATTACCTCACGGGTAAACCCATACAAGTAAGGGACCGCCTTGCAAGTATACACTCTCGATTTTGAGACGTACTACGATAAGGTTTACTCCTTGTCGAAGATGACGCCTGTGGAGTACGTGCTCGATAGTCGTTTTGAAGTAATCATGCTGGCCGTAAAACCATACGGCCAGCCAACTTTTGTGCTGGAGGGGCACGAGATAGGGGTATGGTTTGCCTCGCTCGACCCCAACGACACGATGTTGGTGACGCACAATGCGCTTTTCGACATGTGCATTGTGGCTTGGATTTATAACTTTGTGCCAAAGCTGATGGTGGATACCCTCGGGGTATCGCGAGCTTTATTGGCGCATGTGCTACCGTCTTGCGCGCTCAAAAGCGTGGCGCTGCATCTGGGGTTGGGCGTCAAGGGTGATACCGTCCATAAGGTGATCGGCATGCGAGCGGCCGACATCAAAGCCTACGGCATCTGGGAGGACTACAAGACCTACAACGTCGGCGACGCCGTGCTCTGTGAAGGCATCTACGAGCAGCTTGTTAGGAGCGGCCGCTTCCCGATGAGTGAGGTCGTCGTGATGGACAGCGTGCTGCGCATGGCCCTCCAGCCGCAGCTTGTGCTCGACCAGAACGCTCTGTTGCAGCACTTGAGTAATATCCAGATCGAAAAAACAAACATGCTCAACACGGCGATGGCTGCTGGTGCCAACGGTAAAGCCGACTTGATGAGTAACGAGAGTTTTGCGCGGTTGTTGGAGGGGCAGGGCGTCGACCCGCCTATGAAAATATCGCCGGTGACCGGGCGCGAGAGTTACGCTTTCGCCAAGACCGATCCGGCCTTCCTCGATTTGCAAGAGCACCCAAACCCAATGGTGCAGGTGCTGGTCGCGGCTCGGCTTGGGCACAAGAGCACCATCGAAGAGAGCCGCACGGAGCGGCTGATCTCGATCTCCAATCTCAACTGGCCCGGCAAAGGGCAAGCTAAACTCATGCCGGTGCCGCTTCGATTTAGCGGGGCGCACACGCATCGGTTTTCAGGCGACTGGAAACTGAACATGCAGAACTTGCCGGCGCGCAAAAGCGATCTCATTCGGCGCGCACTCACGGCACCGCCCGGCCACAAGGTGGTGGCTATCGATAGCTCGCAGATCGAGGCGAGGCTTGTCGCGTGGCTGTGCGGGGCAGCAGACTTGCTGGAGCAGTTTGCAACAGGACAAGACCCATATAGTATTTTCGCCGAGTTAGTGTTCGGGTATCCAGTCTCGAAGGCTACGCCTAAAGAACGATTTCTTGGCAAGACATCCATTTTGGGGATGGGGTTCGGTGTCGGCTGGAAAAAATTCCAACGCACTGTTCTGATCGACAGCTTGGCGCAGACAGGTACGCAGATCGCGCTGACAGATATGGAGGCAGCACGATTTGTTGAGATGTATCGCACGATCAATAAGGAAGTGCCACAGACGTGGGGAGAGCTTAACAGTCACATTCGGTTGCTCGCGGGTGGCGGCGGAAGCTTCTCGATTGGTCCATGTGATTTCTTTGCTGGTCGTATTCGCCTTCCTAGTGGGCTTGATCTTAAGTACCACAATCTAGAAAACACATCGGATGGGTGGAAGTATACCTATGGCGGAAAACCACGACGCCTATACGGGGGCGCTCTTCTCGAAAACATCATCCAAGCATTGGCCCGTATTATTATTACTGACGCTATTGTCCGCATTCGTGCCCGGCTCGATGGCTATGGTATCCGTCTTGCTCTTCAGGTCCACGACGAGCTTGTCTATATCGTTCCCGATGCTGCTGTGGCTTTGGTGAAGAGTATCCTGACGGAAGAGATGAACCGTCGGCCGGTATGGGCACCAAACCTGCCGCTTAACAGCGAGTGTAAAGCGGCGGATAACTATGCTGACTGTAAGTAACAACACGAGGTAACGATGGGCTGGATCAAGAACACTATCAAAGAAAAGATGAAGCGTGCGGAAGAGCAAGCCTTCTTCCAAGGTGGTTACATCTCGTATGATCCTAACGAAGAAGTGGAGGCGGCGGTGGCGCAAAGCAATTTTCACAACCAGATGGCGGAGCTTTATAAGCGTGATCCAAAAGCATACGCAGACATTATGAAATCCGATTTGGTGAGGAACGCGGTGATTAGTACTAGTGGTATTGGTAATAGCGTTCTTGGTGGGCCATCGACGTGGCCACCTTTCCCAACTACGCAAGCACAACCGCAGCATAGCGCCATCGAAAAGATAGCCATGCGCATGCGCTGGCCGAGCCAATACCATGTGCCTGAAAACGTAACCATCGTGCAGGCGTATGAAGTCGGGCACGCCAACGCTTATGTTTTCATCATCTTCAAGGATGGGAAGACGGTGACGCTTGAAGACGAAGCAGGGTTGTTTCCGAGCGATAAGCTCATTACTGAATTGCGGGTGCTTGGGCTATGATCAAAGCCAGCCAGCTAAACCACGCAAAAAATATATGTGAGCAGCTTTCTTCTATTAACGAACAAATCAGGATGATACCTGATGTAGGCAGCACTTTCCCCATGCCTACTGACCACAACAAGCCCATGCACAATACCGTATACAACATGTGGGCTACTATGACGAGCGGTATCCACATCGAACTTCTCAACCAACTCCATACCGAACGTATGAGGATGGAAAACGAGCTTACCCAGATGGGAGTAGACCACAATGCCTAAAATCATTCAACCATACGCTGTTGCATCCGCCGGCAAGACCAAGCATCTCATCATGAAACGGCGCGTCGGCTCAAAAGATCGCTTCGACGTGGTCGCGAGCGTTGGTAGCCCCGACATCGCCGAGCGCACCGCTGAACTGCTGAACAAGGGGCACCTTGCAGAGATGGCAGAGCCCGATCCTGCGGCAAACAAACCCGCCATCCCGATGCCGCGTTTGGGGTCGAAGGAATATCTCAAGACGAACGGCAACGCCCAACAGGTGAAGTAAATGGCGGCAGTGACTACGGGCCTCAAGCCCAAGCCTTTTTCGTGGAGCTACTCGCGCCTCAAAAATTTCGAGGCGTGCCCGAAGAAGCATTGGGAAGTGGACATAGCGAAGAACATCAAAGAGCCCGAGAGCGAGCAGTTACTTTGGGGTAACCGTGTCCATAAAGACTTGGCGGCGGTCATCAAGAACCGTGTCGCTCATCGCGACGGGCTGATCACTGACGTTCTGCCGGTGCCCGTCGGCATCGAGGGCTATATGTCGGCGGTCGATAAAATCGTGGCCAGCCAAGGGCAGATTTACGTCGAGCAGCAATACGCCATCGACAAGGATTTTGGCCCCACCGAATGGTTCTCGCGGCCGAACAAGCCGGAACCGTGGTATCGCGGCATTGGCGACGTGGTGCTGATCGCCGGCGACATCGGGATGGTGATCGACTGGAAAACGGGTAAGATACTGGAGGACAGCCAGCAGCTTGCGCTGATGGCAGCGTGTCTGTTTGCGCATTTCCCGCAGCTTGCGGCGGTGCGCAGTGAGTTTGTGTGGCTCAAGGAAGGCCCCGACGTGGTGACGCGCGAGGACTTCTACCGCACGGACATGCCGAACATGTGGCGCGGGCTGTGGCCCCGCATCGAAGAATTGAAGGTGGCGCATGAAACGACGTCCTATCCCCCGAAGCCGTCCGGCCTCTGTAAGCGGTTCTGCCCAGTCACCAACTGCCCCTACCACGGAAAAGGCAGCTTCTGACGTGCAGGACGAAGTCCGCTTGCCGGTGACCGACGCCTCCGAAAACATTCATCTTGCACCCATCCCGCCCGAGGCGATGGACCAAGCATGGCTGGACAGCCTCCCCGAAAAGACGCGCATGGAGATGCAGGCTGGACGGCGCGCGCTGATGAGCAGCGAGGATGCGCTCAAGGAGATGAACGAAATCACCAAGAGCCTCGCCGAGGAAATGTTCTCCAGTCGCGCGGCTGAAATCCTTACCAAGCGCCGCATCAAGCTCGACTCACGCACCAAGTGGAAGATCGAAGCGGTGGCCAACCAAGAAGCCAGCAGGTGGGACGTGAAGGTCACCATTACCCACGAAGGTAACCCGCCAACCACGCTGGTTGAGCCTTACGCGCAGTTTCCGTCGGAGGAAATGATCGCCTACTTGATGTGCATGGGGTGACGCATGAGCGGACTGTATGCTCTTCCGGGGTGTCGTACCGGCCAGATCACCACGAACATGTGGGCGGCAGCGGACGCTGGACAAGCTCGCTTACACACGATCTTTCCGTGTCTCTGCTTACGAAGCCTTACTAAGGAAGGCTACGAAATTACAACGGGCTTAACCGACTACGCAATCATACTAAAACTATGGAAGTTTGCGCGTGATGAAGAAGATATGATGCGTACCACGGTGGTTCATACAATCACCGAACCGGCAGAAGTATTCCCTTCTGAAAATTGCATCGCGCAACTGGCGCTCTTTATCGGATAGGGGGCGTCATGAGCATGGATGATAATTTTAATCTAAATGTGTGGGGGATACAGGACCGGGGCGAAGCATTTTTAAGAGAAACTTTTCCTGCTCTTAAGCGCACAGAACCATACCAGAAATATACTGGCTTTCAGTTGTCTACTATGGTTATGCGCACGCATATACGATGCGTTGTTCGTAAGTTTAACACAGATCGCCGCGCTATTAAATCATATGAAGATATCATCGACGTGCTGGAAGACCTAGACGTGTTTCCATCCAACGAGCTTATAGCGCAGATTGCTTTGGTAGTGGGGTGATATGTCTATAAACATAAACCTAATACCGGGCTTACGGTGGATGCACCAAGTACGCACCGAAATTCCTTACCCCATGGTTATGCATACATATCCCGATATGCCGGCTGGGTCTATTTTTAAGGCATGCGTATACCCCGACTATCTTGAGAATAAATGGTATGTATGCTTGGGGTTTAGAAACGAAAACGGAGAAGTAGAGTTGCTCGACGAGATTAACGAGTTTCCGTCGGAACGCCTTAAGGCCGAGATCGCATTACTTACGAGGTAACTATATGACGCCGGAAGAGCTTCGTGTCCGTTGTCGACTGGCGTGGAATAACTGGCCAGATACGGAAGAGGCTAGGCACATGATTGCAGAACACGAAAAGCGTGATGTCTATTCTGTTGCGGCATGGGATAGAGTTGTAGCTACATTAAAGGATGCACTCAATGACACCTGAAGGACGCATCAAAGCCGCAGTTAAGCGCGTGCTCGAACGCTACAAGCCGATGGACAGCTATTGGCCGGTGCCGGGTGGACTTGGCGCGTCGCATCTCGATTGGATCGGATGCTACTACGGCAAGTATCTTTCTATCGAGACGAAAGCGCCGGGGAAGAAGCCAACGCCCCGGCAGAACGCCCGCATCGAAAGCGTGCGCCGCGCAGGCGGAATTGCTATGGTGATCGACGGTGTCGAAGGGCTCCAAGAGTTGGAGCAAGTGCTCAACGCTATCAAGCTACAGCACTTTGGAAGTCAGGTTATGGTGGGTACGGATGTACGAAGTTCAGCTATCGAAGAAGCATAAAATCATCGGCGTCCCTGCTATCGACACGGTTCGGAATTTGTTTTCCGACGTGCCAACGATGGAGCATAACGGTGCGTTGCATTGTCTTATCCCGCACGACGAAACGAATGTGTTCATGCTGCGGAAGATGGGCTTTGATATCCCTGCTCCTATCCTGTTTCATTACGATTGGGCATCGTCAACTTTTGTCCCGTTCGACGTGCAGAGGAAAACCTGCGCCATGCTTACCATGGCGAACAGGGCCTACGTGCTCAACGATATGGGTACCGGCAAAACAAAGTGTATCCTTTGGGCATGGCACTATCTTCGAAGTCAGAAACGATGCGGACGTCTCCTTGTCGTTGCTCCACTGTCGACGCTGAATTTTACTTGGGCGCGAGAGATTTTTGCGACGCTCGGTAGCGACATCAAATACAGCATTCTCCACGGATCGAAGAAGAAACGCTTCCAGTTATTGAGCGACCCCGAGACGGAAATTTTTATCATCAACCATGACGGCGTGAAGCTGATCAAGGACGAGATCAAGAAGTATCCAGACATCGACGTGGTTGCAATCGACGAGCTTGCAGTGTTTCGCAACGCTGGATCGGATCGCACTAAAGCCATGCGTGACGTCGCCCGCCCAATGCAGTGGGCGTGGGGCATGACAGGCTCACCCATGCCTACCGCACCGACCGATGTATATGGGCAGGCGATGATCATCACGCCGGATCGTATCCCCAAGGCATTCCGGCAGTTCGAACACGACCTGATGTATAAAGTTTCGCAGTTCACTTGGAAGCCCAAGGAAGATGCCATCGAGCGCGCGTTCAATGTAATGCAGCCCGCTGTGCGCTTCACACTGGATGACGTCGTGGAGTTGCCCGACATCATCGAGCGCAACGTCGACGTCGACATGGGCGCGGTGCAGCTTAAGACCTACAAGGACTTGGTGCTGCACGCGCAGGCACTTGTTCAGGGCGGTATGGAGATCAACGCAGCCAACGCTGGCGCGGTGATGATGAAACTGCTTCAGGTGTCGATGGGTTGGGTCTATACCAAGGACGCCAACGGTAACGATGCCACGGCTGTCCTCGATAATCAGAACCGCCTCGATGCGTTACTTGACGGGGTAACCAGCACCAGCAATAAGTGTCTCGTGTTCGTACCCTTCAAGCATGCGCTCCAAGGTGTGAGCGACTTCTTTAACGACCCTAAAGTAAAGGTGGAGCATGCTGTTGTCAGTGGCGATACCCCCGCTAATCAACGTGCTGATATTTTTAATGCATTCCAAAATACGTCCAAATACCGCGTGCTACTTGCTCATCCTCAATGTTTGGCTCACGGTATCACTCTTACTGCTGCTGATACTGTTATTTGGTTCGCACCAATAACGTCGCTCGAAATCTATGAGCAGGCTAACCGACGCATCCGGCGTGTCGGCCAGAAACACAAGCAGCAGATCATCCATCTGCAAAGTACGCCGGTGGAGAAAAAGATATACCGTATTTTGCGGGACCATCAGCAGGTGCAGAATAAATTCTTGGACTTGTTCGAAGAGCTTGGAGGAGACCAGTGGTAGATAGTGTGAGCATCAATTACGACCACAACGCCCGCAACAGGCTCGCAGATGAATTGGTGCTTACACCATACCTCGTAAATGCAAAATCATACCATAACATCACGGGAAGTTATAAAGCATGTGTTCATGCTGATCTCGTCGACGATTTTGTATTCGGTCTTTGGGTCAATGATGAAGAGGTATACTGGTATATTTGCAAACGATTAAAAGGATGGGACGAAGACCCGCGCACAGCCATGGAAAAATATGGCCATCATATTATGCAGGCGGCACAGTCCGTACCTATCCAAAATGCGAACACACTCATCATGGCTGCACTCATCTACGAAGAGTGCAAAAAGCTGGGGATAAAATTGGACGGTCACAATACAGGCGGAATTAACAACCATTCTAAACAGGAGGCACCATGAACGAAATTGCATCACCGCCCGATCTCATCACCGACATCCCGAAAGACGAACCGTTCGACGCAGAGCTTCGCGTCGGCCAGTACGTCAAGCTGCGCGATCTCATGTCGGAACGCAAAGAGGCCCACAAGAAAGAGTTGGAACCTCTCGCGCTGGCAATGGCCGAGCTTGAAGAAATGATGCTGGCGCAGTTGAACAGCGTGAGCGCCGACAGCCTCGCCACCAAGAGCGGTACCTTCTACAAGACCAAGAAGGAAAGCGCATCTGTCGCCGACATGGAAGCCTTCTGGGCCTATGTCGTCGCCACCGGCTCGTGGGAATTGATCGACCGCAAAGCCAATGTTACCGGGTGCAGGGAGTTCATCGAGCAAAAAATCGATGCAGGCAACCCGCCGCCCGGCGTGAATTTTTCGTCCATCAACAAAGTCAACGTCCGTCGAAAATAAGAGGATCATTCCATGAATGCAGTTGTCAGCGCGGCACCGATGGGTGCCGTTTCCACCCGCTTCCAAGGTCATGTCGCAGACAATGATCTCGCAGGCGGCATCACCGGCGGCTACGGCCTCATCGCCTACCGTGGCAAGGTGTGGACCATCCGCCATCGCGGTACCGACATGCAACTTATGCGCGACGACGGCGACGGCCCGCGCAACAGCATCGAGGTTGTCATCCTGAAGGCAAACCCGCAGCTTTCGAAAATCTGGTACGAGCATGGCTATGTGGAAGGCTCGACCGAAGCACCGGACTGTGCGTCGGCCAACGGCCTCGTGCCCGATCAGGGCGTGCCGAAGAAGCAGAACGACGTCTGCCTCACCTGCCCGAAGAACGCATGGGGCAGCGACCCGCGCGGCGGCAAGGGCAAGGCGTGTGGCGACAGCCGGCGTCTCGCCGTGGTGCCGCTGGCCGATCTCAAGAACGAGAGCCTTGGTGGGCCTTTGCTGCTGCGCTGCCCGGCTGCGTCGCTTCAGGACTTGGCGACCTTCAGCCAGCAGATGGCCTCGCAGGGCTACCCCTACAACTCCATCGGCATCCGCATCAGCTTCGATCCGAAGGAGAGCTTCCCCAAATTCCAGTTCCAAGCGATCCGGCCGCTCAACGACGCCGAAGCTGACATCGTGCTGGGCTGGGAGAAGAGCGCCGAAGTGTCGCGCGTGGTGAACGCTCCGACCCCGCAGGAGCTTGCAGCCGCGAGCGCCGCACCAGCACAGGCTGCACCGCCGTCTAACACGACGTTCGAACAGCCGCCCCAGCAGGCTGCGCCACAACCGGCCCCGGCCCCCGTGCAACAGACCGCTCCGGTTCAGCAGGCACAGGCCACTGGGTTCGGTGCAGCGGCCCCTGCTACCCCGCAGGGTAACCCGGCTCCAGCCGCCGCACCGGCCGCTCAACCGGCTGCGACTGGTTTTGGTGCGACTGCTCCAGTGCAGCAGACCACGTCGAATGCAGCGGCGGCGACTGCGCCCGCCTCACAGACGACAGGCTTTGGCACGGCTGCACCGGCACAGGCTGCTCCCGCGCAAACTGCGGCCCCGGCGCAAGTGTTCGAGAACGCAGTTGACGGCACCAAACCGATGCCGCAGGCTAACGCTCAGTTTGAGGCCAGCCTCGACGAGCGGTTGAACGATATCTTGGGTGGAGCGAAGCCCGCCACGCCGTCGCCGCAATAAGGCCCTTCACTACATAATTCGGCCGGCGTTCGCGCCGGTCGTTTTGCCTCGGCGGGGATAACCAAAAACATGAACCTCGATGATGCTCGGGAGTACCTTGCTTCCGTCGTGCCGTGGCCCGCACCGGGCGATGACGGTTTCGTAAATCTACACTGGACGTACAAACCAAAAGACGGAAAGCCCAAGCCCGACGGTAAATGGCCGTGGGGTGGCGGCGCATATAAGACGCTCGCCGATGCGATGCGCGGACTGACGCGCGCGGTGGGCGATAAGAACACGCTCGATATCTACGCCTGCTTGTCGCAGCAGGCGGTCGCACAGGCGCGCACCGGGAAAAATAATTGGGTGTGGCACTCGGCCGTTCGGTCGTCAGCCAACGCGCTCTTCCTGAAATCGTTCTTCCTCGATATCGACGTCAAGCCGCCACAGTACGATCCACATACTGGCGTGTTGTTGCCCAATCAAAAAGGGTATACGAATTTCGACGATGCAGCAGAAGCGTTGCTGGCTTTTGTTGCAGTGATGAACCTTCCAGCGCCATCGCTCATTGTATTGAGCGGCGGGGGCATGCATGTGTACTGGACGTTGAGCCGCGCACTCACGCCAGAGGAATGGAGCCCGTATGCAGTTGGATTGGCTGAAGCAACTAAAAAGCATGGCTTACGTTGCGATACTCAATGCACTGTGGATAGCGCACGAGTTCTCCGTGTCCCTAACACACTTAATCACAAGTATACCCCGGAACGGAATGTTCGTATTATTGGGGGCCGCAACGGCGACTATACTCCTGATCGGCTCTTTGTTTCTTTGGAGCCATATAAAGGAGCAACGCCGACAACGCGAGTGGGAGGACTTGACCCGTCGCTCTTCCCTCGACGTGCCCCCGTTCAATCCGCCAACGATCTCGCCAGCAATATGGATAGCACTGGCAGTCTTGTTGATCTGGACGCTTGTTTGCCTGAATGCCA
>Ga0310811_10006503_pt1 | contig 14947 bp, 13 predicted proteins | sample YCmetagenome_FD_207642 | JGI IMG/M metagenome (GOLD analysis project Ga0310811, IMG submission 207642) | Soil microbial communities from experimental microcosm in Duke University, North Carolina, United States - YC | ecosystem: Engineered > Artificial ecosystem > Soil microcosm > Unclassified ...
CGCGATCGCGTCGGGTGCTTTCGATGCCGTCGCCTTGGCTTCGCCCAAGGCGACGGCTGCTTCCCGTTAGGCGGCACGCCGCGTCGTCCATCGGTCATGCTGTCGTCCCGCTTCGCGCCGTGGCACGTGCCGCTGTTCGCGGCCAAGTACGCGTGGCTCACGCTCCGCCGCCGCCCGATCCTCGTGCACTTCGAGGTCACGATGCGGTGCAACGCACGCTGCGACTTCTGCGACTACTGGAAAACCGATCCATCGGCTCGCGCGCAGGAAGCACGCAGCTTCGCCGACGCGGCGCGCTTTTTCTCGCCGATCATGATCACGTTCACTGGAGGCGAGCCGCTGCTCCGCCGCGATCTCGAGGACCTGGTGGCCGGCGTCGCGCGCGCGGTTCACCTCCGATACATCGCGCTCATCACGCACGGTGGGATGCTCACGGTCGAGCGCGCCCGCTCACTCTGGGACGCCGGCCTCAATCAGTTCAACATCTCGCTCGACTTTCTCGACGAGCGACACGATCACGCGCGCGGCGTCCCCGGACTGTCGCAAAAGATTCTCGGCCTCGTGCCAGGCCTCCGCGCCGCGGGCATCGACAGCATTCGGTTCAACACGGTCATCAAGCGCGACAACCTGTCGGAAATCGTCCCGATCGTTCGCCGCGCGGAAGAGTTGGGCGTTGGCGTGTCCTTCAGCACCTACACGGATCTCAAGAACGGCAACGGTGTGCATCGCCTCGAGTCCGGCCAGTGGCCGGAGCTCGATGAGGTGATCGCCGAGCTCCTGTCGATCAAGCGGCGACGTCGCGGGATCATCGTGAACTCCGACCACTATCTGCGGGAGATTCCCCGTTATGTGCGGGGCGAGATGCACGACCCGTGTCTCTCCGGCCAGCGCACGATCCACGTCAACCCAATGGGATACGTACGCCGGTGCCCGGACTTCCCCAGCGACTTCCACTGGACCGAGTTCCGCACGTACCGGCCGATCGACTGCAACGCGTGCTTTTACGCCTGCCGGGGCGAGTCGCAGGCGCCGCTGACCATCGCGCGGGTCCGCGACATCATGGCCTGAGGTCCGGAAGGTTCGTTCACAGCGGGCGTCGGCGTTACGCAGCGTGCGGCGCAGCAGTCCGTCGTAGGTGGACTAAGCCAAACCTTGTCGCCAGCGCAAGTTACCGGTAACTTACGTGGCCTTCGCCACGCCGGAGCGCGACGCGAAGCCGCCTCGCACACGGAGCCCACCACGCGCTGATGTCGAACGTCGCGAAGCTCAAGAAACGAGCGCTCGAATACGAGCAAAAGAAACAGTTCGACAAGGCGCTCGAGTCGTATGCGCAGATTCTCGATGGGTTGGGCGACCATGTCGATGAGGCCGACGTGGCACTCTACAACCGCGTCGGCGATTTGCTCGTGCGCCGTGGCGACGTACCGGCAGCCGTAGACCACTACGAGAAAGCCGTCGACCTCTACACCGACGGCGGGTTCTTCAACAACGCGATCGCGCTCTGCAACAAGATCCTGCGCAATGCGCCGGGTCGGACGTCGATTTACTACAAGTTGGGCAAGATCAGCGCGAAGAAAGGCTTCGTGAACGACGCGAAGCAGAACTTTCTCGAGTACGCCGATCGGATGCAACGCGCCGGCGAGTTGGAGGAAGCGTTTCGCGCGCTGAAGGAATTCGCCGATCTCTGTCCCGACCAGGACGACATCCGGCTCATGCTCGCCGACCAGTTGGTGCGGAAGGACCGGAAGGGCGAAGCGATCGAGCAGTTGCAGGTGTTGTACGAGAAGTTCCAAGCGGAAGGGCGCACGCGCGAGGCGCGGGCGACCGTCGACCGCATGAAGGCGTTAGACCCGGAGCTCGAGCCGAAGGCCGGACCGGGTCGCCCAACGCCCAAGGCGAACGATCTCGTCTTTTTGGACCTCAACTTCGACTCGCCCCGCGCGGGCTCGGCTGGCGCGCGCGCCAAGGCGGCGCCGCCTCCTGCGCCCGCAGCGCCCGCGAAGCCTGCCCAACCGGCGGCACCGCCGCCGGCACCCGAGCCGGAGCCGGAAGAAATCACGCTCGACGTCGATGTGCCGTTCATCAATTCGCAGGCGGAGATCGAGCCGTCGCCCGACATCGAGCCGGTAGAAGGACTGGAGCGCGCCGACAGCTTCGGCGAGCTGCCGGCCGACGACATGCCGCAGTCGGACGAATTGGTGAGCCACCACGACTCGGACATCATCGTCGGATTCGAGCAGACGACGTTCGATGCGCCGCCCGATGCCGAACCGGATGTGGCGCCGCTCGCCGGTCTGGAGCCGACGCTGTCGGCGGACGACGGGATCCTGTCCGGTGATCCGTTAGGCGGGTTGGGCGAGCTCCAGCTCGACGATGCGGACGATCCAACGCCGGGCGATGCGTCCGAATCCATCGATCTGCCGCTGCTCGAGATCCCGGTGGACGACGTCGACGTGGCCGAGTCCGTGGGCGGCGACCTGACGTTCATCTATACCGGCGACGCGATGCCCGAGGTGCCTAACGACGAGGTCGAGTCGGCCGCGCCCACCGCGGACGTGACCGGATTCGGCGACGATCCGCCGTTCCTCTCCGATCCGTTCCCCGACACCGACGACCTCGATCAGTCGATCGACGCGGCGCTCGACCACGCGAGCGTGGATGCGGACGCCGACCCGCTCGCCGGGCTCCCGGCCATCGATTCCGAGCCGGCCGATGACGCGGCCGACCTGCCGCCGTTGCCGCCCTTGGATGAGACGGTCCCGGCGGTGCATCACCCCGCCGCCGATGCGGCGGTGCAGCGCCTCCGCGCCGTCGTCGAGCGTTCGCCCAACGACTTCGATCTCCGCCGCCAGCTCGCCGAAGCCCTGCTCGAGGAAGGCGAACGCGACCTGGGATTGGCCGAGCTCGAGCACGCCATGTTGGGCTTCGAGACCACCGGCAACCTGCGCAGCGCCAGCGCCATCGCCGAAGAGATGATCCGCGTCGAGCCGGCCAGCGTGCGGTTTCATCAGAAGCGCGTCGAGTACGCCGTGCGCGCCAACGACAAGGCGCGGCTCGTCGATGCGTATCTGTCGCTGGCGGAGTGTCTCTTCGGCAGCGGGCAGCTCGACAAGTCGCGCGCCGTGTACAGCCGCGTTGTGGAGCTCAATCCGGCGGACGAGCGCGCGCGCTCGGCGCTGGCCGCGTTAGGCGGAGATGCGTTCACCGCGACGCCGGGCTCCACGACGCCCATTTCGCGGCCCGCCGTGCGTCCGGCGCCCGTCACACGCACGGACGAACGCGAGGTCGCCGCCACCGCCACACCGCCCGGCGGCTCCGACGCCGACTTCGTCAACCTCGCCGACTGGCTGCGAGAAGACGATACGGCCAAGAGTACTCGCATGGTCGTCGACGTCGGCGAGCCCACGGTCGATCAGCAACAAGTCGATTTCGCCGAGATGTTGAGCATGTTCAAGCAGGGCGTGGCGGCCAACGTGGATGAGACGGACCACGAGAGCCACTATGACCTCGGCGTGGCGTACAAGGAGATGGGATTGTTGGACGAGGCCATCTCCGAATTCCAGAAGGCGCTGCGTGGAACGGAACACCGGGGCCGCACGTACGAGGCACTGGGACAATGCTTCGTCGAGAAGCGCCAATATCAGATCGCGCTGACGATTCTCTCGCGCGCCCTGACGGATCAACACGCGACGGACGATCAACTCGTGGGTGTGCTCTACCTGTTGGGGTACGCGTCGGAAGCGCTCGGACGGTTCCCCGACGCGCTCAAGTTCTACGAGCGCGTGTTCGCGGTGGACATCCAGTTTCGCGACATCGGGGATCGATTGGCCGCGGTGGAGCGGAAAGCGCGATGACGGCCATCGCGCAGTCGCGCTCGCGGCGCAATCCGACGTTAGGCGACGTGCAGCGTCCCGTCCGGGAGCCGCTGGCCGCCGTCGGCGAAGAGCTGCAGCGCATCGTCACAGCCGACCTGCCGCTCATCGGCGAGGTGAACGGGCACCTCTTGCTCATGAAGGGCAAGATGTTCCGTCCGACGCTGGCGCTGCTCGCGAGCAGCGTGGCCGGCGATGCCGACGAGCGCGCGGTGACACTCGCTGCGGTGGTCGAGCTGGTGCACCTCGCCACGCTCGTACACGACGACTCGGTCGATCACTCGACGCTGCGCCGCGGCATGCCGACGATCAACTCCCTGTTCACCCATCAGATTTCGGTGATCATGGGAGACTTCCTGTACTCGCGGGCGGTGGTCGAGCTGGCCCGGTTAGGCGACTGGGATGTGCTGCGCGTGCTCGCGCGCGCGACCAACGAGATGACCATCGGCGAGATGCGCCAGCTCACCGCGCTCGACGCACTCGCGTTCGGCGAGGGCGATTACGAGGCGCTCATCCGCTGCAAGACCGCGTCGCTGCTCTCGGCCACGTGCGAAATCGGGGCGATCGCGGGCGGCGGTGCACACCGCAAGCGCTTCGCGCATTATGGTGAGCAGTTAGGCATGGCGTTCCAGGTCGCCGATGATCTGCTGGACTACACGGCGACCAGCGCCGACACCGGCAAGCCGGCGGGCCTCGATCTGCGCGAGCACAAAGTGACGCTGCCGCTCATCGCCGCGCTCCGCACCATGCCGGCGTCGTCGCGGCGTCACGTCGAGGCGTTGTTCGCGACGCCCGAACCCACCGATGCGGACATCGAAACCGTCATCGCGATCGTAGTCGAACACGGCGGACTCGACTACGCGCGCCGGCGCGGCGTCCAGTACGCACGGGACGCGGAACGGGCGCTGGATGGTTTGCCCAACACGCCCGTGCTCGCCGCCCTCCACGACGCCATCGCTTACGCCATGGATCGGAGACATTGATGGCTCAAGGCTCGTCCAAGCACCGCCCCGGATTCCACGCGCTCGTCCTCACTATCGGCTTCATCGTCGGCGGCCTCCTCACCCAGGTTGCACGCCGCTTTTTGCCCGCCGGCGCCGTCAAGGAGTTTCTCACGTCGGGCGTGACGCCGAGCTGGGGACCGCTGCCAATAGACCTGATCATCATTAAGTTTGCGATAGGCCCGATCGCGCTCGATGTGTCGCTCCTGAGCCTGCTCGGCGTATTGATCGCGTACTTGATTGCCAGATCCCTCTTCTAGGGGGCGTCACCATGGGCTTTGGAAACCTCGGCTTCGGCGAAATCCTCGTCATCGTTCTCATCGTACTGCTGCTCTTCGGTGCGAAGCGCATTCCGGAGATTGCGGGCTCGATGGGGAAGGGGATCCGCGAATTCAAGAAGAGCATGACCGACGTGCAGACGTCGATCACACAGGAAGTCACACCGCGCGATGATCGCGAGCGCCTCCGCGCGCCCGATGCGCAGCCGCGCGCCGAGGAGGCGCGGCCCGAGCCGAAGCGCCTCATCGACAGCTGAGGTGAGGACGACAAAAAAACCGCGCGCCGACTTCCGGCGCGCGGCTTTTTTGTGCGCGGTCCGCGTCCGTTAGCTCGCGGCCTGCCGGTTCTGCTGCTCGATCTGCTTGCGGCGGTCGTCGATCTTGGCGCTCTGGCGCAAGTCGGCGAGGTACTCCTGCACGCGCTGCTGGCGCAGCCGCTGCAGCAGCTGCGTGCGCTGCTGCGTTTTCTGCTTCTGCCAGGCCGCGCGGTCGGCATCGACGCGGCGGTCGACCTTGATCACGAACACCGCATCTCCCGATTTCACGGGCTCACTCACCGTACCGGTGGGCAATCCGAAGGCCGCGCCGACGACTTCGTTCGCCTGCCCCATGCCCGGCACCGGCGAGACGCGCGAGAAGGTCGGGCTCTGCGTTACCGTTAGGCCTGCGGCTTTCGCCGCCTGGTCGAACGTCTGTCCTTTCGCGTAGGCGTCGGACACCTGCTGCGCCTTGGGCACGAGCAGGTCGAGCTTCCTCTGGCGAATGAGCTCCGTGCGAATGTCGGCCGTCATGGACGCGACGGTCGGCTTGCCGCCGGGCGTGACCGAGTCGAGTCGCGCGAGGTAGTACGCGTCGTCGGCATCGATCAGGTCACTCGTCTGTCCGACCTTCGCGGTGAACGCCCACGCGCTGACGCTGGGCACGTTGTGTCCATTGAGAGTGAGCGGGTCTCCTTCGGTGGCGTCGACGCGCGTGGTGGTCAGGCCGAGCCGCTTGGTGATCACGTCGAATTCGGCGGGGTTGTCGAGACTCGCGGCGTGGGAGAGCGAGTCCGCGCGACGGTCGCTCACGGCCGCGGACGAGTCTCCTTGCTGAATGCGCAGGAGAATGTGGCGCACGGCGATCGTATCGCCCTTGCGGTCGTCGACCTTGATGAGGTGATAGCCGAATTGCGTTAGGACAGGCGGCGACAGCTCGCCGGGCTTGAGCGAGAACGCGGCCGAGTCGAACGCATGGACGAACTGGCCCTTGGTGACGCGACCCAGATAGCCGCCCTTGACGGCCGACGCCGAGTCTGCCGATTCGCGCTTGGCGACGTCATCGAACTTAGCTCCCCCGAGAATCTCCTTCCGGAGGTCTAGGGCATGCTGGTAGACGCGCTCGCTGTCCGCCTTGGTGATCGGGCGGGGAATCATCGCGATCGTCACGACGGCGCGGCCAGGCCGGTCGGCAAACTCGGACTTGTGCTGGTCGAAGTACTGTTGGATCTCCGCCGCGCTCACGTGCACCGCGGAGTCGGGAATCGTCTGCGGGTCGAAGCGCACGAACGACACCTGCGCCGAGTCGTGCGTGTCCTGCCACGCGCGCCACAGTTGGGCATCGGTCACGTAGACTTGCGAGGCGATCTGCTCGAACAACTTCTCCCGCGGCAGCTCGCCGCGATAATACTGCTCGAGCTGCAAGCGGATGCCGGATTGCTGAGCGATCGGACTGGCCAGGTACCGCCGGTACTTGTTGAGGTCGAACTGACCCTCGGTCTGGAATTGCGGGTCCTGTAGAATTTGCGGCGGCGGTTCCTCGAGCGCGGCTTGCTGGATTTCCTCATCCGACACGGTGATGTCGCGCTTCTTGTATTCCTGCTGGAGCAGGATGTTGTTCACCATGTCGTTGAACGCGTCGTCTTCGACGCGCTGCTGGTCATCTAGCGACAGCTCTCCCGCGGTCTGTTGTTGGGCGCGCTGAATGGCCTGCGCGCGAACCTGGTCCCAATCGCCGTAGGTGATCTCGGTGCCGTTGACCTTGGCGATGGTGGTGCCCCGCGTGATCGGACCCTGATCACCGAGCCCGGATTGACCGATGTAGACGAACCAGATCAGGAAGGCGGGGACGACGAGATACCAGATCCACTTGGCGTGCGCTCGAAAGACGTGCAGCACCGGAAGTCACTCCGTGTCGAACAGGGGAAGTCTCGCGGACAAGGGGTCGCTCGACGGCCCTCCGCGAACCGCGAAATCTACCGGCTGCGGCGGCGTAAAAGCAAGACAGCGTGTCACTTCCGATTGACTTGAATCGTCCATGAGTTGTATCTTGAGCCGCCTTTAACCGCCTCCCTGGGCGCCATTCCCGAGGGTTTTGAATGGCCAGTTCCGCGCTGATCGATGACCTCCTCAAACAATTCGCCGAGAATCCGCGGCGGGTGTTTGCACGTCTCGCCAACGAGTATCGCAAGCGAGGTGAACTGGATACGGCGATCGAGATCTGCCGCGCGCACGTGCCGCTGCAGCCGACGTACATCTCCGGCTACATCGTGTTAGGCCAGGCGTTGTACGAGACGGGCCAACTGGATGAAGCGCAGAGCACGTTCGAGACCGCGCTCGGCCTCGATCCCGAGAATCTGATCGGCCTCCGTCAGTTAGGCGACATCGCGCGGTCGAAGGGCGACGCCGACGGCGCGCGCGGGTGGTACCGCAGACTGCTCGAGGTCGATCCGCAGAACGACGAAGTCGAGGCGTTGCTGCGCGAGCTCGACGCGCCTGCCGTAGCCACCCCGGCGCCCGCGCCGCAGGCCGAGCACGAGTCGGTTTCGTGGAACGACATCAATCCCGAGAACACGAAGGCGGCCGAGCCGCCGTCCGCCGCAGCCCCGGCAGCCGGGCCGAACGCAGAGCCTGAGAAGAAGCCGCTCGACTTCGACTACGACGTGCTGTCGTCGTTCGGCGAAGCGGAGGCGCTGCCGTCGTTCGAACATCCGGAGCCGGCGGAAGCGGATCACGCTGAAATTGCCGCCATCGAGTCGGCGATCCCGGAGACCCCGGCGCCGGTTGCGCCGACTCCCGCCGCACCGTCTCGTCCGTTCGTCGAGGACGCGTCGTCGTCGCACGATGAGCCGCTGCCCGCGGCATTCATCACGGAGACGATGGCCGAGCTCTACCTTCAGCAAGGACATCGTGAGCAGGCGCTCGACATCTACCGGTTGTTGCTCGCGCAGCGTCCGGGCGACGTGTCGCTGCTCAATCGCATCGCGCGCCTGGAACAGCCCGCGCCGGCGGCGCCCGTCGAGCGCACGGTGCGCGCGTTCTTTGGCCGCTTCGCGAATCGTCGGCCGCCCGGCACACGCACCGAGACGGACATCACGCCCATCGCGATGCCGGCGGTGCCGGAGCCGGTGGCGGCCGTGGTACCGGCTCCGTTAGGCGAGTCGATCGAGGCGCAGGCGCCCGCGACGCCGAGCGAGACCGGCGAACCGGAGGCGGCGGCGCCGTCGCCCGAGCCCGTGACTGACGAGCCGAGCATCGCCGACTTCGCGCCGGCGGAAGCAGAGGCCGCGCCCGAACCTGAATCGGTCGCCGCGCCCCGGGAACCGGAGCCCGTTCGCGAGCTCGAGCTCGCGACGGGCCGCGTGCTGTCGTTCGCCGAGTTGTTCTCGGGACGTGCGACGTCGCCCGCCGATGAGCAGGCGGCCACGACGCTCGCCGGCGCCTATGGCTCGGACGCGAGCGTGCCTAACGGAGCAGGACACCCCACGCGGGCCGCCGACGACGCGCTCTCGCTGGACGACGTGTTCGGGGGCGGCGCCCACGAGCATGAGAGCGCACCCGTCACCTTCGATGAGTTCTTTGCATCGCGCGATGCGGGCGCGCAACCCGATGCGCCGGAGGGCCGTGTCGAGTCGCGCGCGACGTCCTCGCCCTCGGCCCGGCGCGCCGATGATGCGGACCTCGAGCTCTTCCATCAGTGGCTCGAGGGCCTGAAGAAATAGTGCGCATCGCCGTTCTGAACGGCCCCAATCTCAATCTCCTCGGCGTTCGGGAGCCGGAGCTGTACGGACGCGACTCGCTGGCCGACATCGAACAGCACCTGCGCAGCGTCGCACGCGAGCTGCACGTGGAATTGGAGTTCGCCCAACGGAACGGAGAAGGGGAGCTGGTGGATGTGATCCAATCGCTGCGCGGCCGCGCCGATGGCGCTCTGATCAACGCCGGCGCGTACAGCCACAGCAGCCTCGCCATTCGCGACGCGTTTGCCGCGGTGCAGGTGCCGTTCGTCGAAGTGCACCTGAGCAACATCTTCGCGCGCGAGCCGGAGCGGCGCCATTCGATGCTCGCCGCGACCGCGCTCGCCATGGTGTGCGGTTTCGGCGCGCGCGGCTACGAGGTCGCGCTCCGCGGCATCGTCGCCTCGCTGACGCGTGAGTGACCGTCGGTCCGAGCGCGTGGCGGCGCTCGCGGCCGCGTTGCGAGCCGCGCATCTCGATGCCTTACTGGTCACCAGCCTGCCTAACATCCGGTACCTGACCGGATTCTCGGGATCGAGCGCGATCCTTGTCGCATCGGAGCGCGAGCTGGTGTTCGTCACCGATTTCCGATACGCCACGCAGGTGAGTGAAGAAGTCGGCGATCTCGCGCGCGTGGCGATCGAGCCGCAAAGCCTGTGGAATGGCGTCTGGCGCCAGATGGCCGACATCGCGGGCGTGGAAGTCGTCGGGTTCGAGTCGGCGCACATCGTGCACCGCGACTTCGAGCGGTTGCTGAGCGCGGGCTCGCACTGGCAGTGGCGCGCGACGACCGACGTCGTCGAGACGCTGCGCGAGCAGAAAGATGAAGGCGAGATCGCGAACATCACCGCCGCTGCGCGCGTGGCCGAGCGCGCGCTCGACCGCACGCTCTCGACAGTGCGCACGGGGCAGACGGAGCTCGAAATCGCCGGTGCACTCGAGCGAGCGCTGCGCGAGGAAGGCAGCAGCGGGTTTCCGTTCGAGACGATCGTGGCATCGGGCGAGCGATCGGCGCTGCCACACGCCAGGGCGGCGGACCGTCCCGTTCGAGCGGGCGACTTCCTTCTCGTCGATTTCGGTGCCATAGTGGACGGCTATTGCTCCGATATCACACGGACGGTAGTCGTTGGCCGCGCGACCCAGGAGCAACACGACGTGCACGACATCGTGCGTAGCGCGAACGAGCGCGCATCCAGTCTCGTTCGCGCGGGCATGAGCGGCAAAGATGCCGATGCGTTGGCTCGGCGCTACATTGAGGAGCGCGGTTTGGGCGAAGCGTTTGGGCACAGCCTCGGACATGGAATTGGAATCGAGGTGCACGAAGCACCACGACTCGCGCGCACAACGGAAGCGGTGCTCCCCGAGCGCGCCGTCGTGACGATCGAGCCGGGGGTGTATCGCGCTGGGTGGGGCGGAGTGCGCGTCGAAGATGACGTCGTGCTTGGCCGCGACAGCGCAACCATTTTGACGAATTTTTCGCGCGAGCTCCTCGAGGTCGGCTGACGTCCGGAGGGAGTCATTCCTGACACACCTATGATTGACCTGCGCTACGTGAAGAAACTCGTCGAGCTGCTCGACGGGTCTTCGGTGGATTCGATCGAGATCTCGTCCGACAAGGGCATGAAGATCCGCATCTCGAAGACGCCGCAGCAGAGGGGAATGGCGACGACCGCGGCGCCGGTTCAGGTGGCAGCACCGATGTCGATCCCGACGTTGATCCCGACGGCAATGCCGGCCACGCGCATGACACCCGCCGACGGCGTGCCCGCGACGCAGGACGCCGCACCATCCGCGCCGGCGGAGCCGGCCAGGCCGAAGCTGCTCGAGGTGAAGTCGCCGATGGTGGGGACGTTCTATCGTTCGCCCGAGCCAGGTTCGCCTGCGTACGTCAGCGAAGGATCGCGCATCGCGAAGGGCGAGATCCTGTGCATCATCGAGGCGATGAAGATCATGAACGAGATCGAGTCCGAGTACGCCGGTGTCGTGCGCGAAGTGCTCGTGAGCGACGCGCACCCCGTAGAGTACGGACAGGTCCTCTTCCGGATCGACCCCAATGGCTAACCCAGGCGTCTCGACCGCGTCCGAATCGCCGAGCGCACCTGCTCAGCAAGCGCCGGCATTCAACTTCAAGGCTGTGCTGCAGCGGATGATTCAGCAGAATGGCTCCGACTTGCACCTCAAAGTTGGGCGTCCGCCCGTGCTGCGTGTGAACGGCGATCTGAGCTCGCTCGATGTGCCGCCGCTCAGGCCCGAAGAGCTCAAGGCGCTCGCCGAGCAGATCATGACACCGAAGCAAGTGAAGGACTTCGCGGAACACAAAGAAGCGGACTTCGCGATCGGCGTGCCGGGCATCGGACGATTTCGCGTGAACGTGTACCAGCAGCGCGGCACGATTGCGTACGCGCTGCGGTCGGTGCCGTATCAAGTACGCACGATCGAGGAATTGAATCTCCCGCAAATCATTTCGGATATCTCGCTGCGTCCGCGCGGCCTGGTGCTCGTCACCGGCATCACGGGGTCGGGCAAGTCGACGGCGCTCGCGGCGATGATCCAGCACATCAACGAGAAACGTCACGCGAACGTGATCACGATCGAAGATCCGATCGAGTTCCTGCACCGTGACATCAACTCGAGTATCAATCAGCGCGAGGTCGGCGCCGACACCGGGAGCTTCGCTGCGGCGCTGCGCCGCGTGCTGCGCCAGGATCCCGACGTGATCCTGATCGGCGAGATCCGCGACATCGAAACGCTGGAAGTGGCGCTCAAAGCCTCCGACACGGGACACCTCGTGTTCTCGACGTTGCACACGACAGATGCGACGCAGACCATCAGCCGCGTATTGTCGTTCTATGCGCCGCACCAGCAGAACGAAGTGCGGTTCATGCTCGCGAGCGCGCTGTCGGCGGTGGTGTCGCTGCGTCTCGTGCCGCGCGCCGACAAGCCGGGGCGCGTGCCGGCGTGCGAGATTCTCATCAACACCGCGGCCGTGCGCGATCAGATCCGCGACATGACGAAGTCGCTGAACATTCCGGACCTGATCAAGGAAGGCACGGTGCAGTACGGCATGCAGAGCTTCGACCAATCGCTCATGCAGTGGTACAAGAAGAAGACGATCTCGTACGAGAGCGCACTGTTCTACGCGACCAATCCGAGCGAGTTCGCGCTGCGTGTCCAGGGTGTCGAGGGCTCCAGCGACCAGAGCTGGGATGCGCTGCAGGGCGACATCACGTCGTGAGGGCGCCTCGCGGGCGCCCCGACTCCCGGTCCACTAACCGTCGCGCATGTTCAAGAAAGTATTGATCGCGAACCGCGGCGAGATCGCGCTGCGGGTCATTCGCGCGTGTCGCGAGTTAGGCATCCAGACGGTCGCCGTCTATTCCGAGGCCGATCGCGAGTCGCTGCACGTGCGGTTCGCCGACGACGACGTGTGCATTGGTCCCCCGCCGGCGCGCGATTCGTACCTCAAGATTCCGCGCCTCATCGCGGCGGCCGAGATCACCGGCGCCGACGCGATTCATCCCGGCTACGGATTTCTCGCCGAGAACGCCGAGTTCGCCGAGACGTGCGCGGCATCCAACATCGCGTTCATCGGGCCGACCGCCGAGCAGATTCGGGTGATGGGCGACAAAGCGTCCGCGCGGAAGGCGATGGCCGCGGTAGGCGTCCCGATCGTACCGGGAACGCCGGGGCCCATCGAAGATGTGGACGAGGCGTTGGGCTTTGCGCGCGAGATCGGATTCCCCGTGATCATCAAGGCGGCGGCGGGCGGCGGCGGGAAGGGGATGCGCGTGGCGAACGACCCCGAGGACTTCTCGCGCGCGTTCCAGTTAGCACGCTCCGAAGCGCTGTCGGCGTTCGGCTCGGGCGACGTGTACGTCGAGAAGTATCTCGCGCGTCCACGGCACATCGAGTTCCAGATCGTGGGCGACAAGCACGGGCACGTGATTCATTTAGGCGAACGCGATTGCTCGGTGCAGCGCCGTCACCAGAAATTGATCGAAGAGGCGCCGAGCCCCGCCGTTGGGCCTGCGTTACGCGAGCGGATGGGACACGATGCCGTGCGCGGCGCGAAAGCCATCGAGTACGTCGGCGCCGGCACCATCGAGATGCTGCTCGACGAAGACGGCTCGTACTACTTCATGGAGATGAACACGCGCATCCAGGTCGAGCACGGCGTGACCGAGATGCTCACCGGTGTGGATCTCGTGAAGGAGCAGCTGCGCGTGGCGGCGGGCGAGCCGCTCTCGATCTCCGAGTTGCCGCCGCTGCGCGGACACGTGATCGAAGTGCGCGTGAACGCCGAAGACCCCGCGCGCAATTTCCAGCCGTCGCCGGGGCGCATCGACGTCTTTCATCCGCCCGGCGGCCCGGGCGTGCGCATCGACTCGCACATCTACACCGGGTACACGGTGCCGCCGTTCTACGATTCGCTGCTCGCCAAGCTCATCTGCCAGGGCCGCGATCGCGCCGAAGCGGTGAAGCGCGTCCAGGTGGCGCTCGAGAGTTTCGTGCTGGAAGGCGTGACGACGACGATTCCATTCCTCGCGCGCGTGATGCAGAACGCGGCATTCCAGGCGGGGCAGGTGGACACCAAGTTTCTCGAGCGCGAGGCGTCGCTGTTGCGGGAGCCTTGAGGATGCGAATCGATGTGTTGTTCGGACCGTCGATGCTTTCGCCGGCGGCGGTCACGGGACGGGTGGTCGCGGTGATCGATGTGCTGCGGGCGTCCACCACCATCGCGACGGCGCTTGCCAACGGCGCGCGCAAGGTGGTACCTCTGGAAAGCGCCGACGCCGTGATCACGCGCGCCAAACAGTTCGAGCGCGCCGACGTGCGGACGGCCGGAGAACAGAAGATGCAGCCGATCCCGGGATTCGACCTCGGCAACTCGCCGCGGGAGATGACGCGCGAGGCCGTGGACGGCAAGACGGTGCTCTTCACGACGACCAACGGCACGGCGACCTTGCTCGCGGTGCAGGGGGCGCGCGACGTGGCGATCGCGTCCTACGTGAACGTGGCTGCAGTGACGTCCCTCCTGCGCACGGCCGCGCGCGGCGGCACCGACATCAGCATCGTGTGCGCGGGGCGCGATCGGCAGCTGTCACTCGAGGACGCGGCGTGCGCCGGACGCTACGTGCGGCTCGTCACCAAGCAGATCGACGGCGCGGAGTTAGGCGACGGCGCGTTCGCGTGCACGGTGCTCGACCGGCGCTACGGCGACCGGCTGGACAAGCTGTTCGCGGACTCCGAGCACGGGCGCGCGCTCGCCGGCGCGGGCTTCGGCGAAGACCTCGTCGCGTGCGCCGCGGTGAACGCGCACCCGGTGATCCCCATCTACCAGGACCGGCAGATCACCCTCCTCGGCCCGGACCGGGAGCGTTAGGCAGTGACGACGTCGCCCTCGCACCGGACGCGCGAAGCGGCGGGCGTCGCGTTGTTGGCGCTGGCCCTGTTTCTCGCGTTTTCGATCGCGTCGAGCCGGTCGGGCGCCGGTGGCGCGTGCCATCAAACGCGATCGCTCATGGGGCCCGTGGGCGCGTGCACGCGCGCCGGCCTCGTCTGGTTGGTCGGTGTGCCGGCCGCGTTCCTGGTCCCCTTGCTGCCGGCGGTCCACGCGCTGCGCTTGTTCGGGCGCATGCGATCGGACACCGATCGCAACTGGCTCCTCTTCGTGTTGGGCCTCGTGTTGCTCCTGCCCGTGGCGATCGCGCTGGCGATGCGCCTGGGACATGGATGGAGCGACTACACGGGATTCTGGGGCGGGTTCTTCGCGTTCTACTTGTCGCAAGCGCTGCTCTGGGG
>Ga0310811_10006504_pt1 | contig 14946 bp, 14 predicted proteins | sample YCmetagenome_FD_207642 | JGI IMG/M metagenome (GOLD analysis project Ga0310811, IMG submission 207642) | Soil microbial communities from experimental microcosm in Duke University, North Carolina, United States - YC | ecosystem: Engineered > Artificial ecosystem > Soil microcosm > Unclassified ...
CGCCGACGACGGAGTGCGTCCGCCTGGCAAGTTGGCGCACTCGGCCCCTCACCAGCCCGCTCCGGTCTCACAAACCGGAGCGGGCTTCGGTGACTCAGGAGGACGTTTTCAGGGAGAGCGGATGCCGAGCGCGCATATAGACATCGCGTCACTCCCGCGCCCCTCTTTTAGAGACGGGCGGGGTGCAACCCGCCCGTACAAATGGGAGCCCAGGGCGGGCGCTCAGAGCCTGGTGGCACTAGATTCCCGCTTGCGCGGGAATGACGAAAAAACAAAAACCCTCTCCCCGCCGGGGAGAGGGTTGGGTGAGGGGACGTATAGAAACGCCCTACCGATTCATCGCGTCGCGCACGCGGTCGACAATCGGCTTCGGCGTGGCGTAGGCGTTGCGGATGATGTCCTCGACCTCCTCGCCGGTGACGAGCTCGATCTCCATCTTGCCCTTTTGGGCATCGGCCAGCAGCGCCGGGTCCTTGACCGAGGCGTTGAACGCCTCGCGCAGCGTCTTGGCGCGATCCGCCGGCAGTTCGGGCGGCGCGTTGAACGGTCGGCCGAGCACGTCGCGCGCGAACATCAGGCGAAGCGCCTGGCGCTGCTCGTCGGTCTTGGCGAGCACGGTGACCAGCGGCACGTCGGGCAGCTCGGGGTGCGGCGTCGCGCGGGTCTGGAACAGCAGGTTGAGCTTCTTGTTGGTGATCCAGTCGGGATGCGTGGTGTTGATGCCGTTCCACGTCCAGTAGATGCCCTCGATCTCTCCCTGCTCGAGGCGCAGCGCCGCGTCCGACGCGCCCTTATAGCCCGAGATGAGCTTGATCTTGGTGCCGAGCACGCCGTTGAGGGCGCGGCTGATGACCTCAGAGTCGGCGCCGGCACCGGTGCCGGCGACGAGGAACTCCTTCTCGAGGATGTCCTGAGCCTTCTTGATCTTGGTGTTGTACCAGGAGACGTACATCGTGGTCTCCTTGCTCATGCTGCCGAGCCACACGAACTTCAGCGGATCGAACTCGACCACGGTGTTGCCGAACAGCGGTTCGAACGGGATGCCGCGGCTGAGCGTGCCGATGGTCGTGCCGTCGCGCGGCGCCACGTTGTAGAGGTAGCGGGTCGCGGTGAGGCCGCCGGCACCGACCATGTTCTTGACGATGATCGTCGGCTTGCCGGCGATGTGGTTCGGCATGTGCTTGGCCAGCACCCGGGCATAGGTGTCGTAGCTGCTGCCAGCGTCGGAGTAGACGATGAGAGTGATCGTCTTGCCGGCGAAGAAGTTGTCGGCGGGCTGCGCCATTGCGGCCGAACCGACGGTGAGCGCAGCGGCGATCAGCGCTCCCTGGCATGCGGCGTGGAATCCGCCGGTCAGGCATCCGCCCGTCAAAGATTCGTACGTCACAGTGGACCTCCTCTGTCCCCCGCTCGAGGCGGGTCGCCGACCGGCGGCGCGTCTGTCGCGCACCTTCGGTTCCGGCGCGCCCATGATGGCGCTTTGCGGCCCCGAGAAAAGGCTAAAATTTCGCCCCTTCTCGGCTTGACGGAAGGGGCACCTCGGTTCGGAAATAGCCGTAAATTGCGGCCCGCAAGGCCGACGACGGATACAGGGAAGGACCCGGTCATGCGCACCATCGACGCCGACGCTCACGTCATCGAGACGCCGCGGACGTTCGATTTCCTCGACGAGGCCGATCGCAAATTCGCGCCGCTCGTGCTGACACAGACGTCCGGGCCTGCCCGTAAGAACAACTCGGGCGGCATCCATAAAGAGCACTGGTACATCGACAACACGACGATCCCGAAGGACAAGCTTGTCGACGACGCGACGCCGGACGAGGCCCGCGACATGACCGATATCGCCCGGCGCCTGAAGCACATGGACGAGCTCGAGATCGACGTCCAGGTGCTGTATCCGACGATGTTCCTGCGGCCGCTCACCACGCGCCCCAACATCGCGCTGGCGCTGGCCAAGAGCTACAACCGCTGGCTCGCCGAGATCTGGGAAAAGGGGCAGGGGCGTCTGCGTTGGGTGGCGATCCCGCCGCTGCTCACCATGGACAAGGTCAGGGACGAGCTGGCGTGGGCCAAGGAGCACGGCGCCTGCGGCGTGTTCCTCAACAGCCTCGAGTTCGACAAGCAGCTCTCGAACCCGTTTTTCTTCCCGCTCTACCAGGCGGCGCAGGAGCTCGACATGCCGCTGTGCCTGCACGCCGGGATCAACAGCTTCACCGTCCACGATTTCTTCATCGACGACGCGTTCTCGAAGTTCAAGCTGTCGATCTTGGGCGCGTTCCACACGCTGGTCATGAACGGCATCCCGCAGATGTTCCCGAAAGCGCGCTGGGGCTTCATCGAAGTCAGCGCCCAGTGGGTGCCCTACGTGCTTAAGGATTTGGGCCACCGCTTGAAGCGCGCGGGCAAGCGCCTGCCGACCGATCCCTTGAAGTCGCTCAACTTCTATGTCGCCTGCGAGGTCAACGACGACCTGCCGATGATCCTGCCCTACGCGGGCGAGGACAATCTCGTCATCGGCACCGACTACGGCCACTCCGACAGCTCGACCGAGATCGAGGCGCTGCGCCTGATGAAGAACGACGGCAAGGTGCCGCCGCACGTGATCGAGAAGATCCTCGGCGACAACCCGAAGCGACTCTACGGGCTTTCCAATTAGGTGGGGGCCAATTAGGTGGGCGCCAACTAGGCCGGCCGTCATGGACGAGACCTACGATTACATCATCGTCGGCGCCGGCTCGGCGGGCTGCGTGCTCGCCAATCGCCTGAGCGAGGACGCCGACGTCCGCGTGCTGCTGATCGAGGCCGGCAAGCCCGACCGCGATCCGTTCATCCACATCCCGGTCGGCATCGGCAAGATCGGCCTTAACAGGATTCGCGGCGAGCGCGTCCACGACTGGGGCTACGACACCGAGCCCGAGCCGCATCTCGGCGGCCGCGTCATCGAGGCGCGGCGTGGCAAGGTGCTCGGCGGCTCGTCGTCGATCAACGTCATGGCTTACGTGCGCGGCCATCCCGCCGACTACGACGGCTGGTCCGAAAAGGCGCCGGGCTGGTCGTTCGCCGAGGTGCTGCCGTATTTCAAGCGCTGCGAGACCTTCGAGGGCGGCGAGAGCCCGTGGCGCGGCGGCGAGGGGCCACTCGGCGTCACCTACGCCAAGACGCCCGATCCGCTGTTCCCGGCGCTGATCGAGGCCGGGCGCGCCGCCGGCCACAAGGTCACCGACGACTACAACGGCCGCGAGTCCGAAGGCTTCGGCCGCAGCCAGATGACGATCTGGAACGGACGGCGGTCGAGCGCCGCCGCGGCGTTCCTGCGCCCGGCGATGGGGCGCCCCAATCTCAAGGTCATCACCGAGGCGCACGCGACGCGCGTGCTGATCGACGGCACACGCGCGGTCGGCCTCGAATACCTGCGGCAGGGCGTGGTCGAGCGGGCGCGCGCCGAGCGCGAAGTCATCCTGTCGGGCGGCGTGTTCAACTCGCCGCAGCTCCTGATGCTATCGGGCATCGGCGATGCCGACCACCTGCGCGAGGTCGGCATCGAGCCCAAGGTCAATCTGGGGGGCGTCGGCCGGAACCTTCAGGACCACCCTGCGATCGCGCTGCGCTGGTCGCGCCCCAATTACGGGCCGTTCCGCGACGAGATGCGCGCCGACCGCATGGTGCTCAACCTGCTGCGCGCGTGGTTTTTCCGCTCGGGTCCCGCGACCTATCTGCCGGGCGGCACGTTCGCCTTCGTGCGCACCAAGGCCGGCCTCAACCGGCCCGACATCCAGTTCCTGTTCCCGGCGGCGCCGCCCGACGTGCACCTGTGGTTTCCCGGCGTCGTCGCGCCCTACACCGACGGCTTCGGCGTGCGCCCGTGCCTGCTGCACCCGCAGAGCCGCGGCGAGCTGCGCCTGCGCTCGTCGGATCCGCGGGCGCCGATCCGCATCTTCCAGAACTTTTTCGCCGTGCCCGAGGACCTCCACACGATGCGCGAAAGCTGCAAGGTTGCGCGCGAGGTCGTCCGCCAGTCGGCGCTCGATCCCTATCGCGGGGTCGAGCTGTCGCCCGGGCCGAAGGTGACGAGCAACGCCGACCTCGAAGCGTGGATCAGGAAGACCGTCAATACGTCGAGCCATCCGTCGTGCACCTGCGCGATGGGAACCGGCGAAGATGCCGTGCTCGATCCCGAGCTTCGGGTGAGGGGCGTCGATGGCCTGCGTGTGGTCGATGCGTCGGCCATGCCCGATGTGACCTCGGGCAACATCAACGCCTGCGTGCTGATGATCGCTGAGAAGGCGTCGGACATGATCCGAGGCCTAAGGCCATTGCCCGCGGTCAAACTCGGTTCGGAGTTGCAGCCGGCCTGATTCATTCCTGACAAGAGGGGGAGGAGCGTCCATGGAGATCGATCTCGACCGCGTCGCGCGTTCGGATGGGCGTTTCTCGTGGCCGGGCGGCGCACGGCTTGCGGTGGTCCTGACCTCGGAGTTCGAGCCGGTCTACGAGACCAAGGCGCTGGCCGGCGGAACGCCGAACTATCGCGACGAGGCCGAGCGCCGCTACGAAGTGACGCGGGGCCTGTGGCGCGTGCTCGACATCCTCAGCCGTCATCAGGCCAAGGCGACGTTCTGCGTCAACGGTGCCTCGGCCGAACGCTACCCGGAGAGCGCCAAAGCGATCGCCTCGCGCGGCCACGAAGTGGCGGCGCATTCGTGGGCCGCGGCCGACCACGTCGGCCTCAGCCGCGAGCAGGAAGACGCGGTGATCGGCCGTTCCGTCGCGGCGTTGGCCGCTGCGGTGGGGACCCGTCCGGCGGGCTGGCTGACGCCGCGGGCGCAGATCACCGGCAACACCATCGAGCTGCTGGCGAAGCACGGGTTCACCTGGCACAGCGACTGCTTCGACGACGACCTGCCGTACGCGATCGACGTCGGCGGCAAGCAACTGATCGAGATCCCGCGCTCGGCGCTGACCGACGACACGGCGCTGATCGGCAATCTGACGCGTCGGCCGCTCGGCAGTTCGCGGGCGCTGTTGTCGGCATGGATCGACGAATTCGACGTGCTGCACGCCGAATCGAAGAGCGCCGCCCGCCTGTTCTCGGTCAACTGGCACCACTGCATCGTCGGCCGGCCGGGCGCCTCCAAGGTGCTCGATGATCTCCTGGCCCATGTGCGGCGCCACCAGGGAATCTGGTTCGCCACCGGGCGTGAGGTCGCCGAGTTCTGGCTGGCGAACCGGGTCTAGCGCGAACGGACGATGAGCGGCGCCTTGCCGGGGCTCCTTGCCGCGACTATAGAAGCGCCAAAGGAGACACAGCACTCATGACAACTTTCATTTTCCGCGCCGCCGGCTGTGCCGTCGCCGCGTGGGCCCTCTCGATCCTGCCCGCGGCCGCCCAGTCGACCAATTCATCGGCCGACCCATCGATCGCGAAATTCTACGCCGGCAAGGCCGTGACCATCGGCGTCGGCTACCCGCCGGGCGGCACCTATGACATCTACGCCCGCGCGATGGCGAACTACATCGCCGACTACATCCCGGGCAAGCCGACCGTCATCGTCAAGAACCGGCCGGGTGCCGCGAGCCTCGCCTATGTCAACGAACTGTCCCACGTCTCGCCGAAGGACGGCACGGAGTTCGGCACCTTCGCGCGCAGCGTGCCGATGGACAAGCTGCTCGGCCGCAAGGGCGTCAACTTCGTGCCCACCGAGCTCAACTGGATCGGCAGCACCAACAGCGAAGTCAGCCTGTGCTCGGTCTGGCACACGGTCGGCATCAAGTCGGTCGAGGATTTCATGTCGCGGCCGCTGGTGTTCGGCTCGAACGCGGCGGGCTCGGAGTCGGACATGTACCCGACTATCCTCAACAATCTGCTCGGCGCGCATTTCAAGATCGTCACCGGCTATCCCGGCGCCAACGACCTGTCGCTCGCGCTCGAGCGCGGCGAGATCCAGGGCCGCTGCGGCTGGACCTGGTCGGCGGCGGTCGCCACGCGCCCCGAGTGGATCCGCGACAAGAAGTTCGTCGTGCCGGTGGTATTCGCGACCCACAAGCCGCCGGAGCTGAGGGACGCGGCGTTGGTGACGGAGCTCGCGCGCAACGACCTCGAGCGCCAGGCGCTGGAGCTGATCCTCACCAACCAGACCATGGGTCGGCCGTATGCCGCGCCGCCGAACGTGCCGAAAGATCGCGTCGATGCGCTTCGCCGCGCCTTCGACGCCGTGCTCAAGGACAAGCGCTTCCTCGCCGAAGCCGAGAAGCAGCAGCTCGAGGTCTCGCCGGTCAGCGGCGAGGAGCTGCAGGAGATCGTCGCGAAGATGTACCAGGCGAAGCCCGAGGTGGTCCAAGCGGCGCGCAGCGCCATCGAGCATAAGTAAGCTCACACGGTCTTGGTGAACATAAAAAGAGGGGCTCCCACGGGAGCCCCTCTTGCTGTACGGCTGTGCGGGCGGCTCACATGCCCTTGGTGATCTCGGCGACCTTGGCGACGATGTCCTTCGGCGTCGCGTAGAGCTTGTTCACCAGCTCCGCGACCTCCTCGCCACTCTTGATGCCGCTGAGGTCGAGCTTCAGCTTCTCGGCCTCGGCGACGAACTGCTTATCCTTGAGGGTATCGAGGAAAGCGGTGCGCAGCGCCTTGAGGCGATCGGCGGGCACGCCCTCGGGTGCCACGTACGGACGGCCCATGCCGAGCGGGCCGACCGCGAACTCGAACGCCGCTTTCTTGGCCGGGTCCTTGATGTAGTCGTTGGCGAACGGCACGTCGGGCAGATCGGGACTCTTCGCGATCGAGAACTGCGCGACGTTGCGGATCTCCTTGTTCGCCAGCCGCTGGCCGTAGGCCGACTTCTCGGTCGACCAGAACAGGAAGAAGCCCTCAACCTCGCCGCGCTCGAGCGCCAGGAACGACTCGGTCGAGCCGGGATAGCCGGTGATGCTCTTGAGCTTCAGGCCGACGAAGTCGTTGAGCAGCCGGTAATAGAAGTCGGTCGACGAGCCGCCGCCGGTCCCGGCCACGGTGACTTCGCGGGTCATCAGGTCCTCGAACTTGGTGACCTTGGAGGTGTGCCACACGAACAGCAGCCCGACCTCGGTGTTGGCGCTGCCGATCCAGGAGAATTTCCGCGCGTCGTACATCGCCTGCTGGACGCCGAGCAGCGGCTGGAACGGCACCGGGTTCTGGATGGTCGCGAACATGCTGCCGTCGCGCGGGCCTTCGGAGGCGAGATAGTTCGCGGTTTTGATGCCGCCGGCGCCGGGCATGTTCTTCGGCGTGATCTTCGGGGTGCCGGGAATGTGCGCCGGCATATAGCGGGCGAGCACGCGGGCGATGGTGTCGTAGCCGCCGCCGGTGGTGGTCGAGATGACGAGGTCGACCGACCGCCCCTTGTAGAAATCCTCGACCGCGTCGGCGCGAGCCATGCCCGCCGACGCGAGCAACGCCCCAACACTCGCCAATATGCCGAGAGCCAGAGTAAACGGTGAACGCATGAAGGCCTCCCTTATGAATCTCGTTGGACGCACGCGATGTTCGGCGGACGCAATGCTCCGCTGACGCGATGTTCGGCTAGCGCGGGCTTCCGAACAGTCGGTCGGGCAGCGCCTTGATGCGCGCGATCGCATCGGCGCTCGAGGCAACCTCGACGTACTTGGCGCCGAGGTCGAACAGCGACATCTCGTGCGACGCCTCGAAGCGGTCGAAGCAGCAGTCGGCGACCAGCGTCGACGGATAGTTGTTGCTGAAGGCATCGACGGCGGTCGCGCGGACGCAGCCTGAGGTCACGCCGCCGGTGATGAACAGGCTGTCGACGCGAAGCGCCACGAGCTGACTGACGAGCGGCGTGCCGAAGAAGGCGCTCGGCTTGGTCTTGGTCAGCACGATGTCGCCGGGCACGGGCGCGATCTCGTCGACGATGTCGTTGCCGTCGCGCAGGTTGCGGTCGGCCGACGGCTTCGGCGCGGACCCTGCCTTGAGCGCCGGCGCGCCGAGGTTCTGCAGGTCGGGGCGGACGCCGGCCGTGGTGTAGAAGATCGGCAGGCCCTTCGCCCGCGCCGCGTCGAGCAGCGGCTTGAGCGCGTCGACCGCGCTCCACGCCGAGTATCCGCAGGCGTGGCGGCGGCGCTTGATCGCCTCGGTCACGGGTTCACGGTTCTCGCCGACGAACGTGTAGTTGACGTCGACGACGAGCACGGCCGGGCGCTCCTGGGCGCCGGTGCAGTTGCCGTAGTTGTAGCTGGCCAGGACCTCGCGGTCCTGGGCGCTCAAGTGGCGGTCAAACGAGCGATCCATCGGTGAAATCCTTTATTGCAGCGAGCTCTCGGCGGTCATGCCGAGCGCTTCCTTGACCCGCTCGATCACCGGCTTCGGCGTCGTCACGATGTCGGTGACGATCTTCTGGATGCCGGCGCCGTCGATCGGGTCGATCTCGATGTGCATCTTGTCGGCCTCGGCGAGGAGCTGCCTGTCCTTCATCGCCGCGTCGAAGGCGCGGCGGAGCGCCGCGACACGCTCCGGTGGCACGCCGGGTGAGGTGGCGAACGGCTTCCCGATCGACGCGTTGCCTTTGGTGATGAATTCCAGCACCGCGCGGTCCTCCGGCGTCCTGGCCTGATCGATGAGCAGCGGCACGTTCGGCAGGTCGTGCTCCTTCTGCAGGCCGACCTGGAGGATGACGTTGAGCTGATTCCTTTTCACGAACTCGCTGAAGTCGGTCTTGAGATCGCTCCAGCCGTCGGAGCCGAGGCCCGCGACCTCGCCGCGCTCGATCGCGAGCCGGACCGCGGCGATGTCGCCGTAGCCGGTCACCACCTTGAACTTGGTGCCGAGCAGGATGTTGTAGGCGCGCGGAAGCTGGGCGCCGGTGGATTCAGGGGTGGCCGCGCCGACCATTGCCTCGGTCTTCTTGGCGTCGTCGAGCGACTTCACCGGCGAGGTGTGCCACAGCGCCAGAACCTGATTCGTCGCGTTGAGGGTGCCGAGCCAGTTGAAGTCGCGCATGTCGGTCTTCACCGCCTTGAGCTGGCCCATCGCCTGATACATCGGGAAGCCGAGACTCATGTTGGTGATGATCGAGCCGTCCCTGGGCGCGATCTCGGCGACGTAGTTCGCGGCCTTGATGCCCGAGGCGCCCGGCATGTTGACCGAGATCACCGTCGGGTTGCCGGGAATATGGCGTCCGATGTGTCGCGCCAGCAGGCGGCCGTAGGTGTCGTAGGAGCCGCCGGGCGCCGAGCGGATGATCATCTTCATCTGCAGGCCGCTATAGAAGCTGGAGACATCGGCGTCGGCCGCCATCGCGGGCATCGCCGCGGCGGCGGCCAGGATCGCGGCAAGCGCGGCCCGGACCATCATGAACAACTCCCCATTACCTTTTTATATGTTGACGGGATGATAGGCGGAATTACGGAGGCGGCAAACGTGTGATTCTGGTCTCGGCGGAGCCGTGTCGGCCGGATACTCTCGTCCGCCAACCGTCGAAAGGAGTCGCCCATGGGTCTCGACAAGATACGCGCACCGGCCATCCGCTCCCGCTTCGTGCTGGAGGTCGCGTCGGAGCTCGTCGGCTTCGATCAGCCGCTGACGCAGACGCGCGTGAGCCTGAGCGAGCGCGGCCGCGACTGGCCGGTACGACTCGATTCTTCGACCACGCTCGACGGCATCGACGCCGTGGTCTCGGGTGAGGCGACGATGGCGATGATGAATCCGTCGGCGTTCCTGACGCTTGCCTATCGCGGCAAGGGGCCGTTCAAGACGCCGCAGCCGGTGCGCGCGATCTGCGTGCTGCCGTCCGCCGACGTGCTGGTGTGCGCGGCGACAGCCGAGACGGGGCTCGCGTCGTTCGAGGACATCGCGGCGAAGCGCTTCCCGCTCAAGGTGTCGATGCGCGCCCAGCGCGAGCATCCGCTGCACATGGTGTTCGACCACATCATGGAGGCGGCGGGCTTCAACCGCGATCAGCTGCTGGGGTGGGGCGGCGAGGTGCGCTACGACGGCGGCCCGCGCATCCCGAAGACCGAGGCGCTGGCGCGCGGCGCCAACGCGGTGTGCGACGAGGCAATCGGCATCTGGCTCGCGCCGGGACTGAAGCAGGGACTGCGCGTGCTGTCGCTCGGCGAGCCGACGGTCCAGAGACTCGAGGCGATGGGGTATCGCCGCGGCGTCCTGCCCAAGGCCCTCTATCCGGAGCTTCCGGCGGACGCGATCGGCATCGACTTCAGCGGGTGGGTCGTGTTCGTGCGCGACGACGCACCCGACGATCTGGTCACCCGGATCTGCGCCGCCCTCGAGGCCCGCAAGCACATGATCCCGTGGGACGGCGAGGGGCCGCTGCCGCTCGACCGCATGTGTGCCGATACGCCCGAGGCGCCGATGGGCGTGCCGCTCCACTCCGCCGCCGAGCGGTTCTGGCGCAAGCAGGGCTATCTCGGATAGCCGCGACGCTGCGGGTCGCGCGGACGCTTAGTGGGCGAGCGCCGCGGCCGGAATCTCCGCGGTGCAGACCAGCCCTTCGGGGCGCCAGTCGAACTGGGCTGTGCCGCCGAGCTGGCTGTTGATGACGATGTTGATGACGTTGAGGCCGAAATTCCGCTTCGGCGGTGGCGCGACGGCCGGGCCGCCGGTCTCCGTCCACGTAAGGACGACGCGGCCGTCGGTTTCGCGCGACCACCGTACGGAAACCCGTCCTTCGGGCACCGACAGCGCGCCGTACTTGGCGGCGTTGGTCGCGAGCTCGTGCAGCGCCATCGACAACGGCTGTGCCGACGACGACGCGAGTGCGAGGTGCGGTCCCTCGGCCGAGGCGCGTGCCCCGGCCCCGCAACGGAACGGCGCCAGCTCCTCCTCGACGAGGCGCGCGAGGTCGGCGCCCTGCCAGCGGTTCTCGGACAGGAGGCTGTGAGCGCGGCCCAGCGCCGTGATCCGTCCGAGCAGAGTGTCGGCGAACGCGCGGTGCGGATCGGTTGTGCTGAGCCGGACGATGGACTGGATCACCGCGAGCATGTTCTTGGCGCGGTGGTTGACCTCGCGCGACAGGGTTTCGATGCGCTCCTGGCTCGCCTTCCGATTGGTGATGTCGACCAGCATGTTGACGCCCCCGACGATGTTGCCGTCCGCGTCCCTGAGGGGCGTCGGATAGGGCGTGAACCAGTACCGCGTGCCGTCGGGTCGCTCGCCGATCAGTTCCTGGCCGCGCGCGGACCGTCCTTCGCGCAACGCGGCGGTCATCGGAGCGTCCTCGGGTGGCAGCGGCGAGCCGTCGGGCCGGTACAACTTCCACGCGCCGTACCACAACTCGTGGTCGGCCGTCGGCTCCTGGCCCCATAGCTGCACGGCCGCGCGGTTGTACGCGGTGATGTGGCCGTCGGCGTCGGTCGTGTAGACGGCGGCGGGGAGGGCGTCGAGCAGCTCCCGATACCGCTCCTCGCGGCCGCGCGTGGCCTCATGCTCCCGGGTCAGTCTCGTCGTTTCGTGGAAGCAGTTGATCGCGCCGAGAAGCCGCCCGTCGGAATCCGCGATCGGCTGCACGTGCATCATCGCGACGAAGGACGATCCGTCCGGACGCTCCACCGTCGCCTGCTCGCCTTCGATCGGAATTCCGGTGCGCAGGACAGTGGCCGTCGCTTCTTGGGCGACAGAGATCTCGGTGCCGTCGAGACGAAGGAGCCTGAACGCACCGGTGTAGCGGTCGACCCCGATTCGCGGCTCACGTTCCCACAACCGCGTGGCATGGGCGTTGTACCACCGGATAAGGCCGGCGGTATCGCAGGCATAGACCGCCATCGGCAACGCATCGATGTAGCGTGGCCGTTCGTCGAGAATGTTGGGCGCTGAACTCAATGGAAAGAGCGTGCTCACGAAGGAACCCTCGCGCTGCGGGGGTACGCAGCTAAAACGCCGAAGCGGCCGTCAGGCCGACTCGGCTGGTACCCCGCACCCCTTCGTCGTCGCGTTGGGAACGCTCCGATGCGACACCGATTATTTCAATGGTGGCAATGAGATCAAGAATCAACTCGGCGGTACGGGGCATGGAATGAAGACGAGCGAGCAGGCAGCTCCCGGGGGATATTCGGGAACTATGGGGTCCAAATTGGCGTCGGAAATGGTTGAAAAGGCACAGCGCGACCTGTTGCGCCCCCCTCGGATCCTGGTTGTCGAGGACGAGACCTGGATCGCGATCGAGCTGCAGCGGGCGCTGACCGATGGCGGATATGAGGTGGTCGGGCTCGCGGCCGACGCCGACTCGGCCGTGCGCCTTGCCGGCGAGCGCAGGCCCGTGCTCGTGCTGATGGACATACATCTTGCGGGGCGTGGCGACGGCATCGAGGCGGCGTCGCGGATACGCGAGCGTTTCGGAATCCGGTCGATCTTCCTGTCGGGGCATCTCGATACCGCGACGCGGCGGCGGATAGAGGCGACGCAACCGCTCGCGATGCTGGACAAGCCAGTGACGCCGCCCAAACTCTTGGCAACGATTGCCTCGGTTCTGGCGGGCGCGAGGCGCTAGCCGCTCTGGGTTGTGACCATCAAGTGTCCGAGCACGTTCCCAAATGGTCACACCTCCGCCGACTGTTCCGCTTTGCCACTGCTCCGCCCCCGTGATACCCGAAAACGGACCCAAGCTCACCGTGAACGGGTACTATGACGACGAAAGCTTCCCTTCCGCCGCTCTGCACGCTATCGGCGCCGGAGGGTGCCAAGAGTGTCGCGCCAAAACGCATCCTCCTCGTCGAGGACGAAATCTGGATCGCGCTCGATCTTGAGCGGATTCTCGTCGCCGCCGGTTACGACGTCGTACGTCTCGCCAAGGAAGAGATGGAGGCGTTGCGGCTCGCCGACGCGACGCGGCCGTCGCTCGTCCTGATGGACGTGCGGCTGCGCGACGGCAGCGACGGTATCGACGCCGCCACGAAGATCTACGAGAAGTTCGGCATCCGCTCGATCTTCCTGTCGGCGCATCTCGACGAACGGACGCGCAGCCGGGCAGCGATGGCGCACCCCTACGCCTTGATCGAGAAGCCATTCGAGCTTCCGGCCCTGCTGAAGGAAATCAGCACGGCGCTGCCGGGCGCCTGACGAGGGACGCTCCGCCCCTTTCCTGCCCCACCCAAGCCGCTTCTCTCGCCGGTCATCCTCCGTAAATCTGCCTGCCGGAACGGCAGCGCGGCTACGCCGTTGATTTGCCGGAGGCGTGCATGGCGGACCTCACGGCTCGGACGAAAACGGCCCTCGATGAGGTGCGGACCGTTATTCTCGGGGCCCAGGTGCTGCTCGGATTCGAGTTCAACGTCGTGTTTCACGACGCGTACGACCGGTTGCCGGCATCGTCCCGCTACATCGAAGCGGTGGCGCTTCTGTTGATGGCGGCGGCGATCGCGCTGCTGATCGCCCCGCCAATCTTCCACCGGGTCATTTTCGGCGGCGAGGACAACGGGTGGATTTACGCGCAGATCTCGGCCATGACCCGGGCCGCCCTGCTGCCATTCGCGATCAGTCTCGGTCTTGACCTCTACGTGACGATCGGCTGGATCGCGGGAACTGTGATAGGGGCGTTCGTCGGCGCGGCATTCACCGCCGCGGCTTTGTTCTGGTGGTACGGCTTCGGATTGACCAGTCGAAGTTCGACAGGACGAAGGGAGCGTCACATGGCGGCCAAGGAGCGCGACGTATCCGTTCGTACGCCGCTGCACGCGAAGATCGAGCAGATGCTGACCGAGGCCCGCGTCATCATTCCCGGCGCCCAGGCGCTGCTCGGATTCCAGTTCGCCGTCGTGCTGACCGAGGCGTTCGACAAGCTGCCGATGCTGTCGAAGACGGTTCACGCGATCAGCCTCGGCTGCATGGCACTGGCCATCGTTCTGCTAATGGCGCCGGCCGCGTACCACCGGATCGTCTACGCCGGTCAGGACGATCCGGAGTTCCATCGCACTGGCAGCGTGCTGATCACCGCCGCGACGGTGCCGTTGGCGCTCGGTGTGGCGGGCGACATCTACGTCGTGATGACGAAGGTGTTCGACTCGTCGCAAATCGGCGTCGCGATCGCCGCCGTGGTGCTCGCGGGCTACGTCGCGCTGTGGCATGTCTATCCGGCGATTCGCCGCGAGATAGGGTGATCGCTATGCCGGCGGAAGGCAGCACGAAGCTCCATGGCAGCCGGCCGAACGTCGCCACGCTGCCATGCATCGTCGCGCTCGTCCTTATCTGCGGCATCTGCGGCGGCGCCGTTGCCCAGCCGCAGGCTGAGACGAACATGAACATCCAGGTCGAGAACCGCGCGTCCACGCCGATCCAGGATCTCTACATAAAGAAGTCGGGGACGCGCGAGTGGGGCAAGACCGTAATCGACGGAAGCATCGCTGCTGGCGGTACGCGCCATCTCACCGTCGAACACAGCGGTAGCTGCCAATACGACGTCCGAGTGGTGTTTCAGGACGGTCGTTCGGACGAGATGTCGGACGTCAACCTGTGCGAGGGACTCGCCGTGGTCGACAAACCCGGCGAAGGCGACACGCCCGACAAGGCCTCGTCGGGTGGATCGTCCGGCTTTTCGGGCTTCGGCCGTTTCATCAATCGCTGAAAGGCTGGAACAAATCATCGACCCTGAGCTTCCTTGGATGACGATCGCGAGTCGCGGTCGGGGGAATCATCATTCGAGGAGCGCATCATGTTCATGCACAACAAACGCCTGATGCATACCGTCCGCGTTTCGGAGCCGAACCCGAGACTCGCTACGCTGATGCTGGAGCAGTTCGGAGGGCCGCAGGGGGAACTCGCGGCAGCGATGCGCTACTTCACGCAGGCGCTGGCCGATGACGATCCCAATCGCAAGGACATGCTGTTTGACATCGCCACCGAGGAGCTGAGCCACCTCGAGGTGATCGGCAACATCGTCTGCATGCTGAACAAGGGCGTCCGGGCGGATCTCGCGGAAGGCGCCGAGCAGGGTCAACTGATGACCG
>Ga0310811_10006505_pt1 | contig 14943 bp, 20 predicted proteins | sample YCmetagenome_FD_207642 | JGI IMG/M metagenome (GOLD analysis project Ga0310811, IMG submission 207642) | Soil microbial communities from experimental microcosm in Duke University, North Carolina, United States - YC | ecosystem: Engineered > Artificial ecosystem > Soil microcosm > Unclassified ...
CAAACTTACGAATTTTATGCATCTCTTCGGCTTTCGTAGGGCCCTTCCAGTCTTCCAACTCAGCAACCATGTCTTCAATAGTCAGGACGGCATTTTCATCTACATCATCTTCGTGAAAATTATAATCGTTGCCTGTATCAGGCTCCATCTCGACACTCATAGCCTCCGTGGTGTCAGAATTGGTGCTGGAATCTGAACGACTATATTGAGCCACAACAGCTCCAGGATGTACATCCTCGGAAGCCCCATGATCATGATCGTCCAAATTTTCAGAACTTGACTCGGAGCCAAAGTCCGAATCCAGGGTCTCATCAGTGTGAGCATGTGCGTAGTGTTTCCTTCGCGTTGAAGCAGAAAGAAACTTGTAGCAAGCAGGTGAGTGTCGGCATCTTTTGTAGATTTCCCTGCCATGGTCATCTAGAGGGACTGCTCGAGGTGGCATAGATGTACTAGTAGAGTCGGCGCAGACAGACACAGCGCGCAAATTTGAGTTTGTTTGACCATATTGTTGCTTTGCGAACTGGTGTTCTTGACTTTCCTTTTTTGAAGTCCAAGCCGTTGGCATAGGGCCGCGCTGCTTCCAGGTGACTCCTCTAAGTTCTCCACGTTGTTTCTACGCTCTTCATATGATTCATTGGAAAATGTGCTGAAAATTTGGTGCTGAATTGGATTCATTGGAAAATGGTGCTGAAATTTGGTGCTGAATTGGATTCAGCACTTCAATGAAATTAACTACCTGCCGTTTCAGTAGAAGTTCCAATGAAAATTTCAGCACCAGCACTTATTCCAATGATTTTAATTGGAACCAATATCCACAGTGTCACCTCACTCAGTCATACTTGCTATGCTAGTGACAGCCTGAGCTGGCAGTCTCAGTGAGCTCGTGACTCTTTCACTACTTGCAGAGGAACCGCCTCATAAATATCAGCACCGCTTTCTCATCTAATCCATCGTTCTCGTCGTGTGCTTAAAGTTCGAACAGATGAATGCCACTACATTCAAGTTAGCATACAGGCTTGCCGGGGCCAACTTGAACTTTAACTCAATGAGCTGGCACGAATATATCCTCGGTTATGGCCTGACTAGCTATAGGCCTGACTGGTCGAGTCTTGAGGCGTGCTCAATTCTTAAGGTCAAGAGTTGTCAACTCTTCATTTGTACCATTATGCAATCGTAATTTCGGTTCCCAGAAAGGGTTAGAACCCGGTATGCATCTGGGATGACCGAGGGCAGACACTGGGTGATGGACTTCAATGTTTCGTTTTGCAAGTCTTTGTAGACACATATAACACCGTTGATTCGTCACATGGTGTCTATAATGTTTTACAAGACATTAATGGTACTTAGCAGAGGACTTAAGGGAATTTCGAAGAATTCAAAACATTTTCTTCATTGATTGTATGAGCCACGCGAGCCAGCACCAGATAGCATACTCGCGAGTACTTGAAGTCCAGCGCTTGTTCTTGTGGGAAATGCAGCAGTGCGATGACTGTGGTCATCATTATGACCATCAGCGAAAACGAAGTGCTCAAGTTCGATGCGAGTGCGTTGTAAGATCCCCAACAGAAAGGACAGTTAAAAGCTCACGAAGCTCCCGTTTTCGCTACATAACGAGCGCACTGTTGTGTTACGATGAATATTGTTTGATAAGGCAGAGTAAGCGCGGTGGCTGCGGTGTCCAAATGGAACCTCACCCGGTCGGCTAAATTGTTTGGCTCTAAGGCACGGTGGGACTCGACAACTCTTGACCTGACAACTTAAGAATTGAGCACGCCTACTCACGCGCCGTAGTTGACATGCGCGCAGATGGATTTGCGCACGGTTGTACACAGCGCTGTCGAGAGTGCGAAACCGACGCGATATTCGAACGTTGTGGTCAGACACGACATCAGGAAAAAACCCATATGGTCGTAGTCACAGTGACAGCTATATAGACACATGTAGGTACTGTAGCACTATGTAGGCACCGTTCAGGCTACATGGAGCTATATCGCACTATATACCCTAATGCCATGCTATATGGCGCTATATAGCCTAATGCCATGCTATATGGCGCTATATAGCCTAATGCCGTGCTACAGTAGCTACAGGAGTTATGGCAGTGCTACAGTAGCTACAGGATACTACGAGAGTTACCACAGTGCTACAGGTCACTACAGGCAGCTACAGGCGCAACCATCGAGTATTTGCAAGTCTACTAAATATATAAAGACATCCTATCTTCTAAATACTTGTCACAGATGCACAAAACATCTCGATATCGATGAAATCATTCAAATAAAAATCATTTGCTGTTTCATATGCATTACCACATATCAACCTCGAGTCTACTGACTCTCCCATTTTCGGTATTAGATGGCACGGGCGCACGATGTCGTCAATGTGAATCACCGCTGCATTGCGGCGAAATTGGCGGGTGGAGCGCGACACTTGTCGCATTCGAGATGAAGGGTCTGGTGCTCGGAAAGGCGTGAACCATTCTATATAAGCAAGGGCTCTCGAGTATTCGCCAAACTGACGAGGGAGGGAGAATATAACACGAATTTGAGCCACTCGCAATCCTGCAGCAGACTACGATCAGATTGCCGTGACACTGAAACCAAATCAAACTTACCATCTAGAGAATGCAGTTGTAAAGACCGAGGACCAATTGATATCAATGCCATATCAAATCGAGCTGGACTACCAGCCTTCCGACCTGACGCAAGTTTCACTGGGGTGGCTCTAATCCGCCTAGACATTGGAACCTCGCCAACTTGAAAAGCAGGTGGTGTGACAATGACGATTTGACGATAAATGTCAAAACGGTCCTGAGGGCCTGGAACGATGGTGTTGTGTGGGAGATTCGTCTGAAGGAAAGACTGGAGAGCAGGGAGAAAATCAGTCGCGCCATGTGCACCCACAATATTTTGAACAGACTGGTGTGGATGCGCAGGGATCTTGGCAAGAACACGAATCACTCCTAAGTTATCTGCAGGTGTTGTATGAGTAACAGCAGCCTCTGCGTTTTCTGACCTTGAGTCTGAGTCCGAATCCGAATCCAAGTGTGAGTGTGAGTGTGAGTGTGAGGTTGAGTCCGTCCGACCTGCAGGCTGATGCGATAGCCAATCAAGGTGTGCGCTGCGTAAGAAGACGGCTTCCTGGCGTTGAAGCCACAAAACCATCTGTTCCTCATACTCTCGTTTATTGCTAGCACGGTAAGCGTCCTTTGCAAAATCTATATGCAAACGCTCAGGGAGTTCTGTGTTAAACCCATCAGCGGCACCAAATAATGAGATTGAGTGAACGTAATGTGTGAGTTGGTGTAATTTGGGTATGTTGAAATGATCACGTATGCCGAGTTCCTTGAGGACATCTTTATTAGCGTGAAATACTTCCAGCGCGGCCTGCAGCGCTTTGAGCGACTCGGCCGTGTGAATATGGAGCTGGGCGTAGTAAGAGAAATCCAGAATTGAACGCGCCACCACCAAGACCTGACTGCCAGGCATCACTCAACAACCAACACCACCTTCAAGACTCGTCTCACACTTACCTAGGTACTGCTCCAGTGAGTAAGCCTATAAAAACTCGCTGCATTTCTTTATGCTCACTTCCCGTCCATTGCTTTACAGTCGATATACCTTTTTTGAAGTACCGAAGTCCAGGATAATCGGGGATTGCTTTGAAACGTGCGTCCATCTCTTCCTCCCCAATAATTTCGACACACCACTTCACCAGGTGATCCTTAAACACACCTTTATGGATCTGGTGCAACAGATCGGGCGTGAAGGCCAGGAAAATATCAGTGTGGGGCAGATCGGCCCAAAACGGTCTATAAACGGCACGTAGCCCATTATCTTCGAATTCCACTGGGTGCTGACCGTTCTTGCGCTTTTCCAAGATATCTTTCGTGGACTCAGGATCACGCATCGCTGAGTCCAGGACCTCTCCTCGGTCATTCGCACCCACGAGGCACTTTGGACAACGGTTTTCCTTACAACAGGAAACCAAACACTGTTCAGGGAAATCCGCGACATACGCGGCCAGAATTGGATAGACCCGCCGAATCCATGAGTCCGCACAGACCATATCCACACCATCGTTTCCGGCAGCGATCAGAGGATGTAGGAGGAGACCCATGCAGTGATGAAAGAGCCTATAACCGGCCAGAGAGCGTGCCTCAGGAGTAAAACAGTCGAGTTTACCTGCAGGTAAGTAGCCAATGAGCACAGTTGCTCGTGCTGACGCCTGACGCCTTTTTGCTTTGGCAATATTGCCAATAGACATGTAGACCGGCCACGCTGACTTGTCCCCTCGAAATTGGGACAACGATGTTTTGTCAGATGATAGAATAATGGGAGCTATTGTGGCTCCATCGGGCAGAGTAGACTGAACGAGAGGTCAGTCTATTCATTATTGCTTTATCTGACTCAAGCTTACCTGTTTCTCGCACCACCAATCCGCCGTCCACATCTCATCAATAAGTCTATGCTCCCCTGCAGGGTCAGAATAAGCTCTGGCGGGGGTGTACGCCATATCCGCTTTGAAAGAAGGGTTCCCGATCAGTTCCTTCACACATTCGACTGGATCTCGACTCCATAGGTCAACATCTTCTTCCAACAACTCTCCATTCTCATTCTCACGATTACCATGCACAGTGACCTTTGTACAATTCCACGCAGGACCATGTGGAAGCTCTCCGACCTTTTGCAAGAACGAGCGATTGTTGTGAAAGGGAAGCTTTGAGCGGTTTTGAGTCTAGTAGCCGTATCAACACAGTGAGTTCATATTTTTGATCAACGCTTGGAACGCACTATGGGTAGTTTCAGGAATTCGTCAGTCTGTTTCTGACCAAGGTTCTTGACAAGCCATTGGGCTAGACCCCACTCTTCTCTGGTTAGTCGTCTATTTAGTATATGCTTCGCCACACTGTGATCAAACACTCACGCATTCTCAAAAGGTGCCATTGGATTTTCACCATCTTCATGTTGCTCTCTTCTATACCTTTCAAACACGGTCTCCCCTTGGTGCTGTGTGACGCCTGCACCTGCTTGATGTTCGAAATACTGGCCATTATTGGTGAGTGATGGCGCGTCCTTGTCGTCGACTTCTTCGACAGTGACCCGACGAATTTTCCCAAGTGTAGGGTTGATGTCCACATCTGGAGATGAGCGCAGGTGAACATGGCCTGGGGCTGTGTATTCATGGGAGAAGTCGACATCTGGTGCGTCCAAGTTTTCTGCATCTGCCTCTTCAATCATTAATGTCCACTCCCTTCGGCATTCAGGACGCCCCACGATGTGTCTCTTGAGACCCTCACCCGTAGTCGTAACCTTACCGCAAAACATACAGCAAGGCATTAGTGGTTCGTCAACCCCAACTTAGCCATTCACTTCCTAATACCCTCTTTTTCATCACATAGCGACCAACTACAAACACCGAAACTTCCCGGATGCAGTTCATAACGGTGCGCCACCTTTCATGCCCATCCAACGTCAATTTGACTGTGTCTCTTCGACTGGCTCTTCCGTCTTGCCGTTCCTCCCTTTGCGAATGTAGAGTCCAGAAACCGCATGACTTTTCTTTGTCTGGTATGTTTTTCATCCTTTGCAAATGCAGAGTTCAGACATCAGACATTCTTTTGCAGAGTTCGACATCAGACATTCTTTTGTATAGTTCGATCAATCCCGGATGCAGTTCATCACGGTGTGCCATTCAAACGCCAAAACTGTTCATAACGGTGCGCCACCTTTCATGCCCGTCTTTTGCCGTTCCTCCCTTTGCGAATGTAGAGTCCAGTGTTGTTCCTCCCTTTGCGAATGTAGAGTCCAGAAACCACATGACTCTTCTTTGTGCGAATGTAGAGTCCAGAAACCACTTGACTTTTATTTGTCAGGTATGTTTTTCATCCTTGTTCGATCAATCCCGGATACAGTTCATGACGGTGCGCCATTCAATCGCCGAAACTCAACTTCCTTTTGACCAATTTCTTTTTACTGTTCCTCTCGTCTGCTCTAGCCCTCTCTCGCTTACTTGACAACTGCTCTGGTTCACCTCGCCGCCTCGCATGGCTAGTTCACGCCTCACATGGCTTTTCTTATTCGCATGCTCTTGTTCGCCTCGCTACCTGGCATCTTCACGCCTCGCAGTTCATGCCTCGCCGCCTCGCATGGCTAATTCACGCCTCACATGGCTTTTCTTTAACTTATTTTTCCTTTATCTTTCTTCATGCCTCACCGCCTCACATGGCTAATTCACGCCTCACATGGCTTTTCTTTCACTTTTTGTTTTTCTTTTGCTCGTTATTCGCATGCTTTGCCACCTTGGTTACAGAGCATCTACATTCATTCATACCCATGCGCCACCATTCATCCCCAACTGACCTCTGACATAACAACTAAACTAGGGTAGTGACTCCATGAGCTGCAAGGAGAAGTTCCAATAGTTGGACTTTTCGCGCTTCTTGGCACCGCTGCTTCTCTGCTTTCCAGCGCTCAACGATCAACTCTCGGACAAATGATTGGTGAGTCACAGGCCCTTGGACGCGTTCTGAGAGTTGCGCTTTGCACGCGTCTTCACAACGCCTAATCTCTGCATCCCAGCGTTCTAAGACAAGGGTTCGCAGGTAAGTCTGAGAAGTTACTATGGGTCCTGGCGTTTGACGAAACGGTTGCAACGGATAATGAAGCTCGGGTGGACCAGGAGGACGTGGAACCTCCCTAGCTCGTCCAGGAGCTACGACCACATGGAAGGGTCGGCTTGGAGGAGGTACAAGCCTACTCGATGGTCAGTGTGGGTCATTGCAGTTCTCGGAGTCACCCACCTTGGGATGACTTCAAGTTCAGTTTCTTTTGGCTCGACTTTTGGTTCGCCGAATGGCGAGAACACCGAACTAGGATATTGGTTAATGCATAGTGAGTCTCAGACAAGGCTGACACTTACTATTGGGGCATTTTGGTGATAGGATCCACTGTAGGATTTTCTTTCAATTTCTCGCTGTTTTTATGCTGTTGCGTTGTTATTGCTTGGTCATATGCAAACTCTAAGTTCGAAATCAACAGAACTTGATGTGGTCTGTTGATCGCACACCGTGGCAAGGGTATTTAAAAGGTGTGTTTTTCCTGTTTTAATTTAGCTGTATAGCACCCTGAATAATGGCTGGCAAACTCGCCTCTTGAAGGGGATCCCAACAGGCAATCTTGCAGGCGCAGGATGACCTATGCTCACAGATGGAATCAACAGCCGGACGCACTGCAAGTGGTCGTCAGCGTCGGCCAACCGAAAAGGAGACTTATCGAAGTAAGTAACTGTGTGTTGTTGCTTGATGAGTGTATCACTTACATCTACTTAACAGTTTTAAAATCTCGCCGAGGTCCAGAGCATCAAAAAGCCCTGGAGGCCAAGGCAGAAAAGCATAAATTGAAGGCGCTGCGAACGAAATTCAGGATGAATCCTGAAGTCTTTGATGACGAGCCCACTGAGCTGCTCAGCGAGATTGACAGGGATGAAGATAATATGGTCAGGTTCTTATTCTTCGAGGGACTCAAGTGCTCACAACTACATACCAGTTTTCTCATCGCAGTGTACCTCCAAAGCCGCGGGCACTAACATTCAGTACAAACAAAATGCCTCCTATCTCAGGACCAATGAAAATGAGTAAGGTCCTTACCAACTCGAAGAAAGGTACTCATTCTTAGACGGGGTGGTCTTGGACTAACAAACTTTGCACAGTTTCTGTCATCTCATCCAGTGAGAACGGCAGCGACAACAACAGCGACAACAACAGCGACAACAACAGCGATGACAGCAGCGATGACAGCAGCGATGACAGCAGCGATGACAGCAGCGATGACAGCAGCGATGACAGCAGCGAAGCCAATGACGATGGCCGAAACGATAACGCAAGTCAACTATTCACAAAATCTGCCACCGATACTGAGTCCATCTGGGAGGGTCATCACAACGTCGACGACATTGCCAAAGTGGTCAGGTCCAAACGCCAGCGGGAAGATTTAGACGAAGAAAATATTCCAAGGATCATCAAAGGTTTAGATGGAGCACGCCAGCGATTAAGGGCCGGTGACTTCGACGAGGTGACGAAGGATGTGCTCACCATTGCCACATCTGTTTACCGCTGTCTAATCGTCACTGAGACACCGTTTCCCGATTCGCTCATCGTCGAGACCAAGCTGGCAAAGCGTGCGTGGCGCGAGGCTTCTGATATGGCTGGACTTACAATGCAACTTACGCCTTCATTGGTCAAAATGGTGAGCAGTCAGCGTGTTATCTGGCCCTGGTTGATGTTATATTGACTGTGTAGATGACAAGGCGCACCTCACATGTGCGTGGCGAGCTCAAAACCAAGATGCGTGGTCTCACGGCCTCCTTTTTTGGCTTCCGCGCAAGCCGTTCAATTGTCGCCATTAAAGCAAACCGTGACTTAGCCGAGTCACTCAAGCAAGGGGCGTCCTTTGTTTTTAAGGTACGTCTGCCTGAGCTTGGTTAGTCGTTGTCTGACCAAATGAGTTCAAGGATTGGGAAATGAAATCTGGCATATACAAATCCGACTTAATACAGTCAGGGATCAATGATATGTGGTTTGCAAACCGCGTTGATGAAGGTATAGTCTATGCTAGATACTTTGACCCTTTGCCTGTGAAGATGTTGGCGCTTGTACTCACAGTGGTTAGTATCATTGAACCGTTTGATATTATGCGGGGGAGCTGATTTATAACAGATGGAATGTTGTATCGACGAGTGGCTCACAGGAGTGAGGGAAGATATTAAATTCGCTTCGGTCACTTATTCCCCAGTCTACCTGGTGCATCTCGAGTCCTTGCAGCGGTTTGAGGAGCGGACGGCTGCTTACAAACTACTGGCTAAAATTCGTGACAATATTCTCGATGTCGCTAGGTTAGTGTTTTCAGTGGATCATGTTCGTCACTAACATTGGTTGATAGGTTCCACGCTGGTGTCAATCCACTCAGTGCAGGAGTGACTGTGGACGGCTTCGCAGATGATGTATTCGACGAAGCGATGCGAGAGTATGAGTTCGAGACTCAATCAGCGCGAGACGGGGGCCGTGGAAATGTAGAAGTGGGTGATGATTGACTTAGGACGCTGGACATTTAGTACAAGTGTATGAATGCTTATGCGCCTGGAATGTATTCGAATTCATTGTTCCGGCATGATTGTTTTTAATGGTGAGTTCTGTACTATGTAGCAGGTGTAGTGGCCTGTAGAACTATATAGCTGGCCGTGTGACTATGTAGTTGTGTGTAGCACCTGTAGCTGATTGCTACAGTAGTGCCTGTAGCGCTATATAGCTAGCCATGTGACTACAGTAGTGCCTGTAGCGCTATATAGCTAGCCGTGTGACTATGTAGTTGTGTGTAGTAGGGACTTGACACATTGGGCTACAGGTACTATACCGACTATATAGCTCTGTGTAGTCAACGGGTTTTTTCCTGATGGAACGAAGATAGTAAAGAGACGTTTATTCTTCATTACTACTGTCAAGAGATCTGGATGACCGTCCGCAAGGCTCAAGCCACCGGATCACTTGTACATCGTATCCTTGGGATACGGAACTGCTCATTGGGTCACTCAAAGTTAAAGGAGCAGTCTAGCAGGTATCTCACATTCCTGGCCAGACAGCTGCATCGTGTACTGCGTGAGGCTGCATATGACATAGCAATTTCGCGACTCCGACTGAATCCACTCCATTCGGTCAAAGAATCTAAGTTAGTTAACAACTATTCCCTAAGAAATTCCCCAAGATGAGCCAACACGGCAGGTAAGGTCTCGTCTCGAATACCCTTGCAGTCATTTAAGCTAATGAGAGTACGTAGTCCCCCACCTTACTATCCCAGGTGTGTAAGCCTCAGTAATAGGCTGACAGTTGATAGGTGACGATAAGCCTTGCAGCTCGTCAGAGGCAGACCCTCTGATAGGTCCTCGCAAGCCTTCTCGTCGCTATCAATCTCTCTGTGTCTATGCAGCAATCATTGCTCTCTTGATTGTTTCAATCACGATTTTCTCCACGAGACCTTCAAATGACCCTTTAGATCCGGACGTTCGAGATCGCATTCGCAAGGACTGGGACATCGAACTTCGCCAGCATCAGAAAGAGGTTCTCGATCGTATTGACACCCAGAAACGCTGGCGTGTAGAAGATAATGACAGGATTCGTCTCCACGAACAATGGGGGACTGAAGTGGAAAAACACAATCGCGAAGTGGAGGAGAGACTAAGGCGCGACGAAGAACACAGAATTCATATGCACGAACAGTGGAAAAGAGAAGTTAAGGAGCACGATGAGGAAGTGAAGGAGGGACGGAGGCGTGACGAGGAAGAAAGTATTCGTATTCGCGAACGGTGGAGAAGAGAAGCAGAGGAGCACGATAAGGAAGAGGAGGCGTTACGGAGGCGCGAAGAGCAAGAAAGAATTCTCCTCCGCAAGAAATGGAGCAGGGAAGTGGAAGATCACGAACGTGAAGTGGAAGATAGACGGCAGCACGAAGAAGAAGATAGACGGCAGCACGAAGAAGAAGATAGACGGCAGCACGAAGAAGAAGAACGCTTAAGATTGAATATGTTTTGGACTGACTTGGCGCCCCACACGTGCACGACATACGCCACTCGAGAGTACACTGCCCGACTGGTGAATGTTCCATCATACTACAACCGCCGGGTGGAGGCTTGCATGGCCCTACCGGTGAAGATCCACGGGGCTGAATACACGCCTAAGTGGTGCGAGGATCATGTAGGTGTCCCTGCATTTCTTGGTAGTAGGAGCAGCTAATATTCTGCGTCCAGGGTTCAGACAATGTAATAGGACATTGGGAAGTCGACCAGCATGAGCCGGATTGCACGTCGTACTGGAGCTCGTACAAAGATTTGGTTTGCCGATTTTTCGTCGGCATATTTGCAACTTATTAATTGTCGTAGGGCTGTGTTTTGCCTGGATCCGGTCAGCGAGTGAGTTTCTCAGACACAACATAGTGAACAAATTTGACAGTATGCAGCGTATTGAACATTACCTCAAGAACCTCCCGTCAGGAGGCAATTGGAAGGAGTTTTGTGCTACCACTCCTGCAAGCTTCCGCGGGATGCATTTCGTGGGGGCAGAATCCTGCTTCCGAAAGGTTCGCTACTCAATCACATCAATTGCGGCACGATTTGTTGATTCCTTTTAGTACTATAGCACATATGGCCAATGGGTTCTTGATGACGAGAGCTGCAAGTAGTTACAACATCTAAAAGCTCGCGCTTGAGCCTGCGGCTAGTTACGTAGTGTGAACTTTATAACCAAGGAGCCACGAGAATGTTACTCACATTCGTAGAGGATAATAGATCTTCAAAGCCAACTTTTTTAAGGATGGTATTGATATCCCACACATATACTTTTTCGTCATCGCACCCAGTGGCTAGCCGCTGTCTATCACCGGAAAATGCTGCGCATTGCACCCAACCTCTGTGTTGGAGAGGTTTGCCAACTTGGAGGTTCGTGTCAAGATTCCACAGGCGCACTGTGTTATCATACGACGCACTCGCAAGCATGCGGTTATTCGGAGACACGGTGATGGCGTTAACATAGTGTGAGTGACCTTCCAGAATGGCGATCTCCTGCCAAGTGGATGTGTCGAATATTCTAATCAACTGAAATGATGAAGAGATGATTTTCTTGTTATCTGACGTTCATGCCAAGCTCCGAACCGGGTCAGCGTGCTTGAGTGTGAGGAGCAGCTCGCCTGACTTGGTGTCCCGGATTTTTACACCAGTCTCAGCACTGTTGCTATATCCTCCTGTGGCAAATTTTGTGGTGTCGGGTGAGTAGATTACCGTCCACACATTATCGTGTCCAGTTTCGATTTCCAGTATTGTCTCGCCGGTGTCGACATTCCACACCCTCACTGTCCCGGCATTGGATCCGCTTAGCACTTGTTTGCCCTCTCTCCTCCAGCACACTGACCGCACATACTTGGTGTGCCCTGACCATCTTGCGATCACCTTCCCTGTCTCGATGTCCCACAACCTCACTTTCCCATTATCGCACCCGCTCGCGATTGTTTTGCCGTAAGGAGACAACGCTATGGTGTTTACTCCTGTCTCCTCCTCTTCATCTCTCCAGTCACCGCCTATCTGAGTGCAGCTCTCCAGTCACCGCCTATCTGAGTGCAGCTCTCCATGTCCCATAATCGGAGCGAGGCATCAGTAGAACATGTGATGATGCGTCGTCGGCCAGGCAGGCATATAGCACCTTTTATCAAGTCAGTATGGCCTTTCATCTTCTGGCAGGGCGTGATCATAGTAGACACCGGGGTGTGTAATGCGAGTATCAAATGCGAGTGCTTGATAGGAAGATATTTTATTGGACACTTATTGGTTCGACAAGTCTTTTAAGGTATGTCTCGTGCTATTGTTGTTTTCATGTCTCACGTGTAACACTATAGATTCTATTACTATGCTTGACATACTGAATTAGGAGTGCAATGTTGAGAGGTGATCCGTCAGATCATCCGAGCCGGTGCCAGTTTAATAACATGTATGTCATGTCTGTCATGTCTGTCACCGCACGTCAATCTCCTAGTTACGATTATTTTCTTTCTTTCCTTCTTACTTAAGGTAGCTGTAGCACGCCGCCACACCTCAGTCTCTTTACCATTGACTGAGGTGTGTATGCTGTTCTCATCTGATACTTACAATGTACTCACTAGCGCCGCTATAGGCTCGTGCTACTTTACTCTAGGTTTATACATTAGGAATAGAGTCTCTTTACCATTGACTGAGGCTCGTGCTACTTTACTCTAGCTCTCGCCTTCCAACAGGTTATGAGCCCTGGCTAAAAGGATAGTGGCACCCCATACCAGACACCTTGCACTTATAGACTCTCCTCTCGCTGACTGACCCCTATCTCTGACGTCATCGCCACATAATGTCTTCCTCCGACTCTCTCCTGAAAACTGAGAAATACCCGCATGAGAAGCTTACCCTCGACAGTTCTAACTATTCCCAATGGGCAACCGGCTTTAAGATGTGGGCCAGTGGTATTGGGTTATGGCCTTATGTTAGTGGACACGTTCGTTGTGCTTCTCTCTTCGGATAACTTCTCTCTTCAGATGATATTCTGGTCAGGGTCCATGAGTGGCACTGGAGGTGATGGCTCAAGTTCATGTGAAACTCTACAAACAACATTGACTCCTGGCACTTAGTGCCCTCTCTATGGCGATTGACATGCAGGACTTTGTCTATCTATGTGACATAGATGACCCACACATTGCTTGGGTAGCCTTAGAGAAGAAATATCTCCCCCAGAAGGCTATCCATTTCAACCAATACCTTGACCATCTATTCACCCTCCCAAAGGTGCATGACAGCATTTCCATTACAAAAACCATGCAGACATTAATCGTCCTAAAATCAGACCTTGCTGTACTATCGCTAGCACCCACTCCTGCCCCCAGTACTGTTGTAAGGTCATAGATAAGTGATAGTAATCCGGACAACAACAAACAACACTCGCTTACATAATCAGTTCTGTGCACATCAGAAACTTTTACTTATAATTTTGAGAAAAGTCTTTGACTTCCGAGACTGTGAATCTACATACTTTTGTTCTATAACTTCCCTAGTCAATTTTCATCTGTCGTATACTCGAACAAAAGGTTATGAGCCCTGCTGCTTAGAACCCCCAAATCCAGTACCACAGACCAACAACTGAATCATATATATAAATGTCAAACACACCCTCAGTATCTGCAGCCACACCAGCTGCAACTCTTTCATCCACGAGCATCCCCTCCATATCATCCAGCTCTACATCCTCAAGCAGAACTGCACAAGCCTCCAATTGCCTATATGATATTCTGTCACTCGAAAACAATGGTTCAAACTTCCAACTATGGAAGTACTGTGTTGAGTTAATCCTTGACCTTTGAGGACTATGGGCAATTGTTGAAGGAAGTGAAAGCACACCAGATAGCACAGCACACCCTGTTCAACACCAGGAATGGTTAGCAAAGAACAAGGAAGCACGAGCTCAAATAGCTCTCACACTGAAAGACAAGCCCTTGAATGGGATTCTTTATGTGCCAATGGCTAAAGATGTTTGGAAAAAGCTCTGCGAGCGTTACGAGGGTCGAGGAAAGCAAACTATTGCTCAACTCATTGGTGAATTGTTTTGGAGTACCTTGATGGATGAATCTCCCATGGAAACACAGCTAAACACCATGTGCCAAAAGGCATATATTCTATCTTCACTCAGTCAGCCACTTGACGACACACTAGTTGCAGTTGCAATGGTGATATCCTTACCTGTGTCCTATGCCACACTTCAAATGATCCTTATGTCTAGCAGTGACAAGCTCAACACCAAAACCGTCATAGTCCAAGTGCTGGTGGAGGAGAGGCAACGACAGGCAAATAATAGCCAGTCTGCGCTCATCGCAAAGGACCTGCCCAGAAGAACAAGCTTCAGTGCAAGGACAAGAAGAAATCAAGGGAAAAGTGCATATACTGCCAAATTCCTGGACATGCAGAAAAGGACTGTCAAAAGAAGAAGGCTGCTGAAGAAGCTGTGAAAAGTGGGAAGCAGAATGAGAAGGACAAAGAAAAGGCAAAGGAGAAACCAGACTTATCAGCGAAGGTTGCACATGCCATGTCAAGTGATGACACTACACTTCAACTATTTGTCACACATGAACACCTCACATCTACTGCACAATATGATTGGATAGTGGACTCCGGCGCATCTACAAATATGACATGGCAACGCAAAATCTTTGTCAGATATCGCACCTTGACCCCACCTGAACAAGTTGTTATTGGAGATGGATCATCAGGAAATTGACCCGAAACTGTTATGACCAGATACATGTGACAAACAAAACTCATTATTATATCTCTAGCTTTAGATTTAGATACTTTTCTCATGGTGTCACACATATACGAAATAAGATATGG
>Ga0310811_10006506_pt1 | contig 14943 bp, 14 predicted proteins | sample YCmetagenome_FD_207642 | JGI IMG/M metagenome (GOLD analysis project Ga0310811, IMG submission 207642) | Soil microbial communities from experimental microcosm in Duke University, North Carolina, United States - YC | ecosystem: Engineered > Artificial ecosystem > Soil microcosm > Unclassified ...
CCCCCATCTAGAATGTCAGCCCTCATCGAGATCCGCGGGGTGACGAAGACCTATCGCCGGGGGGGCGAGGCGATCGAGGTGCTGCACGGCGTCGACCTCGACATCCCGCGCGGCGACTTCCTGGCGCTGATGGGACCCTCGGGCTCCGGCAAGACCACCCTGCTCAACCTGATCGGCGGCCTCGACACGCCCACCGCCGGCGCCATCACGGTCGACGGACGCCGGATCGATCAGCTCAGCAGCGGCGAGCTCTCGCGCTGGCGCGCCGCCAACGTCGGCTTCGTCTTCCAGTTCTACAACCTGCTGCCCGTGCTCTCCGCCCAGCGCAACGTGGAGCTGCCGTTGCTGCTCACGAACCTCTCGGCCTCCGAGCGGCGCCGTCACGCCGAGATCGCCCTGGCCCTGGTCGGCCTGCGCGACCGCGCGCGCCACAAGCCGCGCGAGCTGTCGGGCGGGCAGGAGCAGCGCGTGGCGATCGCCCGGGCCATCGTCTCCGATCCCACCCTGCTCGTGTGCGACGAGCCCACCGGTGACCTCGACCGCGCGACGGCCCAGGAGATCATGAGCCTGCTGCAGATGCTCAACCGGGAGCACGGCAAGACCATCGTGATGGTCACGCACGATCCCAAGTCGGCCGAGTACGCGCAGCGCGCGCTCCACCTCGACAAGGGCACGCTGGTCACGAGCGAGGCTGCGCCGTGAAGTTCCTGCCGCTGCTGTGGGCCCAGCTCTTCCGCAAGAAGACGCGCACCGTGCTCACGCTGTCATCGGTGCTCGTCGCCTTCCTGCTGTTCGGGCTGCTCCAGGCGGTACAGATCGCCTTCGAGTCCGGCGCCGACTCGGCCGACGCCAAGCGGCTGCTCACGACGGCGCGCTACTCGATCATCGAGCCGCTGCCGCTGGGTTACCTGCCCCGCATCGAGCGCGTGCCGGGCGTGGTGGCGGTGGCCAACGCCGACTGGTTCGGCGCCAAGTACCAGAACGAGAGCAACGCGTTTCCGGTCTTCGCCGTCGATCCCGCGCGCTATCTCGACATGTACCCGGAGTTCAGGGTAGCGCCGGCCCAGCGGCAGGCCTTCGTCAAGACGCGCACCGGCGCCATCGCCGGCCAGCGACTGGTGGATCGCTACGGGTGGAAGGTGGGGCAGAAGCTGCCGATCTCCTCGGAGATCCACCCCAAGACCGACGGCAGCCTCGACTGGGAGTTCGATCTCGTCGGTGTCCTCGACTCCGACGATCCGGCCGTGCGCGGCAACACCGACGTGGTGCTGATCAACCTCGCCTACTTCGACGAGGCGCGCCAGTCCGGCCGCGGCAAGACCGGCTGGTACATCGTGCGCGTGACCGACTCCGAGCAGGCCAAGGCCATCGCCGCCGACATCGACCGGCTGTTCATGAACTCGCCCGACGAGACCAAGACCCAGCCCGAGAAGGAGTTCGCCATCGGCTTCGCCAAGCAGATCGGCGACGTCGGCGCGCTGGTCACGCGCATCCTCGCCGCCGTCTTCTTCACGATCCTCATCCTCACCGGCAACACGATGGCCCAGGCCATCCGCGAGCGCGTGCCCGAGCTGGCCATCCTCAAGACGCTCGGCTTCGGCGACGGCATGGTCACCGGGCTGGTGCTGGGCGAGGCGCTGCTGCTGCTCGGTCTGGGCGGCGCGCTCGGCATGGGCGCGGCCGTGAGCCTGCTGCCGATGCTGAACGGCTCCACCGGCGGACGCTTCCCGCCCCTGTTCGTGGCTGGCGAGACGTGGCTGATGGCCGCGGCCATCGCGCTGGGGCTGGCGCTGGCGATCGGGCTGCCGCCGGCCTGGCGCGTGCGTCGCCTGCGCATCGTCGACGCGCTGGCCGGGCACCGGTGATCCGATGGCCTGGCTGAATCAGGTCGCGCAGATCACGCTGATCAATCTCCGAAATGTGCCGCGCCGGCTCGGGACCTCGCTGGTGGTGGTGATCGGCATCGCCGGCGTGGTGGGCGTGCTCGTCTCGGTGCTGGCGATGGCCGAGGGCTTTCGCCACACGCTCGCCAGCACCGGCCGGCCCTCGCGCGTGATGATGCTGCGGGCCGGCTCCGACGCCGAGCTGTCGAGCGGCGTGGCGCGCGATCAGGCCGTCGTGCTCGGCAGCCTGCCCGCGCTGGCCCGCGACGCCGCCGGTCGGCCGCTCGTGTCCGCCGAGATCGTCGTGATGGTCGACCTGCCCCGCAAGGGCCAGAGCGATCCCAACAACGTCCCCTTCCGCGGCGTGCAGCCGCCCGCCTTCGAGATCCGCGACGAGCTGCGGATGATCGAGGGGCGGCGCTTCGCCCGCGGCGTGCGCGAGGTGATCGTGGGACGCAAGGCGGCCGCGCAGTTCGCCGGCCTTCAGGTCGGCTCGCGCATCGCGTTCCGCGACAGCGACTGGACGGTGGTCGGCACGTTTGCGACCGGCGGTGACGTGCACGAGTCGGAGATCTGGGCCGACGCCGACGTGGCGATGTCCGCCTTCCGGCGTGACGGCTTCCAGTCCGTCACCGCCGCGCTCGCCGATCCCTCCGAGGCCGGGCTCGAGGAGCTCAAGGCCTCGATCGCTCGCGATCGGCGCCTGTCGATCGGCGTCTTCCGCGAGCCCGAGTACTATGCCAAGCAGGCCTCGGTGCTCTCGCGCCTGATCGGCGTGCTGGGCTACAGCGTAGCGGTGTTCATGGCCATCGGCGCGACGTTCGGCGCGCTCAACTGCATGTACTCGGCGATCGCCAGCCGCCAGGTGGAGATCGCCACCCTGCGCGCGATCGGCTTCGGCGGTGCGCCGGTGGTGGTCTCGGTGATGATCGAGGCGCTGGTGCTGGCGCTGATCGGGGGCGTGGTCGGCGGCGCGCTGGCCTACGTCTACTGCGACGGCGCCACGCTCTCCACGCTGAACTTCAACACGTTCTCGCAGGTGGCGTTCGACTTCCGCGTGACGAGCGGCCTGCTGGCGCGCGGCCTGGTGTGGGCGCTGGTGATCGGCCTGGCCGGCGGCCTCCTGCCAGCCATCCGCGCCGCGCGCCAGCCGGTGACGACGGCACTGCGCGCCGGCTGAGCTCACCGATCGGTTGCGCGCGAGCGGCGGTCGGGGGAAGATCACTTCCGGCCGCATCCGCATGCTGAATCGCCGCGCGTTCCTCGCCGTCACGCTGGGCGTCGTCGCTGCGCCGCTCGCGGCCGGCGCGCAGCCCCGCGGCAAGCCCTGGCGCGTCGCGTTCCTGTCGGGTGGTGCGCGACCTCCCGACGGCGCGGTCCCGCCGCCACTTCGAGAAGCCCTTCGGGAGCTTGGTTACGTCGAGCAGCAGAACGTCGTGTACTTGAGCCGGTGGGCCGAGGCTCAGCAGGAGCGTCTGCCGGGGCTCGTCGCCGAGCTCGTCCAGCTCAAGGCTGACGTCATCGTGACGGTCGGCGGTCCGGCGACGGCGGCGGCAAAACAGGCGGCCGGCGCAACCCCGATCGTCATGGCGCTGGTCGGGGATGCCGATGGGCTCGGCCTGATCGACAGCCTCGCGCGCCCCGGCGGCACCGTGACCGGCGTGACGGATCAGTCCGTCGAGCTCAGCGCCAAGCGGCTGGAGCTGCTGACCGAAGCCGTGCCGAAAGCGGCGCGCATCGCCGTGCTGTGGAACGCGGACGATCAGGGCATGACGTTACGCTACCGGCAGGTGGAGAAGGCCGCGCACGCCCTGCACGTCACCGTGCAGCCGCTGGGGGTGCGGGAGCCGAACGATTTCGAGACGGCGTTCTCGGCGATGGCCTCGCACCGTCCCGATGCGCTGTTCCTCGTCACGGATGCGCTGACCTTGCTCAACCGCAAGCGCGTGATCGAGTTCGCGCTGGAACACCGGATTCCCGCCATGTACGAGTTCAACCGCCTCGTCGTGGAAGGCGGGCTCATGTCGTACGGGGCGAATCAGGACGACAACTTCCGCCGGGCTGCCGCCTACGTGGATCGCATCTTCAAGGGAGCGGCGCCGGCCTCGCTCCCCGTCGAGCGCCCGAGCCGGTACTATCTGGCCATCAACCTGAAGACCGCCAAGGCGCTGGGCCTGACGATGCCCCAGTCGTTGCTGCAGCGAGCGGATCAACTCGTCGAATAGCGCCGGCGGGGCGGATCGCACGGCTTCCGGCCGATCCGGAGCGCGCCGGATCGGGCGGAAGCAACGACTCGGCCGTTCAGGATCGGATCGACCGGACGAGACGACCGATCAGTGGCGGCCCCGCCCGTCGTGGATCTGGCCGCGGATCTCACCCGGCGCGAACGTCGTCGAGTGGACATTGGCGTAGGCGCGACCCGCCCGGATGGCGGCGACGACTTCCTCGAACTCCCCGGCTGCGATGCCCTGCCCCACCGCCTCGAGGACCTGCGCCGGAGTGATCGTGCCCTTCACGGTGCCCGACGTCGGGCCCGGGCACGTCGGCGTCAGCGCGGCGACGGTGGCCGGCGCCGGGACGAGCGCGGTCTGGCACAGCCAGACGACGATGCCGCCCACGGTGTGACGCTGGCCGAAGTGAATGTGCGCCTGTGTCACGTCGGTCGTGAGTCCCTCGTAGCTCAGCTCGTAGCTGATGATGTCCTTGTGGTCGTCGATCCGGGCCTCGAAGCGGCCCCGGGCCGTGGTGGAGATGGCGCCGCGCAGGGCCGGGGTGGGCGCCGCGATGAAGTGGACCTCGTTGTAGCCGGACAGGGTGGCGCTGAAGTTGTCGTCGTTGGCCAGCGCCAGTGAGGCCGAACCGGCGAGCAAGGACAGTGCGAGTACGTGAGCGAACGTCTTCATGGTGCCATCCTCCACGGGGTTCGCAGCGGTTAGCGGGGCGTACTCGGCGCGCTAACTCGAAGTGTGCTCCGTTGGTTCCCCCATCTCCGAATTTCCCCGCGTCGCCGTCTGGCGAAGGTCAGACCGAGTGAAGACGACCTCGACGATCCAGATCGCCAGCAGCAGATAGGCCAGGCCGATCGAGAGCCCGCCGGCAAGGTCGGACAGCCAGTGCTTGTCGAGATAGAGCCGGCTGAAGGCCACGATCACGACGGGCACGGCCGCAGCGATGCTGGCGAACACGCGCCAGCGCCGACGTCGTGACGACGCCGTCACGATCAGGTAGATCATCAGGCCGAAGAAGACGACCAGGCTCAGCACGTGGCCGCTCGGAAATCCCCAGGGCGCCAGGTTGGGCCGGGCTCGTCCCGAGGTGGTCTTCGCCAGCCATTGCAGCGCCCACGTCCCGGCCATCAGCACCGGCAGGGCCAGCGCCCAGCGCCGGTTGATGCGCCACAGGATCGGGATGGCGATGGCGATGAGCGCGATCAGACCGAGGCCACCGAGCGTGGTGACCATCTCCATCGGCAGGTTCAGCGCCTCGTAGTGGACGAGGCGCATCCAGGAGCGCGTGCCGTAGTCGATGGCGAAGAACTGCTGCTGGGCGGCGAAGACCGCGAGCGTCAGGTAGCCGACCAGCGAGACGAACGCGCCCGACAGCAGCCGGCGGGGCTTGCCACGGCTCACGACCCGGCGCACGGACGACCGGCCCACCTGATTCACCACCCTCCGCATCCATACTATGCCTATGCTCTGAGGGTCACCGATGCGCGCGATCAAGACCGTCTTCCTGGTCCTCGGCGGCGTCCTGCTCGGTGTGCTGGTCTACCGCGTCGGCACCGGCCCGATCCTCGAGACCCTGGCCCGGCTGACGTGGTGGCAGTTCGCGCTGGTCTGTCTGCCCTACGCCGTCATCATGGCCGCCGACACGCTGGGCTGGCGCTTCGCCTTCGCGCGCGATCGCGCGCCATTCCATCGCCTGTACGGCGCACGGCTGGCCGGCGAGGCGCTCAACATCGTCACCGCGCTCGGCGCCGTCGGTGGCGAGGCGGCCAAGGCCTGGCTCGTCCGGCGTGACGTGAGCTACGAGGAGAGCGTGCCGTCCGTCGTCATCGCCAAGACGTCGATCACCCTGGCCCAGGCGCTCTTCCTCGTCGTCGGCCTCGCCGTCGCGTGGTACGTCTTGCCGCCCGGGACCGAGATCCTGCGCGTGATGACGTGGCTCCTGCTCATGGAGGTGCTCGCGGTCGCCGGCTTCGTCGGCGCCCAGCTGGCCGGGCTCGTCGCGCGCGGCGGCCGGCTGCTCAAGATGGTCGGCGCGATCGCCGACACCGCGTACGCCGAGACGCTCGATCGCGGGCTGCGCCGCTACTACCGTCGCGAGTGGCGGCGGCTGGCGCTCTCGCTCCTCTTCCACCTGGCCGGCTGGCTGCTCGGCGTGCTCGACGCCATCGTCATCCTGTGGGCGCTGGGCATCGACGTCTCGGTCGCCGCCGCGACGGTGATCGAGGCGTTCGGCTCGGGCGTGCGCTTCGCGACCTTCCTGGTGCCCGCCAACCTCGGCTCCTCCGAGGCGGCGAACGCCGGCGCCTTCGCCGGCCTGGGCCTCGGCGCCGCCACCGGCCTGGCGTTCAGCTTCGTGCGCCGCGCGCGCCAGGTCGTGTGGGTTGGGCTCGGGCTCGCGGTGCTCGTCGTCATGCGCTGGGCGGACAGGCGCCTCGCCCCGGCGCGCTGACTCAGAGCCGGGCGATCGGGGGGTCGTCGGCCACCGTGCGCCGGCGTAGCGTCTCGATCGCGCCGCGGCGCATCAGCAGCGGCAGCACCCCCCGACGCGCCCTGAGCTCGTCGCGTCGCCACGGCGTCGTCACCGTCACGTGGCGCCCGCGATAGAGCGCCACGCCGCGCCAGCGACCCGGCAGCCGGAACATCACGCGCAGCAGCCGGACCAGCAGGCCGATCTTGCCCACCCGCGGCACGATGAAGACGTCGAACAGCCCATCGATGGGCGAGGCCGTCGGCGTCAGCGCCAGGAAGCCGCGATAGGTCTCGACGTTGGCGACGGTGACCAGCACGGCGTCATCCGTTACCGGCGTGCCATCGATCATCACCTGGAACGAGGCCAGCCGGGTGCGGAACAGGAAGCGGTGGGCGACGCCGTAGTAGTGGAGGTAGCGCAGGATCCGGCGGCGCGGCTGGTTGCGGCCGCGCTCGGCCACCTGCTGGATGTGCTCCAGGAAGCCGTAGCTGCGATGCGAGAGGAAGATCTCCTCGCCCGCCGCCCGCTGCACGACGCCGACGTCGACGCCGCGCACCTCGCCCTCGGTCAGCAGGCGGAGCACCTCACCGGCGTGCGCCGGGTAGCCGAAGACCTGCGCGAAGACGTTGCCGAAGCCGTTGGGCACCGGCACGAACGGCGTCGCGCAGCGGATGGCGGCGGCGGCCGCCGCACTCAGCGTGGCGTCGCCGCCGATGCAGATGATGTGCGTGGCCTCGGGCGGGCAATGGGCCGCCCAGTCCATCAGCGCCGCCAGGTCGGCGAATGCGCGCACGTCCACGCGGTGCCCGCGGCGCACGAGCCGGGCCGCGAGGCGGCGGGCGGTGGCGGTCGCTCGTCCCTCGCCGGAGCCGGGCGTGACGACGATCTGCACGCCGCCCGTTCTGCCGGACGGCCCCGGCGGGGGGCTCACGCTGGCCGACTAGCCCCGCGGCTCGACGACAGCGCGCCCGGTCGCGCGCAGCAGCCGGCGATCCTCCTCCGGCGTCGGCGCCGGCGGCACGCGGACGACGAGATCCTGCGTGAAGGTGCGCAGCACCGCGCCCTCGCGGAAGCCCACGCCGCTGGGGTCCTCGCCGCGCGCCACCGCGCGGATGCCGTCGCGCACGATGCGCCGGAGCATGACCACGCCGCGGTCGGTCGAGGCCAGGTGCTCGAGGCCGTGCACGGCGATGGGCCGCTGGCTCGACTGCGCGTCGAAGTCCGCCGGAAAGCGCTGGCGGTCGGCATAGGACCGATCGTCCGACTGGCCAAAGCCGGGCCGCGCCACCTGCTCGGCCGTGAGCCCCCACGCCGGATCGACCTGGGCCAGCTCGAAGTTCGTCGTCGTGGTGTCGTCGTTGGGCACGGCCCAGCGGATGATGACGGGCCGGCTGGCCGCCTTCACCGCCGTGGCCTCCTCGATCTCGCGCGCGAACTGGTGCACGTTGGGCGGCATGTAGTCGCAGATGCGCACCCACACCAGATCGCCGACGCGCCGCGTGGCGATGTAGACCATGCCGGCCTCGGTCGTCACCCAGTCGAGCTCGGGCACGACGCCGAAGGCCTCGGTGAACTGGTAGCCGCTGCTCAGCGCGTGCAGGAACGCGGTGTGCACCGGGTCCATGCTGTTGTCCTTCACCTGGAGCCAGTTGCAGGGCAGCGCGAACTTCGCGGCCGGCATGAGGGTGAGCCCCGGCACCGCGTAGCTATCGTAGAGCGGAAAGGCCGGCCGCCGCTCCGGCGGACCGAGGTACGCGAAGATCAGCCCGGTGAACTCGTGGGTGGGATAGGCGCCCTGGCAGACGCGCTCGTGCAAGCGGCTGCCCGCGGGCTCGCCCGGCGTCTCCAGGCAGCGGCCATCGACGTCGTAGACCCAGCCGTGATAGCAGCAGCGGATCCCGCGCTCGACGGGGATGCCGAACTCCAGCGACGTGCCCCGATGCGCGCAGTGCAGATGCAGCACGCCGACCCGGCCGCCGCCGTCGCGGAACACCACGAGGTCCTCGCCGAGGATGCGCACGCGCAGCGGCGGGCCGATCAGCTCGCGCGCGAAGGCCACCGGCTGCCAGAAGCGACGCAGGTATTCGCCGCCCGGGGTGCCGGGCCCGACCTCGGTGAGCTCGGGATCGGGCGCCATCAAGGCGCGGCGGTTGTAGCCGTCGAACGCGGGCGCGGTCATTGGCTGGTCTCTCAGTGCGAGATCGCGGCCGATCCCGCGGAGAGATTGTCCCATTTCCCGCGCGTCACCACGAGCACGAGGGCGGCGATGGCCAGCAGGCCGGAGACGCCGCTGATGGCGCAGGCCACCCGCACGCCGGCGTGCTCGGCGATGGTGCCGATCAGCAAGGATCCGAACGGCGTCATGCCGGCGAAGGCCAGCGCGTAGAGCGCCATGACGCGCCCACGCAGCGCATCGGGCGTGGAGAGCTGCAGGGTGGTGTTGCAACCGGTGGTGAACACGATCTGACAGCAGCCGAGCACCGCCAGCACCAGCGCGGCCGCGCCGAAGTGCGCGGCCGTCGAGAGGACGGCCACGCCGGCGCACAGGACCACCGCGGTCCAGGCCAGCGCCGACGCCGAGGGCCGATCGCGGCGCAGCACCGTGAGTCCGATCGCGCCCACGACCGCCCCCGCGCCCACCGCCGACATCAGCAGGCCGAAGCCGTGCGCACCCTCGTGCAGCACCTGGTAGGCGATGAGCGGGACGATCACGTTGAAGTTCAGCACCAGCAGGCTGACGACGACCATGAGGCCGAGCGTGAACGTGATGCCCGGGGTCCCGGCCGCGAAGCTCAGTGCGCCCAGCAGCCCGGCCCGCAGGCCCACGCGACCGGCCGGATCGGGACGCCCGTCGGTACGCATCGCCAGCAGCGCGGCCAGCACGGCCAGGAAGCTCACGCCGTTGAGGAAGAACGCCAGCGCCACGCCGAAGCGCGCGATGAGCAGCCCGGCCACCGCCGGGCCCACGATGCGCGCGCCGTTGAAGACGACGGAGTTGAGCGCGACGGCATTGGGCACGTCGCCCTTGCCCACCAGATCGCTGATGAAGGCCTGGCGGGCGGGAATGTCGATGGCGCGGCCCAGGCCGTAGATGGCCGCGAGCACCGCGACGTGCCAGTAGCGCACGTGCCCGCTGCCGACCAGTGCCGCCAGCACGAAGGCCTGCACCATCATCGTGGCCTGGGTGATCAGGATGATGCGGCGCTTGCGCACGCGATCCGTCACCAGGCCGCCGACCGGCGAGAGCAGCAGCACCGGGATGAACTGCAGCGCGCTCACCAGTCCGAGCTGCAAGGGCGACTGGGTCAGCTCCAGCACCAGCCAGGCCTGTCCCACGCTCTGCATCCAGGTGCCGATGAGCGAGACGAGCTGACCGCCCCAGAACAGGCGGAAGTCGCGATGACGAAGCGCGCTGAGCGAGCCCACGCCGAGCCGGGCGTTCGGGCGGGTCATCGAGGCGTGCCGCGAGGCCGGATTCCTGTAATGCGGTCGAGCGTAGGCAGCTTGGCGCGAGCGGTCAAGCGCGATTTACCGATGGGCCTGGGCTAGAATGCCGGGCGAGTGGAGGAGCCCGTCATGCCCAGCGCCGCGGCACCGCTGACCCAGATCGAGATCGACCAGCGCGTCTACGATCTCTACGACGAGTACTGCCACGGGCGCATCGACCGCCGCGAGTTCCTGCAGCGGGCCAGCCTGATCGTCGGCGGCCTGGCCATGGCCCAGGCGCTGCTGCCGCGCTACGCGCTGGCCCAGACGATCTCGTTCACCGATCAGCGCATCAAGGCGAAGTACATCACCTATCCCTCGCCGGGCGGCACCTCCGGCACGATGCGCGGCTACCTCGTGCAGCCGGCCGGTCCCGGCCCGTTCCCGGCCGTGCTCGTGATCCACGAGAACCGCGGGCTCAATCCCTACATCGAGGACGTGGCGCGCCGGGCCGCCACCGAGGGCTTCGTGGCGCTGGCTCCCGACGGGCTCTTCCCCGTCGGCGGCTATCCCGGCAACGACGACGACGGGCGCGCGCTGCAGGCGGGCCTCGATCAGGCCAAGCTGCGCACCGACATGCTCAACAGCGCGCGCCTCCTCAAGACGCACGCGCTGTCCACGAAGAAGCTCGGCGTCACCGGCTTCTGCTGGGGCGGCAGCACGACGAACTACCTCGCGGTGGCCCTCGGCGCGGATCTCCAGGCGGGCGTGCCGTTCTACGGCGCAGCGGCCGAGACCGCCTCGGTGCCGTCGATCAAGGCGCCGCTGCTGATCCAGTACGCGGAGAACGACGAGCGCATCAATGCGCTGTGGCCGGCGTACGAGGCGGCGCTGAAGGCCGCCAACGTCAGTTACGAGATGCATCAGTATCCCGGCACGCAGCACGGCTTCCACAACAACTCGACGCCGCGCTACCACGAGCCGTCGGCCAAGCTCGCCTGGGAGCGGACCATCGCGTTCTTCAAGAAGCACCTGGCCTGAGAACACGGAGACCATGAGCGACCTCACGCCCGCCGTCCGCGCCGACCTGGCCTCGACCGGCAAGCTCCGCGCCGCGATCAACTACGGCAACTTCATCCTCGCCATCAAGGACAGGGCCACCGGCGAGTCCCGCGGCGTGGCGATCGATCTCACCCAGGAGATCGCCCGGCGGCTCGGCGTTCCCGTCGAGATCGTCGCCTACGACAGCGTTGCGATCATGGGCGACGCCGCGCCCAGCGGCGTGTGGGACATCGCCTTCCTGGGCTCCGATCCCAAGCGCGAGGCGCTGATGAGCTTCACCGCCGCGTACCTCGAGATCGAGGCGACCTATCTCGTGCGCGGCGACTCGCCGCTGCGCACGGCCGCCGAGGTCGATCGCGACGGCGTGCGCGTCGCCGCACCGGCCCGCGCCAACTACGAGCTCTACCTGAGCCGCAACCTCAAGCACGCCCGGCTCGTGTCGACGGCCGGCCACGACGAGGCGTTCACCGCGCTCAAGGCCGGCCAGGTGGAGGCGATGGCCGGGCTCACGCAGGCGCTGCACGACCGGCTGCCGCAGCTGGCGGGCGCGCGCATCGTCGAGGGCCGGTTCATGGGCGTGCAGCAGTCGATCGCCGTCCCCAGGGGGCGCGACGCCGGCCTCACCTTCCTGCGTCGCGTCGTCGAGGACGCGAAGGCCTCGGGGCTCGTCGCCCGCGCCATCGAGCGCACCGGCGCGCGCGGCGTCTCCGTCGCGCCGCCCGCCAGGTAGTCGTCCGCTCCTCGTGTCGCCACCCGCCACTGACGTCGGGAGCTCGAGCGCGCGCGCGTCGCGCGGTGGGCCGGAGTCCGCCTACGCGTGGACACGGCTGTTCGTGGCCCTGCTGCTGTCGGGCATCGGCGGCGTCGGGATGTGGTCGGTGATCGTGGCCCTGCCCGCGGTGCAGGCCGAGTTCGGCGTGGCCCGCTCCGCGGCGTCGCTGCCCTACACCACGACGATGATCTGCTTCGGCTTCGGCGGCATCCTGATGGGACGGCTGTCCGACCGCTTCGGCATCTTCGTGCCGGTGACAGCCGGTGCGGTGGGCCTGGGGCTCGGTTACGCGGCAGCGAGCCAGGCGACGAGCCTCTGGCAGTTCATCCTCACCCAGGGGCTGCTGGTGGGCGTGGCCGGCTCGGTCGCGTTCGCCCCCCTGCTCGCCGACACGTCGCTCTGGTTCACACGGCGCCGCGGCATCGCCGTGGCGATCATCGCCAGCGGCAGCTACCTGGCCGGCACGGTGTGGCCGCCGATCATCCAGCACTTCATCCAGACCGCGGGCTGGCGCCGTACCTACCTGGGCGTGGCCGTCGTCTGCGTGGTGACGATGGTGCCCCTGGCGCTGGTGCTGCGGCGCCGCTCGCCGCTCGTGTCCAACGCGACGGCGACGACGGACCTGGCGCTGCGCGCGGCGCGGCCGATCGGGATGTCACCGGCGGCGCTGCAGGGGCTGCTGGTCGTCGCCGGGCTCACCTGCTGCGTGGCGATGTCGATGCCGCAGGTCCACATCGTGGCGTACGCCGGCGATCTCGGCCATGGCACCGCGCACGGGGCGAGGATGCTCTCGCTCATGCTCGGCCTCGGCATCGTGAGCCGTCTGGCCTCGGGCTGGATCTGCGATCACATCGGCGGCCGCCTCACCCTGCTGGTGGGCTCGAGCCTGCAGGCGCTGGCGCTGATCCTCTTCCTGCCCTTCACCGGCCTCGTCCCGCTCTACGTGCTGTCGGCGCTGTTCGGTCTCTTCCAGGGCGGGATCGTGCCGTCCTACGCGGTCATCATTCGCGAGGTCTTTCCGGCCCGGGAGGCGGGGGTGCGCGTCGCCACCGTGCTGATGGCGACGGTCTTCGGCATGGCGCTGGGTGGCTGGATCTCCGGCGTGATCTACGACCTGACCGGCTCGTACCACGCCGCGTTCCTCAACGGCGTGCTCTGGAACCTCCTCAACCTCGCGATCGCCGTCAGCCTGCTGCGCACGCCGGCGCGGCCGGTCCCTATCCCGACCTGATCATCCCGCGCGCCCACCAGGCTTTTCCGCAGCCTGGCTAGAAAATACCTAGGTGCTGGCGCAGATCGACGCCCGTCGTGCTCACGGCGTCGGCCGTGCCGGCGAAGACGACGCGACCGCTGTTGAGGATCACGACATCGTCGGCCACCTCGAAGACGAGGCGCGGGTTCTGCTCGACCAGCACGATCGAGAGCCCCTGGGCCTTGAGCCGTCGCACCGTCGCCATCACCTCGGCGACGAGCTGGGGCGCCAGGCCCTCCGAGGGCTCGTCCATCAGGAGGACGCGCGGGTTGGACATCAGCGCGCGCCCGATGGCCAGCATCTGCTGCTCGCCGCCGGAGAGCGAGCCGGCGAGCTGGCGGTGCCGCTCGCGCAGGCGCGGGAAGACGCCGTAGACCGTCTCGAGCGTCCACGCCGCGGCCCGACCGTCGCGCGGCGTGCGGCCGGCCACGACCAGGTTCTCGCGCACCGAGAGATTGCGGAAGACGCGCCGGCCCTGCGGCACCAGCGCCACCCCCCGCGCGGCGATCCGCTCGGGCGTGTCGCCGGTGACGCGGTGACCGTAGACCGCGACGTGGCCGGCCCGCGGCGGCAGCAGGCCGACCGTCACGCTCATCGTCGTGGTCTTGCCCGCACCGTTGCGGCCGAGCAGGCCGAGCAGTCGCCCCTCGCCCAGCTGCAGCGACACACCGCGCAGGACGTGGCTATCCCCGTAGAAGGCGTCCACGCCGTCCAGGAGCAGCGCCTCACTCACCGAGGTAGATCTCCCGGGTGCGGGGATGGGCGACCACCTCGCTGCGCGTGCCCTCCACCACGACCTCGCCGAAGTGCAGCACCGTGATGCGCTCGGCGAAGTCGAGGGCCACGTCCATGTCGTGCTCGATCATCACGATCGTCACGTCGCGCGGGATGCCGCTCACCAGCGCCAGCACGTCGCGCCGCTCCTCCACCGACAGGCCGGCGAACGGCTCGTCGAGCAGGAGCAGCCGCGGGCTCTGGGCCAGCGCCATGGCGATCTCCACCCGACGCCGCTCGCCGTAGGAGGTCTCGCGCAGCGGGCGATCGGCCAGCGCGTCCAGTCCCACCCGGGCCAGGGTCTCGCGGGCCCGGGCCAGCAGCGCCGTCTGGCGATCGAGACGGGCGAACGGGTTCCAGCGCAGCCGCGAGAGCCCGAGCAGCGCGAGGGTCACGTTGCGCAGCAGGGTCTCGCCCGGGAAGAGCGTGATGATCTGATAGGTACGCGCCATGCCGAGATGGAAGCGCCGGCGGCTGGACAGGCGCGTGATGTCGCGGCCGAAGAGCGAGACGGAGCCCCGGTCGGGCGCGAGCTCGCCGGTGATGAGGTTGAACAGCGTCGTCTTGCCCGCGCCGTTGGGGCCGATGATCAGCCGCCGCTCGCCGGCCCCCACGACCAGGTCGACGCTCGAGGTGACGCGCAGTCCTCCGAAGGACTTGTCCATGCGCTGCACGGCGAGGGCCGGGGTCGTCGACATGAGCGGCGGCCGCATTATCCCACGGGCTTGACACGCCCCGCGGGCGCGTGAGAAAGCATGCAGCACCCGCGCGACGCGAGCGCGGAGCCCCGGGAGGTCCTCGATGACCCGAGCTGCCCGCATCGTGCTCACCGCGCTCGTGCTGGCCCTGATCGCCGTCCCCGGCTCCGGCCCCGCCCAGCCCCGGCCGCTCAGGCCCTGGACCTTGATCCTCGACTTCGTCCCCACCGGCGAGTACGTGCCGCACTACACCGCGCTCGAGAAGGGCTGGTACAAGGACGAGGGCCTCGACGTGAAGATCCTCCGCGGCCAGGGCTCCGGCGACACCATCAAGCGCATCGCCGCCGGCCAGGGCGAGGTCGGCATCGCCGACATGTC
>Ga0310811_10006507_pt1 | contig 14942 bp, 16 predicted proteins | sample YCmetagenome_FD_207642 | JGI IMG/M metagenome (GOLD analysis project Ga0310811, IMG submission 207642) | Soil microbial communities from experimental microcosm in Duke University, North Carolina, United States - YC | ecosystem: Engineered > Artificial ecosystem > Soil microcosm > Unclassified ...
TCGCGGCAACGACAACATCTCGGTGACCTATTTCGGCGACGGCGCCGCCAACCAGGGCCAGGTCTACGAGAGCTTCAACATGGCCGAGCTCTGGAAGCTGCCGGTCATCTACGTCATCGAGAACAATCGCTACGCCATGGGCACGTCGATCACGCGCTCCTCGGCCGAGGTCAACCTGTCGAAGCGCGGTCTGTCGTTCAATATTCCGGGCGAGCAGGTCGACGGCATGGACGTGCGCGCGGTCAAGGCGGCCGGCGAGAAGGCGGCCGCGTGGTGCCGCGCCGGCAAGGGCCCGTTCATCCTCGAGATGCTGACCTACCGCTATCGCGGCCACTCGATGTCGGACCCGGCCAAGTACCGCACGCGCGAGGAGGTCGAGAAGGTGCGCACGACGCACGATCCGATCGACATGGCGCGCCACCGCATCCTGGAAAACAAGATCGCCAAGGAAGACGAGTTGAAGAAGGTCGACGCCGCCGTGCGCGACCTGATCAACGAGGCCGCCGAATTCGCCACCCACGATCCGGAGCCGGACGTGTCCGAGCTCTGGACCGACGTATATCGCGCCTGAAGACGCCCGCCCGCGTAGGACATTAGTAGCGACATGCCGACCGAAGTACTGATGCCCGCGCTCTCTCCGACGATGGAGAAGGGCAATCTCGCGAAGTGGCTCAAGAAAGAGGGCGACACGATCAAATCCGGCGACGTCATCGCCGAGATCGAGACCGACAAGGCGACGATGGAGGTCGAGGCTGCGGACGAGGGCACGCTCGGCAAGATCCTCGTTCCCGAAGGCACCGCCGACGTCGCGGTGAATACGCCGATCGCGGTCATCCTCGGCGAGGGCGAGGACAAGGGCGCGATCAAGGATGTGAAGCCGTCGCAGCAGGCCAAGGCAGCCGAGCCGGCGCCTCCGCCGGCCAAAGCGCCTGAGACGCCGGCGCCGAAGAAAGAGCACCATGACCATGCGCGAAGCCTTGCGCGACGCCATGGCCGAGGAGATGCGCCGCGACAAGGACGTCTTCGTCATGGGCGAGGAGGTCGCGGAATATCAGGGCGCCTACAAGGTGACGCAGGGACTGCTGCAGGAGTTCGGCGACAAGCGCGTCATCGACACGCCGATCACCGAGCACGGCTTTGCCGGCCTCGGCGTCGGCGCGGCGCTCGCGGGGCTCAAGCCCGTAGTCGAGTTCATGACCTTCAATTTTGCCATGCAGGCGATGGACCAGCTCATCAATTCGGCGGCGAAGACACTTTATATGTCCGGCGGCCAGATGGGTTGCTCGATCGTGTTTCGCGGGCCGAACGGAGCCGCGGCGCGCGTCGCCGCGCAGCACAGCCAGGATTACTCGGCCTGGTACTCGCACATTCCGGGTCTGAAGGTGATCTCGCCGTCGACCGCGGCCGACGCCAAGGGCCTGCTCAAGGCCGCAATCCGCGACAAGAACCCCGTCATCTTCCTCGAAAATGAAATTCTCTACGGCCACTCCTCGCCGGTGCCGAAGCTCGACGATTTCGTGCTGCCGATCGGCAAGGCGAAGATCGCGCGCGAAGGCAAGGACGTCACCATCGTGGCGTGGTCGATGGGCATGTCCTATGCGCTGAAGGCCGCGGACGAACTTGCCGGCGAGGGAATCGATGCGGAGGTCATCGACCTGCGCACGATCCGTCCGATGGACACCGAGACGATTGTTGAATCGGTCAAAAAGACGGGCCGCTGCGTCACCGTCGAGGAGGGCTGGCAGCAGTCCGGCGTCGGCGCCGAGATCGCCGCGCGGCTGATGCAGCATGCGTTCGACTATCTCGACGCGCCGGTCGCGCGCGTGTCTGGCAAGGACGTGCCGATGCCTTACGCCGCCAATCTCGAGAAGCTCGCGCTGCCGTCGGTGGCCGAGGTGGTCGAGGCGGCGAAAGCCGTTTGTTACAAGTAAGGCTTGAAGCGCTCATGCCCACCAACATCCTCATGCCCGCGCTGTCGCCGACGATGGAGAAGGGCAACCTCGCGCGCTGGCTGAAGAAGGAAGGCGACACGGTCAAGTCCGGCGACATCCTCGCCGAGATCGAGACCGACAAGGCGACGATGGAATACGAGGCGGTCGACGAGGGCACGCTGGCCAAGATCGTCGTGCCCGAAGGTACGCAGGATGTTGCGGTCAATGCGGTGATTGCGGTGCTCGCGAACGAAGGCGAAGATGTGAAGGCGGCGGGCGCCGGCGCGGTGAAGGCGCCTGAGAAGAAGGCCGAGCCGAAGCCCGAGGCGAAAAGTGAAGCCAGGCCTGCTCCGAAAGCGGAAGCGCCGAAATCGGCTGCGCCCGCACCGCAGGCTGCTCCGCCGAAGCCCGCTGGCGCGCCGACGGGCGGCCGCGTCTTCGCCTCGCCATTGGCCAAGCGCCTCGCCAAGGACGCCGGCGTCGATCTCGCGCGCGTGTCCGGCTCAGGCCCGCACGGCCGCGTCATCGCCCGCGACATTGACGCGGCGAAATCCGGCAAGGGCCTGCGCGCGCCGTCGATCGCGCCCGCCAGCGCCGCGACGGCAGGAGCGGCGGCTCCAGCAATGTCGGACCAGCAGATCCTCGCGCTGTACGAGCAGGGCTCCTACGACCTCGTGCCGCACGACGGCATGCGGCGCACGATTGCGCAGCGGCTCACCGCCGCGGCGCAGTCGATGCCGACTTTCTATCTCACCGTCGACTGCGACATCGGCAAGCTCACCGCCGCACGCGAAGAGATCAACGCCGCAGCTCCAAAGACGCAGGACGGCAAGCCGGCCTACAAGCTCTCGGTCAACGACTTCGTCATCAAGGCGTTGGCGTTGGCGCTGCAGCGCGTGCCGGAAGCGAACGTGTCGTGGACGGAAGCCGCGATGCTGCGCCACAGGCATTCCGACATCGGCGTCGCGGTCGCGCTGCCGTTTGGCCTGATCACGCCGATCGTGCGCCAGGCGGAGACGAAGTCGCTGTCCGCCATCTCCAACGAAATGAAGGACCTTGCCGCGCGCGCCAAGGGCAAGAAGCTCAAGCCGAACGAATACCAGGGCGGCACCTCGTCGGTGTCGAACCTCGGCATGTACGGCATCAAGGACTTCACCGCGGTGATCAACCCGCCGCAATCCTCGATCCTCGCGGTCGGCACCGGCGAGGAGCGCGCGGTCGTGCGCAATGGCAAGATCGAGATCGCCACTATGATGAGCGCGACCTTGTCGTGCGATCACCGTGCCATCGACGGCGCGCTCGGCGCGCAGCTCATCACCGCGTTCAAGACGCTGATCGAAAACCCGGTGATGATGGTGGTTTAGCGGCGGTAGCGTCTGTGGTATTTTTGCCCCGCACGTTATAGGGTGGATAATCGATCAAAGGGGGAGGCTGCCATGACATCCCCGGACGAGCCTTTAAATCCCGATAAGCCGGCCGACGTGCGCGAGTCGCCGCCGGCGCCGACACCGTTGCCGCGAACCCCGCTCGACGATCTTAAAGACACCGTCATCGACGACGTTGGCACGTTCACTCGAATTAACATTCCGGGTATCGAGGCGCCCGGCGCGGGTCCGCCAGACGGCACCAGACTTGATTGAGCGATGGCCTCGCCGTTTGAATATATCCGTGACCGGACCACCGACGAGATCAAATACGCATCGTCCACGGTCAGTCAGAATGCGCGTACCATCGGCATCGGGCTGGTGCTTATCGTCTATACGCTTGTCATCGCCGGCGATAAGGCCGCGTTCATACACCAATACCGATTTGAGCTCGGGCTGGCGGGCCTGTGCGGCGTCCTCTGCGTCGCACTTGATTACCTTCAATACTATTTTGTCATTTGGGAAAATCGCTCGATTGCGGGCACGCTTCGGACGGAAAAGCTTGACATCCTTGCACTGGAAAAAACTGATCCTCAGGCTGCGCTCGAGCGCACGCATGCTCTGCGGCAGAGCCTCGACTTCCTGCGCAGCAAGAATCCGTGGAGCAAACGCCGCGAGTTTTGCTTTCACGCAAAATTTGTCGTGGCCATGGTCGGCGTCGTAATCATCGCCGCCATGATTGTTCGCGTGGTGCTTGCGGGTCCCGAAGCAGTGATTGGCGGTCCGGGCTAGTGCTTCCTGTTACGCCGGCGTCAGGCCGCGCGCCTTGAACACCGCCTGCGCCGCCGGCGAATGCAGGAACTTGACCAGCGCCTGACAGGCCGGCGCCTGTGCGCTCGCCGGGTTCGGCCCCGCGCCGTAGCGCGTGACGTTGTTGAGCGCCGCCGGCAGCGGCCCGACCATGTCGACGCCGGTCACCGACATCACCTCCGGCTCCTGCTGGATCGCCAGATCGGCTTCGCCGCTGACGACGAGGTTCGCCGAATTGCCGCCGGCCGGCGGATGCTTCGTCTTCGCCTTGAGTTCGTCGGCGATGCCCATCTTGTCGAAGAGCTTGGCGATGTAGACGCCGCTGGCGCCCCCGGCCGCCGGATTGGAGTAGGCGATGGCCTTCGCCTTCAGCAGCGTCTGCTTGAAGGCATCGGGCGTCGAGATGTCTGGCTTGGCCGCGCCCTTCTTCACCACCATCGCGATGCCGGAGCTGGCGAACACCGCGTCGGCGCCGCCGGCCGCCTTGCCGGACTTCACCAGCGCGTCGAGGCTTTGCGAGGTCAGAACGTAGCAGTCGGCCGCTTCGCCGCCTTCGACGCGCTTGACCAGCAGCGCCGCGGTCGACCAGGTGACGGCAAGCTTGGTGCCGCTCTCCTTCTCGAACTGCGGTTCGAGCTGCTCGAGCGCGGCCTGCACGCCGATCGTGCTGAACACCTTGAGGTCGGCTGCCTGAGCGCAGCCCGCGGCAGCGGCCAACAGCGCCGCGAGCGCGGCGCGCGCGAATGTCCCGGTCATGTCGTCCCCCTTGGAAGGCGTTGCCTCCTCGCATGAATTAAACGCCGGTCAGGGCCGGGCCACAACGGGGGGTCGCGGCTTGATTGCCGCCGCCCCATATGGGACAGGGGATGGCTTCAAGCGCCCAATGCAGCGGAGACTTCGCGTGGCCGATACCTCCTTTGACGTCATCATCATCGGCTCCGGCCCCGGCGGCTACGTCACCGCCATCCGCGCGGCGCAGCTCGGCTTCAGGACGGCGATCGTCGAGCGCGAATATCTCGGCGGCATCTGCCTCAACTGGGGCTGCATCCCGACCAAGGCGCTGTTACGCTCGGCGGAAATCTTCCATTACATGCAGCACGCCAAGGCCTACGGGCTGAAAGCCGACAATGTCGGCTACGACGCGGCCGAGGTCGTCAAGCGCTCGCGCGGCGTGTCGAAGCGGCTGAACGACGGCGTCGGCTTCCTGATGAAGAAGAACAAGGTCCAGGTCATCTGGGGCGAGGCCGCGATCGACGCGCCGGGCAAGGTCAGCGTCAAGGCCGGGCGCGGCGAGGCGCCGAAGGGCGCGCTCGGCGCCGGGCAATATCAGGCCAAGCACATCATCGTCGCGACCGGCGCGCGGCCGCGCGTGTTGCCGGGCCTCGAGCCGGACAAGAAGCTGGTCTGGACCTATTTCGAGTCGATGGTGCCCCCTAGCATCCCGAAGTCGCTGCTCGTCGTCGGCTCCGGCGCCATCGGCATCGAGTTCGCGTCGTTCTATCGCGCCTTCGGCACCGACGTGACGGTCGTCGAAGTGCTGCCGCAGATTCTCCCGGTCGAGGACCATGAGATCCAGGCGTTTGCCCGCAAGAGCTTCGAGAAGCAGGGCATCAAGATCATGACCGGCGCCAAGGTGACGAAGCTCGACAAGAAGGCCGACAGCGTCACCGCGACCATCGAAGCCGAAGGCAAGAGCCAGCAGATCACCGTCGAGCGCGTCATCTCGGCGGTGGGCGTCGTCGGCAATATCGAGAACCTCGGCCTCGAGAAGCTCGGTGTGAAGACCGAGCGCGGCATCATCGTCACCGATGGGCTGTGCAAGACCAGCGTGCCCGGCATCTACGCCATCGGCGACGTCGCAGGTCCCCCGATGCTCGCGCACAAGGCCGAGCACGAAGGCGTCATCTGCATCGAGGCGATCAAGGGCCTCAACCCGCATCCGATGAACAAGGCGATGATCCCCGGCTGCACGTACTGCTCGCCGCAGGTCGCCTCCGTCGGCCTCACCGAGCAGGCCGCAAAGGAGAAGAAGCTCGATATCCGCGTCGGCCGCTTCCCCTTCGCCGGCAACGGCAAGGCCATCGCGCTCGGAGAGGATCAGGGTCTCGTGAAGGTCATCTTCGACAAGAGGACCGGCCAGCTTCTCGGCGCGCACATGGTCGGCGCGGAAGTCACCGAATTGATCCAGGGCTACGTCGTCGCGATGAACCTCGAGACGACGGAAGAAGAGCTGATGCACACGATCTTCCCGCATCCGACCTTGTCGGAGATGATGAAGGAAGCGGTGCTCGATGCCTACGGACGTGCGCTGAACATGTAACAACCGCGGGGCGGCCAGCATGACGAAATTCAACGACATCCTCGGCACCATCGGCCGCACGCCGGTCGTGCGCATCAACAAACTGGCGCCGAAGGGCGTCAACCTCTACGTCAAGATCGAGGCCTTCAATCCGCTCGGCTCGGTCAAGGACCGGCTCGCGCTCGGCGTCATCGAGGCGGCGGAGAAATCCGGCGCGCTCAAGCCCGGGCAGACGGTCATAGAGGCGACCTCCGGCAACACCGGCATCGGCCTCGCCATGGTCTGCGCGGCGAAGGGCTACCCGCTCGTCGTAACCATGGCCGAGAGCTTTTCCGTCGAGCGGCGCAAGCTGATGCGCTTCCTCGGCGCCAAGGTGATCCTGACGCCGGCGGCGGAGCGCGCCTTCGGCATGGTCAACAAGGCGCAGGAGCTCGCCGCCAAGCACGGCTGGTTCATGACGCGCCAGTTCGAGAACGAGGCCAACCCGGACATGCACGAGCGCACGACCGGGCGCGAGATCGTCGACGACTTCAATGGCGAGAAGCTCGACTACTGGGTGACCGGCTTCGGCACCGGCGGCACGCTGACCGGCGTCGCGCGCGTGCTGCGCCGCGAGCGGCCGGAAACGAAGATCGTCGTCTGCGAACCGGCCGATGCGCCGATGCTCACCTCCGGCGAGGCGCAGGCGCGCAATGCCGACGGCACGCCGGCCAAGCCCCATCCGGCCTTCAAGCCGCACCCGATGCAGGGCTGGTCGCCCGACTTCATCCCGCGCATCACCGGCGAGGCGGTCGACAAGAAAGCGATCGACCGCGTACTGACGGTGGCCGGCCCGGACGCGATGAAATGCGCGAAGGCGCTGGCGCAGAAAGAGGGCATCTTCGTCGGCATCTCCGCCGGCGCGACGTTTGCCGGCGCTCTGAAAGTGGCCGAGGAGGCGCCGGGCGCGACCATCCTGTGCATGCTGCCGGACACCGGCGAACGCTATCTGTCGACGCCTTTGTTCGGCGATGTCGGCGCCGACATGAGCGATGAAGAAGTGGCGATCGCCAATTCGACGCCGGGCAGCCGTTTGCCGGCGAAGGCCTGAGTCTGCGCCGTCAAAGGCGGGCACCATCTCTCGGTTGTCATTGCCGGGCTTGACCCGGCAATCCATGATGATGGTCCGGATAGAGTGGCGGCTGTAAGCTTGTTCGTCGCGGAAACGCATCGTGGATGCGCGGGTCAAGCCCGCGCATGACTGCGGAGTGGGGGAAACATCATGGGCATCATTGCGTGGATCGTCGTCGGACTGGTTGCCGGCTGGCTGGCGCACGTCATTCTCGGGGGGCGCGGCGGCCTCATCGCGAACGTCGCCGTCGGCCTGGTCGGCGGCATCGTCGGCGGCGCGATCCTGCCGCGCATCGGCATCTTCATCCGGCCGGACTTCATCGGCAATCTCATCAGCGCGACCATCGGCGCGGTGATCTTCCTGTTCATCTGGCGGGCGATCCGGGGCCGCTAGTCACCTTGCGAGCGGGGCCGGGCGGCCGTAAATAGCGGCATGGCCGTCGTCATCGACCTCGTCAATAATCCGCGCCCGCGCCACCCCGAAAAGGCGCACAAGCCCGATTCCGCCGAGCAGCCGAAGAAGCCGGACTGGATCCGCGTCAAGGCGCCGGTGTCGAAGGGGTATGCCGAGACGCAGGCGCTGATGCGCGCCAACAACCTGCATACCGTGTGCGAGGAAGCGGGCTGCCCGAATATCGGCGAGTGCTGGGAGAAGAAGCACGCCACCTTCATGATCCTGGGCGACACCTGCACGCGGGCCTGCGCCTTCTGCAACGTGAAGACCGGCCTGCCGAACGCGCTCGATATGACCGAGCCGGAGCATGTCGGTGAGGCGACCGCGAAGCTCGGCCTCGCCCACATCGTCGTCACCTCGGTCGACCGCGACGATCTCGCCGACGGCGGCGCCGAGCATTTTGCGGCGACCATTCGCGCCATCCGCAGGCACGCGCCCGGCACGACCATCGAGGTGCTGACGCCAGACTTCCTGCGCAAGGACGGCGCGCTTGAGGTGGTGGTGGCGGCGAAGCCCGACGTGTTCAACCACAATCTCGAGACCGTGCCCTCGCTTTATCTCTCGGTGCGGCCCGGCGCGCGCTATTTCCATTCGCTGCGGCTGTTGCAGCGGGTGAAGGAGCTCGATCCCCGGATGTTCACCAAGTCCGGCATCATGGTCGGCCTCGGCGAGGAACGGAACGAGGTGTTGCAGGTGATGGACGACCTGCGCTCGGCGAACGTCGATTTCCTCACCGTCGGGCAATATCTGCAGCCGACGAAGAAGCACGCCGCGGTCGAGCGCTTCGTGCCGCCGGACGAGTTCAAGGCGCTGGAGACGATCGCCTACACCAAGGGCTTCCTGATGGTGTCGGCTTCGCCCCTGACGCGTTCGTCGCACCATGCCGGCGAGGACTTCGCGCGCCTGAAGGCCGCCCGCGCGGCGCAGCGCTGAGTCGATGCCGCAGTTCAAGACCCGACGGCACGTCCGCCACGCCGCGACCGAGATGTTCGATCTCGTCGCCGACGTCGAGCGCTATCCGGAATTTGTGCCGCTCTGCGCCGGCATGCGCCTGAAGAGCCGCACGGACAAGGGCGAGGGCAGGAGCGTCATCGTCGCGATGATGACCGTCGCCTACAAGCTCATCCACCAGAGCTTCACCAGCCGCGCCACGCTCGACCGCAACGCGCTCAGCATCCTGGTCGAATATCTCGACGGCCCCTTCAGCCGCATGCAGAACCGCTGGGCGTTTCATCCGACCTCGGAGAATGCGTGCGAGGTCGAGTTCTTCATCGACTACGAGTTCAGGAGCCGCGCCTTCAGCATGCTCGCCGGGGCGGTGTTCGATACCGTCTTCCGCCGCATGGCGGCCGCCTTCGAGAAGCGGGCGGACGCAGTCTACGGGCGCAAGCTGGCCTGAACGGCGCGGAGCGGCCGCCGAGCACACGTTAGCCGTTCAAGGCCCACACCGCGGCATTGAGCAGGGCGGCATAGGCGACCCAACCCGAGAGCGGGACCAGAGCCAGTCCGGCCCGGCGGTCGAGACGCAGCGTGACGATGGTCGTTGCCAACACGCACAGCAATTGCGGCACGATATCGATCAGGCCCAGGAGCGGGCTTTCCCCGCCAAAGAAGAGCCACGGCCAGGCGGCATTCAACGCCAGCTGTATGCAGAACAGGATGGCCGCCAGTTGCCGTGTCCGCGACGGCGGCCGTTGCATCAGGCGCCAGATGGCAAACGCCATCAGGAGGTAGAGGACCGCCCAGACCGGCGCGAAGACCCAGTTGGGCGGATCGAATGACGGTTTGGCGAGCGCGGCGTACCACGCGAGGTGCGGGGCGGTGGCGATGCGGCCGGAGATCAGCGTCGCGACGACCGCGATGACGCCGATCGCGCCGGGATCGAGCCGGGGCCGCAGTCCTGGATCGGCAGCAGGGACTTCGGATCGTGGCGGTGTCATTTGCCTTGGTCGAGGTGCATGCGGTCAATCCGCTGAAGGACTTTTATACCACTCCGCAATGACGCACCAAAGATGATGACGGCGAAGGGCGCATTCTTGTTCCGCGCCGGCGCACAAATAAATTTTCGCGGCCCGCCCGGAAAATCGCGCCCCGCGACCTTATAGCCGCCACCAAAACCGGGTGAGTTCGTTCAACCGAAAGGACAACCGCTTTCGGCTGTTCGCAGATAGTGGAGAAAACTCGATGTGCGATTATAGCCTGCATGGGGTCGCAAACCGTCCTGCGAAAATCGGCGACAAGCTCGTCTCGACCAATTTCATCAACTCGTTTACGCGCGGATTCACCGAAATGGGCGAGCCGAAGGTCGCGGTGTGCCTGATGCCGGGCACCGAACTCGCCTTCGAGCATGAGGTCGAGGTCGATCACGTTTTCCGCAGGCTGCTGCCGCGGTTCGGCTTCGGCAAGACCGGCGAGAGGGTCGCGCGCTTCCGCCAGGTCAACCTCGACCGCCCGGACACGCACCACGACGCGCTCGAATTCCCGAACGGCAAGATCGTTCTGGTGACGCGGCTGCGCCCGGGCCAACACGCGAGCGTGCTGCAACTGCCGGCCACGGCGAAGCCCCACGTGCACGAAGCGCCGCAAACGGCCGATGCGGTCCGTCCGGCGACGACGCCGATCGCCTGAGACGATCGCACTATGAAATGACGACCCCCTGCGGGCTCCTCCCGGAGCCCGCCCGCTCTGCGGCTGCCTTTAGTTGATGCCCGCCGGCGGCCGTGGCTCTTCCTTCGCGGCAAGCTCCTGCAACATTACCAGCGCCTGAAGAACCGACGCGCCGCGCACCTTGCTGCGGCCGATGTCGCCGAAGCGTTTCTCGACATGGGTAAGCCTGCCGTTGCGCGATGCGGCGGCGAAATGCACAAGGCCGACCGGCTTTTCGAGGCTGCCGCCGCCCGGGCCGGCGATGCCGGTGATCGACACCGCGAGATGCGCGCCTGCATGGGCGAGCGCGCCGCGCGCCATGGCCTCGGCGGTTTCGCGGCTCACGGCGCCGAAGGTCTTGAGGGTATCGGACGAGACGCCCAGCATTTGTTGTTTGGCATTGTTGGAATAGGTGACGAAGCCGCGATCGACCACATCGGAGGAGCCGGCGATGTCGGTCAGCGCGCCGGCGACGAGACCGCCGGTGCAGGACTCCGCCGTGGCCACGGTCAGCTTCTTCGCCTTGCACAGGTCGAGAAGGGCGACGGCCACCTCGGTGATCTCCGCGTCGAACATGAGCCTCAGCTCCAGGGCAGGCGCACCGTCGCGGTCGCATAGGCGACGATGCCCTCGCGGCGGCCGGTGAAGCCGAGCTTCTCGCTCGTCGTCGCCTTCACGGCAACGCGCGAGGGGTCGATCCCGGCGATGCGCGCGATCGTCTCGCGCATGGCGTCGCGGTGCGGGCCGATCTTCGGCGCCTCGGCCACGACGTTCAGATCGAGATGCGCGATCATGCCGCCGCGCGCCTTCACGCGCGCGACGGCGAAGGCGAGGAACTTGTCGGAGGAGGCGCCCTTCCATTGCGGGTCACTCGGCGGGAAATGCGTGCCGATGTCGCCGTCGGCGAGCGCGCCGAGGATGGCGTCGACCAGCGCGTGCAGCCCGACGTCGGCATCGGAATGGCCGGTGAGCGTGTGGGTGTGCGGGATGCGCACGCCGCCGATCCAGACATGATCGCCCGGCGCGAAGGCGTGCACGTCGATGCCGCTGCCTGTGCGCACGTCGCCGAGCTGGGCCGCCTCGATCGCTTCGGCGCGCATGAAGTCCTCCGCATGGGTGATCTTGATGTTGGCGGGTTCGCCCTCGAACACGGCGACCTGCATGCCGGCCCATTCGGCGAGCGCGGCATCGTCGGTGAAGTCGGCGCGGCCTTCGCGCGCGGCGCGGCGATGCGCCTCGAGCAAAGGCGCAAACGAGAAGGCCTGCGGCGTCTGGATCGCGCGCAACTGCGAGCGGTCGAGCGTCTCGCCGACAAGACCGTGTGTGTCGACGACCTTGATCGTATCGGTGACGGCCAGCCCGGGGATAGCCGCGCCGGTCTTGCCGGCGGCGGCGACCGCACGGGCGATCAGGGCCTGGCTGGCGAAGGGGCGGGCGGCGTCGTGTACAAGGACGATATCGGGCGCGCGGGCTTCGAGCGCTTCGAGGCCGGCGCGGACCGAGGCCTGCCGGGTGGCGCCGCCCGCGACCGGAGGCAACAGGCGGAGCCCGGCGGTTGCCGCCTCGAACAAAGCGCGGTCGTCCATGCGGATGACGGGCTGGATCGCGCCGACCGCCGGCGCGGCGGCCAGCCCGGCCAGGGTCCGCCGCAGCATGGTCTCGCCGCCGATGGCGCGGAATTGCTTCGGCCGGTCGCCGCCGGCGCGCAAACCCTGTCCCGCCGCCACGACCACGGCAGCCACTTCGGCCATGTTGCTCATGCTCCTCGTATTCCGGTTCTGCCTTTAGCGCGTTCCGCTGGAGACGGAAACGCGCCGGGCGTCGCCCCGCAGGCATGAACATCTTTTTGCAGTGCAGCACTTGCGCACCGCCCGGTTTTGGCTAAACTCTGTGCATGTGTCTTGAGCGCCTAAACGCTAGGCACTCATTGTGAAATAGCGCATCCGGCGCCGAGGGGCCTGCATTTGCTGCGAATTGGCGACGTCGAGGTGCCGAATTCGGTGTTCCTGGCCCCCATGTCGGGGATCACCGACGCGCCGTTCCGGCGGCTGGCAGAGCGCCTCGGCGCCGGCCTTGTCGTCTCGGAGATGACGGCGGCGGCCGGTCTGGTGCGCGGCGAGCAGGAGCAAGCCGTGCGCAGCGGCGGCGAAGGCGTCGGCATCCACGTTGTCCAGCTCGCCGGCTGCGAGGCCCACTGGATGGCCGAAGGCGCCCGCATCGCCGAGGCACAGGGCGCCCGCATCATCGACATCAACATGGGCTGCCCGGCCAGGCAGGTGACCAACGGCGCCTCCGGCTCGGCCCTGATGCGCGACCTAGACCATGCCCTACGTCTCGTCTCGGTGACCGTCGCCGCCGTCAAAGTGCCGGTGACGCTGAAGATGCGGCTTGGCTGGGACCACGGCGCGCTCAATGCGCCCGCGCTCGCCCGCCGCGCCGAGGCCGCCGGCGTCAGGATGATCACCGTGCATGGCCGCACGCGCTGCCAGTTTTACACCGGTGCCGCCGATTGGAGCGCGGTGCGCGCCGTGAAGGAGGCCGTCTCCGTGCCGGTCGTCGTCAACGGCGACATCACCACGTTCGAGGGCGCGATTGCTGCACGCGCCGCTTCAGGCGCCGACGCGATCATGATCGGCCGCGGCGCTCAAGGGAGGCCGTGGTTTCCGGGGCAGGTCGCGCGCTTCCTCGCCACCGGCGAGCGCGGCACTGCGCCGCCGCTCACCGAGCAGCACGCGCTGACCACCGCCATGTACGACGAGATGATTGAGCATTACGGCGCGCCGGTCGGCCGCCGTCACGCGCGCAAGCATCTCGGCTGGGCGCTGGAGTGTGCCGCCAACACCGCTGGCGTCCCGGCCGAGCGCCTCAGGCATCACCGCGGCCGCGTGCTCACCGCCGATGAGCCGGCCGAGGCGCGGCGCCTGCTCGCCGAGGCATTCGACGATTTCGCCGAGAGGGCCGCCGCATGAGCCGAGCACCGGCCTTGAGCGATACCTTGCCGAGCGCCGCCGATGCGATGCTGCACGCGCTGCCGCACCCGGTGATCATGGTCGCGCCCGACGGCCGCATCGCCGACGCCAACGTCGCCGCCGAGCAATTCTTCGAAGCCTCGATCCCGATGCTGCGCCGGCACATGCTGCGCGACCTGGTGCCGTTCGGTTCGCCCCTGTTGACGCTGGTCGATCAGGTGCGCCAGCGCGGCGCGGCCGTGAACGAATACAAGGTCGATCTCGCCACGCCGCGCAATCCGGGCGAGCGGCTGGTCGACCTGCACGTCGCGCCGCTGCCGGAATATGACGGCCACGTCATCGTCATGCTCCAGGAGCGCACCATCGCGGACAAGATGGACCGGCAGCTCACGCACCGAGGCGCCGCGCGCTCGGTCATCGCGCTTGCGTCCATGCTGGCGCACGAGATCAAGAACCCGCTGTCCGGCATCCGAGGCGCCGCGCAGTTGCTCGAGCAGTCCGCGGCCGATGACGACCGCGCGCTCACCAAATTGATCTGCGACGAGACCGACCGCATCGTGAAGCTGGTCGACCGCATGGAAGTATTCGCCGACGAGCGGCCGGTCGAGCGCGAGCCGGTCAACATCCACGTCGTGCTCGATCACGTGAAGCGGCTGGCGCAGACCGGCTTCGGCCGTCACATCAAATTCGTCGAGGAGTACGACCCGTCGCTGCCGCCGGTGCTCGCCAATCGCGATCATCTCGTGCAGGTGCTGCTCAATCTCGTCAAGAACGCCGCCGAGGCGATCGGCGAGGGTTCGGCCGACGGTGAGATCCACCTCACCACGGGCTTTCGCCCCGGCGTGCGCCTCTCGGTGCCCGGCTCGAAGGCGCGCGTGTCGCTGCCGCTCGAAATCTGCGTCAAGGACAACGGCCCCGGCGTGCCGGACGACTTGATGCCGCATCTGTTCGATCCCTTCGTGACGACGAAGCGCTCGGGCAGCGGCCTCGGGCTTGCTTTGGTCGCCAAGATCGTCGGCGACCACGGAGGCATCATCGAATGCGAATCCCAGCCGCGACGCACCGTCTTCCGCGTGCTGATGCCCATTTACAGCGGCGAGGGCGACGTCGCCGTCGACTTAGCCCCGGTCCAGAGCCCGTGAGGTAGAAACCGATGCCGACGGGAAGCATCCTCGTTGCCGACGACGATACGGCGATCCGCACCGTCTTGAACCAGGCGCTGTCGCGCGCGGGCTACGAAGTCCGCTCGACCGGCAACGCCGCGACGCTCTGGCGCTGGGTGACGCAGGGCGACGGCGATCTCGTCATCACCGACGTCGTGATGCCGGACGAGAACGCGTTCGATCTCATCCCGCGCAT
>Ga0310811_10006508_pt1 | contig 14942 bp, 11 predicted proteins | sample YCmetagenome_FD_207642 | JGI IMG/M metagenome (GOLD analysis project Ga0310811, IMG submission 207642) | Soil microbial communities from experimental microcosm in Duke University, North Carolina, United States - YC | ecosystem: Engineered > Artificial ecosystem > Soil microcosm > Unclassified ...
ACGGTGCCGATCCCGGATTGGCTGGAGACTCTGCGCGAGAAGGCCGCTGCATTCGCCGGGTTGCGGCCGGACGATTTCGTTCACGTGCTGCTCGCACGCTATGACCCGGGCGCCGGCATCGGCTGGCACCGCGACCGCGACGTGTTCGAGAATGTGGTCGGCATCTCGCTTGGAACCCATGCTGTCCTTCGGTTTCGGCGCCGAACCGCGACCGGATTTGTACGGGCAAAGCTGGAGCTGGCCCCGCGCTCGGCCTATCTTCTCTCCGGCCCCTCGCGTTGGGACTGGGAGCACCGCATCGTTCCCGGAAGCCAGCTGCGCTTTTCGATCACGTTCCGGACACTTTCGGAAAAGGGCCGGAGGATCGCCGCGTCCGCTTAGAGAGCGCGGAACGTGGCGCGCCCGCGGCGGTTTTTGCGCACATGCGCTGGATCTTGCTGCTCGTGTTCCTGCTCGCAGCCTGTTCGAAAGGGCCTCAGGCCGATTTGCCGTACATCGGCCAGGCGCGCTCGCTGGCGGCGGAATGGGCGCTCGTCAATGAGCAGGCCGTCGAGGGGAAACTGACCGGCTCCTACGTTCAGACGATGCGCCAAAGCGCGCGCGAACAGCTGCAAACCTGTGAGAAGGCGCTGAGCCAGCCGCAGTCGGATTATGCTCAGGAAATCACGGCGATACTGAAGCAACCTGACGACGCCTCGCCGGCTGCCCTCCGCGCCCATGCGCGCAAGCTCAAGCGGATCGAGGACAGCCTTGAATCCGCTTGAGCTCACTCTCGGGATCATGACTGCGGTCGGCGGCTTCGTCGACATCAGCGAGCTCGTCTTCGCCGCCAAGGCCGGATCGATGTTCGGCTATGCGCTCATTTGGGCGTTCGCCCTCGGGACGATCGGAATGAGCGTCTTTGGCGAGATGAGCGGCCGTGTCGCTGCAATCGCAAAGCAGCCCGTCTTCAACCTGATGCGCCACAGGCTCGGGCTGAAGCTCGGCCTCATCACGCTCATCGGGTCATTGATCAGCACGCTCATCACCTGCGCTGCGGAAGTGGGCGGCATGGCGCTGCTCCTCAATTACCTCACCGGCCTTCCTTACCTGCTGCTCGCGGTGGCGAGCGTTGCCGTTCTAATGGCGACCATGTGGGTGCTGCCGTTCAAATGGATCGAGCGGACCTACGGCCTCCTTGGCCTCCTCATGATCGTCTTCGCGGTTGCGGTCGTGGCGATCCATCCGCCATGGGCGAAGCTCGCCGGCGGGTTCGTGCCGCAGGTGCCCTCGGGTTTAAGCTCCAAGGAGTTGCTCAATTATTCGTACTTCATCGTCGCGATCCTGAGCGCCGTCCTGTTCCCCTATGAATCCTATTTCTATTCCTCGGGCGGGATCGAAGAGGGCTGGGGTGCCAAGGACCTGCTGACGAACCGCGTGACCTGCACCGTCGGTTTTGGCCTTGGGTCGCTTCTCGCGATCTCCATCCTCGCCAGCTCGGCGCAGCTGTTCGGCCCCATCAATGTCGGCCCAGAGATTCCGGGGACGACCGCGCTCGAAGCCGCTATCCCGTTCGGCAAGACCGGGCTCCTTCTTGCATTGCTTGGCATGCTGTTCGCCGTCGCCGGCGCCGCGGTCGAGACGTGCATGTCCAACGCTTATGCAATCTCGCAATTCTTCGGCTGGGAATGGGGCAGGCACGCCAAGCCGTGGGAAGCGCCGCGGTTCACGCTAGCCTGGATTGCCGTGATGCTGCTTGCGCTGCTGATCGTCCTCACCGGGGTCGATGTCATGAGCCTGGTTGAATATGCCGTGCTGTTCTCGATCATCGTCCTGCCGCTGAGCTATTTGCCGTTGATGCTGCTTGCCAACGACAAGAGCTACATGCGCGAACATGCCAACAAATGGCTCGCGAAGTCGCTCGGGTGGCTGTTCTTCATCATCGTCACTGCCGCGGCGATCGCTGCAATTCCTCTCTATCTCCTCACGTCTGGAGGCGGCGGATGAGCGCCTTCGACCACATCAAGATCGTCAGCCAGCTGCTCGATCTTCCTATCGTCGACAAGGACGAACGCTTTTGCGGCATCGTCGACGATATCGAACTGAGCGGGACAGCCGGCAAGGAAGCGCGGGTCAAAGCGCTGCTCGTCGGCCCGGGCGCGTATCAGGGCCGAATGCTTGGCTGGATGTTCTGGATCGTGCGCAAGATCGCCGGCGATCGAATGGCCCGCGTTCCCGCGGAGCAGGTGACGGAGATCGGCAGCGTCGTGAAGCTCAAGTCGCGCGCGGAAACCCTCGGTCTCCACCAAGTCGAGGACAAGGTGAGGGCATGGATTCCGCGCAAGGGAGCGCTGTGATGCGGCTTAGCGATCTTCGCGGCGCAAGAGTAAAGACTCTCGACGGAGACACCTTGGGCCGCGTCCACGAAGTGCATGTCGAGAATGGACGAGTGGTCGCGCTGACCTCGGGCCCGGGAAGCATCATCGAGATGCTGACGGCGAAGAATCACGGAAGGCGAATCCCGTGGAGTTGCGTGAAGAAGGTTACGCCCGATGCCATCGTCGTCGTTCCGGACCCGCCGCAGCGGATCGTCAAGAAGCCGAGCGCATCTCGAAGCCGGCAAGGCACTCGGCGACCCAGCGCGCCGCGGTCAAAGCACTGAGGTCGGTCGGATCGAGCGGAGAATCCCATTCGGTGAGGTCGATGAGCTTCACCCGCAGGTCCGAGGCCAGCCGTCGCACTGCATGGAAGAAGTCGTGAACGGCCATTCCGCCGGGCCGTGCGCCCGGAGCAGCGGGGAATTGCGAACGGTCGATCACATCGATGTCGCAATCGACGACGATGGCCGCGCAATAGCGCACATGCTGAAGCGCCCGATCGATCGCCTTTGCGATGCCCTCGCGGCGCACCTCGCCGATGGTGACGACGCAATTGCCGGCCGCGCGCGCATCCTCATGCATCTTCCGGCTGTTGGCGAAGGGCGCGAGCCCGACCTGGGCGATGTTTTTGCCCGGCAGCCCGTCTTCGATGAGCGCGCGCACCGGGTTGCCGTTCCCTAAGCCATTGTCGAGGTCGCGCATGTCGAAATGCGCGTCGAGCGTGATCAGCCCGACCTTGTCGAGCGGCATGTGGAGCCCCAGTGCGCCGGGGCGAGTGACGGCGTTGTTCCCTCCAACCAGCAATGTGAGTTCATGCGCCTGAGCGCTCGCTGCAACGGCGTCTTGAATGACCGGCGTCGCCTGCTCGATGCTGAGCTCGTCGAGAGCCACATTCCCGCGATCAAACAATCCGGTCTGGATCTCTCGTCCGGTCTCGACGTCATAGCGTCCAATCCGTCGCAAAGTCTGGCGGAGCAAATCGGGAGCGAGATCGCAGCGGCCCGGCGTGACCGATCCAGCGGCGAGGGGTGCGCCAACGAGCCCCACGCGCGCATTCTGATTGCCCGTCGAAAGCAGATCGGAAAGGTTCGGCCAGCTGCTCATCCTTTGACCCTAACAGCCGCGCTCGCCTAAGGCGACGAACATGTGGGACCGGCTCCTCGTCGACTGCAACATTGCGACGTTCGAGGAGCGCCCCGGCAATCCGCTCGGCCTGGTCGAGAATGGCGCGATCGCGATCGCAGACGGCAAGGTGCTTCGCGTCGGCAAGCGCACCGAGCTCGCCGGTTTCCGCGCAAAGGAAGTCGTCGCGCTCGGCGGCGCGTGGGTTACGCCGGGCCTGATCGACTGCCACACGCACCTGGTGTTCGCCGGGACCCGTGCGGACGAGCATGCGATGCGCCGCGCCGGCGCAACCTACGAACAGATCGCCGAAAGAGGCGGAGGAATCGCGTCGACGGTGAAGCGGACGGCAGCCGCGTCCGATGAAGAGTTGCTGGAGCTGAGCCGCCGGCGCTTGCACGCGCTCATGTCCGGCGGCTGCACGACGGTCGAGGTCAAGTCAGGCTATGGCCTCGACGTCGCGAATGAGTTGCGACTGCTCAAGATCATCGGCCAGCTCGGGCAGGACGAGGCGGTGCGGATCGTGCCGACATTGCTGGCGCTGCACGCGGTCCCGGCAGACCAAAGCGACCGCCGGGCGCATTACCTCTGCGAGATCGTCGACAAGTTGATTCCCGCCGCCGCCGAGCAGGGCATCGCGACCAGCGTCGACGCTTTCTGCGAACGGATCGCCTTCACGCCAGAGGAGATCGAGCGCGTCTTCAAGGCCGCAGCGCACCACGGACTTCGAGTTCGGCTCCACGCCGAACAATTGTCGAATACCCACGGCGCGGCTCTTGCCGCCAAATATCACGCGCTTTCCGCCGATCATCTCGAGCATCTCGACGAGGCGGGGGCCAAGGCGATGGCCGCGGCGGGCACGGTCGCCGTCTTGCTGCCAGGCGCTTATTATGCGCTGCAGGAGAAGAAGAAGCCGCCGGTCGACCTGTTGCGCAAGCACAAGGTACCGATGGCGATTGCGACGGACTGCAATCCCGGCACGTCGCCGCTTCTTTCGCCGACCCTTGCGATGAACCTGGCGTGCACCCTGTTCGGGCTGACGCCGGAGGAGGCGGTTGCAGGAATGACGATCAACGCCGCTCGAGCGCTCGGCCTTGCCCATGCGGTCGGCAGCATCGCGGCTGGCAAGCAGGCCGACCTTTGCGTCTGGCCGATCGAATCCCTTGCCGAACTTGGGTATTGGATCGCTCTGCCCGGACCCGAACGCCGCATTTTCAACGGAGCAGACAGCTGAGCGACAGACGCGACAATTCACGCCACATTCGCGCCCGACGCGGGAGCGAGATCAAGGCCAAGCATTGGACTACGGAAGCCGCCGTCCGCATGCTGATGAACAATCTCGATGACGAGGTCGCCGAGGACCCGCAGAACCTCGTGGTCTATGGCGGCATCGGGCGTGCGGCGCGCAATTGGGCCTGCTTCGACAAGATCGTCGAGACCTTGGAGCGCCTTGGGGAAGACCAGACCCTGCTCGTCCAGTCGGGCAAGCCCGTCGGCGTCTTCCGCACGCACAAGGACGCACCGCGCGTGCTCATCGCCAATTCCAACCTGGTGCCCAAACGGGCGAACTGGGATGTGTTCAACGAGCTCGATCGCGCCGGGCTCATGATGTACGGCCAGATGACCGCCGGCAGCTGGATCTACATCGGCACGCAGGGCATCGTCCAAGGCACTTACGAGACCTTCGCCGAGATGGGGCGCCAGCATTATGGCGGGGACCTCAGGGGCAAGTGGATCCTTACCGCAGGCCTGGGCGGAATGGGCGGGGCTCAGCCGCTCGCTGCGGTCATGGCCGGTGCGCATTGCATCGCGATCGAGGTGCAGGAAAGCCGCATCGAGAAGCGCCTCGAAACGCGCTACCTCGACCGGCGCGCAAGCAGCATCGACGAGGCGCTGGAGATCATTCAAACAGCGTCGGAACCAACCAGCGTCGGACTGCTCGGCAACGCCGCCGAGATCCTTCCCGAGATGCTGAAGCGCGCCATCAAGCCGGATGCGCTGACCGATCAAACCAGCGCTCACGACCCCGCCAACGGCTACTGCCCCGCCGGCTGGAGCGTCGCGAAATGGCAGGAGATGCGCGAACGCGATCCGGCCGGCGTCGCGGAAGTCGCGCGCGTGTCGATCGCCAAGCACGTCGAGGCGATGCTCGCCTACAAGGACATGGGCGTCCCGACGTTCGACTACGGCAACAATATCCGCCAGGAAGCCAAGGACATGGGCGTCACCCACGCGTTCGACTTCCCCGGCTTCGTTCCCGCCTACGTGCGGCCGCTCTTCTGTCGCGGCATCGGCCCATTCCGTTGGGCCGCGCTCTCCGGCGATCCCGAGGACATCTACCGCACCGACCAACGCGTGAAGGAGCTGATCCCCGACGACCCGCACCTTCACCGGTGGCTCGACATGGCGCGCGTGCGGATCGCGTTCCAGGGGCTTCCCGCGCGCATCTGCTGGGTGGGCCTCGGGCAGCGGCACCGGCTCGGTCTCGCCTTCAACGAGATGGTGAGGAACGGCGAGGTGTCGGCCCCGATCGTCATCGGCCGTGACCATCTCGACAGCGGCAGCGTAGCCTCGCCCAACCGCGAGACGGAAAGCATGAAGGACGGAAGCGACGCCATCTCCGACTGGCCGCTGCTCAACGCCTTGCTCAACACGGCATCGGGCGCGACCTGGGTGTCCTTCCATCACGGCGGCGGAGTCGGCATGGGCTATTCGCAGCATGCCGGCATGGTGATCGTCGCTGACGGGACGGACGATGCCGCTCGGCGGCTCGAGCGCGTGCTGTGGAACGACCCAGGCACGGGCGTCATGCGCCACGCCGACGCAGGTTATGAGATCGCCATAGACTGCGCGCGCGAGCAGGGCCTCGACTTGCCGATGGTGAACATGTGAAGCTGAACCCGGAGGCGGTCGACCTCGGCATTCTGCGTCGCCTTTGGTCGGGCGAAGCTGCGTCGCTCGACCAAGCGTCTATGGAACGCGTCGTCCAATCGGCGGCCGCGGTGCAGCGGATCGTCGCGGGCGGCGAGACCGTCTATGGGGTCAATACCGGCTTCGGAATGCTCGCCAACACGCGCATTCCGGAGGACCGGCTCGGGGAGCTCCAGTCGAACCTCATCCTGTCGCACAGCGCCGGCGTCGGCGATCCATTGCCTCGGCACGTCACTCGGCTGATGATCGTGCTGAAGCTGCTCGGCCTCGGGCGCGGTCATTCCGGCGTTCGGCGCCTCGTGATCGACGCGCTGCAGCGGCTTCTCGACGCGGATGCCATGCCGCTGATCCCGTCGCAGGGTAGCGTCGGCGCCAGCGGGGACCTTGCGCCGCTTGCACATTTGATCGCCGCGCTCATGGGCTACGGGCGCGTCTGCGTCGCGGGCGAGGTCATGGACGCCCAAGCGGCCCTGCGGCGACTTGGACTCGAGCCGCTCCAGCTTGGACCCAAGGAGGGCCTCGCGCTCATCAACGGCACGCAGGCCAGCACCGCGCTGGCGCTCGATGCGCTGTTCCGGGGCGAGCGCGTGTTCTCCGCTGCGGTCGCGGCGGGCGCGCTTTCGGTGGACGCGCTGAAGGGCAGCGCGAAACCGTTCGATCCGCGAATCTCAAAGTTGCGTGGCCAGCCGGGTCAGATCCGCGTCGCGCGCGCCATTAACGACCTCCTGCAGGGCAGCGAGATCCTGACCAGCCACGTCAAATGCGACCGGGTTCAGGACCCCTATAGCTTCCGCTGCCAGCCGCAGGTGATGGGATCGGCGCTCGACCTGCTCGACAATTCTGCCCGCACGTTGACCATCGAAGCGGCGGCGGTGACCGACAATCCCATTGTGTTCGCCGATGATGATAGCGCAATCTCGGGCGGGAATTTCCATGCGCAGCCGGTCGCATTCGCCGCGGACACGATCGCGATGGCCTTGTGCGAGGTCGGTTCGATGTCCGAGCGGCGGGTCAGTGTCCTCGTCGACCCGAAGATGAGCGGTTTGCCCGCCTTCCTGACTCAGGACTCTGGCGTGAATTCGGGCCTGATGATCCCGCAAGTGACGGCGGCGGCGCTTGTAAGCGAGAACAAGAGTCTCGCCTTTCCTGCCAGCGTCGATTCCATTCCCACGTCGGCCGGCCAGGAAGACCATGTCTCGATGGCCCCGATCGCAGCACGCAAAGCGGCGACGATCGCCCGCAACACCGCGGGCGTGATCGCGGTCGAACTGATGGCCGCTGCCGAAGGCATCGACTATCACGCGCCCCTCGCGACGTCCGCGAACCTCCAGCAGGTCTATTCGGCTGTGCGGAAACTTTCGCCGCATTTCACGGCCGATCGCTACTGGGCCAACGAGATCAGCGCGCTCCAGGCGGCAGTGCTCTCCGGCGAGATCGGCGTCGGGGAATTCCTCGGAACCGCGTAACCGCGACCGTCAGGTGACACGCGTCCAGCGCTGTTCCTTGCAGATGAGGCCAAGGAGCGCGCAGCCTTTGACGATCATGACGTTGGGCCCCGCCTGGCGGACCAGCGCGGTGCCGTTCATGTCGTGCTTGGGATCGTACGCACTGCCCTTGTAGGTGCCGTCGCCGACGGGCCTGAGGTCCGTCAGCACGCGGGTGCCGGGCGTATTGCCCCTTGCCCGGTTCTTCTCGGTTGCCCAGCTGATGATTCCGCAGAAGGCCTTCCCGCACGGCGCGACGCGCACGACGACGGTGCCGTGAGGGTTGCGCCACTCGCCGGCCAGCGTCGCCTGGGCGGAGCCGGCAGCTGGCATAGCCAGAGCGAGCAGGACGAGTGCGGCCTTGGCGAAAATCTGCTTCATCATGTTCCTATAGCGCTGATTTGCGGCAAGATTCCGCCATTCAGCTTGCTTGGCGATGAACCGGCACGGCTAGTCCTTTGCGGGTAACGGTCCATCGACTCGAGTCCATATCTGCGTCCGGCAGATGAGTCCCAGGAGCGCGCATCCGCTAAGCTTCAGCTCCCGGGCGCTAAGTAGCTGAATCCGTGCAGAGACATGAATGTTGTCATCGGGGATATAAAGGCTTCCCGACCAATGCCCTCGCGCGGGTTTTAGGCCCGTGAGGACCGTCATCCCAACCACGTTTGACGTATTCTGCGCGACTTCGTGCTGGCCGCGCTCTGATGCCCACACGACCTTGCCGCACCGCATGCTGCCACATGGCGCTATCTCGATGATCGCGCTGCCGATCGGGTTCTTCCAATAGCCTTCGATCGGCGCTTCGGCCGGGGCCGAGCTGGCCGTCAAGGCAAGCAGAACGGGTAGGGCCGTCAATCTTCGCATCGCTCCAATCGCTATGGCAGGCTTTGTTACGGTCAAATGGCGGTTTAGTGAAAGTCGCGGCTTTTGGGGATCACATGGACATCGCGCGGATGGCGGCCGGGCTGAGGACTCCAGCTTCCGGGTTTCACATCGCGGGCGAGGTTCGAAGGCATGGATTCATCGCTCAAGTGCCGAAGCATATGACTGTGGTCCTCGAGCCGCCGGGCGACGACGTGAATCACATTGCTGTCCGGATCGCGCTGGACGATTCCATGAACCGCCATCAGCCGCGCGCCCATGACGATCTTGCGCTGCTTTTCGAACACGTCGGGCCAGATGACGAGGTTGGCGATCCCAGTCTCGTCCTCGATGGTGATGAAGACGACGCCCTTCGCACTTCCCGGACGTTGGCGGATTAGGACGAGGCCAGCAATCGACAGGCGCTTGCCATCCTTGATCGAACCCAACCGGTCCGCAGTGATGAATTTCTCCCGCGCATAACGTTCGCGCAGGAAGCGCATCGGGTGCGCCTTCAGGCTGAGGCGGATCGTCTGGTAATCGTTCACGACATGCTCGGAGAGCGGCATCGCGGGGAGTTGCGCCGGCTGGCTTTCGGAGCCCTCGTCGCGCTCCTCAACATAGGTGAACAGCGGCAGGTCGGGCGCGGCCTTCAATGCGCGCGAATCCCATAAAGCCGCGCGGCGATCGAGGCCCATCGACCGGAACGCGTCGGCGGCGGCGAGGCGCTGGATCGCATGGACTGGAACGCGCCCGCGGCTGTGCATCTCCTCGACGGTTCGATAGGGACGCCTGGCGACCAGGCGGTCCGCCGCTTCCCGCTGCAAGCCGTCGATGTGCCTCAGGCCGAGACGCATCGCCCCTTGCTCCAGCGTGCAATCCCAATCGCTTATGTTCACGTCGATCTCGCGGACCTCGACGCCATGCTCGCGCGCGTCACGGACGATCTGCGCCGGCGCGTAAAAGCCCATCGGCTGCGAGTTTAAAAGCGCTGCTGCGAAGGCCGCGGGATATTTCCACTTCAGCCAGCTCGACACGTAGACGAGGTGCGCGAAGCTCGCCGCGTGGCTTTCGGGGAAGCCATATTCGCCGAAGCCCTTGATCTGGTCGAAGCAGCGCTGCGCGAAGTCCACGTCATAACCGCGTTCCACCATGCGCCCGACCATCATCTGCTCCAATGGCTCGATCTTTCCCTTGGAGCGGAAGGTGGCCATCGCCTTGCGCAGCTGGTTCGCCTCAGTCGGCGTGAACTTGGCCGCATCGATGGCGATCTTCATCGCCTGCTCCTGGAAGATCGGCACGCCGAGCGTCCGCCCGAGGATCCGCTCGAGCTCATCAGGCGGTCCGTGCTCGGGATCGGGGCATGGAAACGTGACCGGCTCCTTGTCCGACCGGCGCTTCAGGTACGGGTGCACCATGTCGCCCTGGATCGGTCCGGGGCGGACGATCGCGACTTCGATGACGAGGTCGTAGAAACAGCGGGGCTTGAGACGCGGCAGCATGTTCATCTGCGCCCGGCTCTCGACCTGGAAGACGCCGAGGGAATCCCCCTCGCACAGCATGTCGTACACCTCCGGCACCTCCTGCGGGATCGTCGCAAGGTCCCATCGCTCGCCGTGATGTTTCTCGATCAGGTCGAAGCATTTGCGGATGCAGGTCAGCATTCCCAAGGCAAGCACGTCGATCTTGAGGATGCCGAGATCGTCGATGTCGTCCTTGTCCCATTCGATGAAGGTGCGGTCGTCCATCGCGCCATTGCCGATCGGCACCGTTTCGGTCAGCGGCCGCTCGGTCAGGATGAATCCGCCGACATGCTGCGAGAGGTGGCGCGGCATTCCGACCAGCTGCTCGGCGAGCTTGACCGTGCGCTTGAGATGGGGATCGCTGAGATCGAGCCCGGCATCATTGGCGCGGGCATCCTCGAGCTCGGCTTCCATATGGCCCCAGATGGTCGAGGCGAGCGCCCCGCAAACGTCCTCGCTGAGCCCCATGACCTTGCCGACCTCGCGGATCGCCGAGCGCGGACGATAATGGATCACGGTGGCGGCGATGCCGGCACGATCACGGCCGTATTTCTGATAGATGTGCTGGATCACCTCCTCGCGCCGCTCATGCTCGAAATCGACGTCGATGTCGGGCGGCTCGCGCCGTTCCTCGGAGATGAACCGCTCGAACAACAGGTCACTGGTCGCGGGGTCGACCGCGGTGATCCCGAGGCAATAGCAGACCGCACTGTTCGCCGCGCTCCCGCGGCCCTGGCAGAGGATCGGCGGGTCGAGTGAGCGCGCGTAGGCGACGATGTCATGGACGGTCAGGAAATAGCGCGCGAAATCGAGCTTCTCGATCAGCGGCAGTTCGTAATTGAGCTGCTTCAGGACCTTGTCGGGAATCCCGTCGGGCCAGCGCCGCTTCGCGCCTTCCCAGGTCAGATGCTCGAGATATTCCTGCGGCGATTTGCCGTCGGGCACCGTCTCTCGAGGATATTCATAGCGTAGCTCTTCGAGGTTGAAATGCAGCGAGTCCGCGAACTCGCGCGTCGCTTCAATCGCGTGGGGCCAGCGCTCGAACAGTCGCATCATCTCGGCCGGCGATTTCAAATGCCGCTCGGCATTCGGGTTCAGCAGATAACCCGCGTTGGCGATGGTCGTCTTCTCGCGGATGCAGGTAACGACGTCCTGCAGGGGGCGGCGGTCGGGCGCGTGACAATGGACGTCGTTGGTCGCGAGGATCGTGCAGCCGTGGCGCCGCGCCAGCCGATCGAGCCGTTCGATCCGTGCATTATCGTCGCCGCGATAAAGCCAGCTTGCAGCGACGTGCTGAAGTGACGTCAAGGCGTCTCGAAGCCGCGGCAATTGTCGTTCGAAATCATCAAGATCGTCGCTTGGCCAGGCGATGAAGGCGATGCCGTCATTATGGTCGGCGACGTCTTGCAGAGTCAGCTCGCACTCGCCCTTTTCGGCGCGCATCTTGCCGAGGCTCAGTAGACGCGACAGCCGGCCATAGCCCTCGCGGTCGACCGGATAGGCGAGCAGGCTTGGGGCGTCGGTCAGGTCAAGGCGGCAGCCGATCAGCGGCTTCACGCCGATGGCCGCACAAGCGGTATGCATCCGGACCACGCCCGCGAGTGTGTTGCGATCCGCTATTCCGATGGAATCATAACCAAGCAGCAATGCGGAGGGAGCCAATTCGTTCGCGGCGGAGACCCCGCGCAGGAACGAAAAGGGCGAGGTGACTCCAAGCTCGACATAAGGCGATGGCGTCGTTGGCGGCGGCGGCATGTCCGCGCTGCGCACCAGCTTTAGCCGTGAAAATCCGACCTTCTCGGGCATCAGCCAAAAAGCCCGTGAATGAACCAGGCCGGCTGTCCGCCGCGGCCGTCACCGGCGATGCCCTCGCGGTAAATCCAGTAACGGCGGCCGCTGCTGTCCTCGACGCGATAATAATCGCGCAGCCGAGTGCCTGACGGTTGCCGCCACCATTCGGGCGCGATCCGTTCGGGCCCTTCCGAGCGCGCGATGTCATGCACCGCCCGGCGCCACACGAACTTGCGCGGCATCCCTTCCGGGGTGGCGTAGATGACGTCGATGGCTTCGGGCCGGTCGAGGAGACGTTGGGGCTGACGAGAAAGCACCTCTCCCCTTGCGGGAGAGGGGCTAATGACAGCCGCAATCCACCCGCTCGCCCGCTCCGGCAGGTGACTCTCCTCAGGCTGCGGGCGCCGCACGCGCTTGGGCCCAAGCTTCACCGTCAGCCGATCGACCAGCCGGGCCAGCTCGCGTGCCCCAGAGGATTCATCGACGAGGCTTTCCTGTGCGGCGCCGAGATCCTCGGTCCAGTCGGCGACAAGCGCGAAGGCGTCGAAGCCGAACTCCGGATCGAGCGCGGCAGCCTTGTCGGCAAGCAGCCGGGCCAAATGCTTCGGCTCGCGGCTTGCAATCGTCGTGGCAACACTCGCGACCGCAACGCTGCCGTCGACACGATAGGCACTTAGCGACAGGCGCCTTGCGCCTAGGTGTCGCTCCTGCAGTTGCCGAACGAGATCGGGAATGAGCCGTTCGAGCGCATGGCCGCTCGTTTCGGGATAGGCCGCAGGTTCCTCGAGCTTCAACAGCGCGCGCGGCGGCGGATCGGCCGGAGCGGCGGTCAGCGGCTCGGCTTTTCGTCCAAGCGCGCGGTCGAGCGCATCGACGACGTCTTCACCTCCCCTGAACCGCCGCGCCAGCGCAAGCCTCGGCACATCGATCAGCGCTGCGATGGTCTTGAGCCCGAGCCGCTCAAGCGTCAGCACCGTGTCGGAATCGATCCGCAGCGCGGAGATATGCAGCGGCGCGAGCCTCGCCGCGACATCCTCATCGCAGATGCACGGCGCAAGATGACTGAGCGCCCAGGCGGCCGCGGCCGTTGGCGCAATCGCTATGCGGGTCGTCAGTCCGATGCGGGCGAAGCAGCGGCGGATATCCCTCACCAGCCCCTCTTCGCCGCCGAACAGATGCGCGACTCCGGAGACGTCGAGGCGCAACCCGTCGCCGTCGACCTCGACCAGAGGTGACCAGCGGCTCGCCCATTTCGCCAACCGCTGTACGAGCGCTGCATCGCCATTCGGATCGGCCGGCATCGCGGCCAGCGCCGGGTCGAGCGCCCGAGCGTCGGTCAGCCGCGCCCCGGGTCGTGCGCCCCGTTCGGCGGCGGCTTTGGTCACCGCGTGGATGATTGGCCCATGCGTGCCTTCGACGGTGAGGACGATAGGAGGCTCAGGCGCGCAGTCGGCGCTCTTCGCCCAGCGTTCGATCGCGATGGTTGGCAACCAGATGGAAGCGATCCGCCGCTCGGTCATGCGCGACGCTCCAGCGGCCCGGCGGCATTCCCCGGGCGCGGAACAGCTCGGCGTCCCACGCCGGTGTTCCCGGCGCTTTTCGGTCGAGGTCGTTGACGAGCGACGGCGCGCTTGCGATCCGCCAGCGCATCCTGGCGCCGCTCAAATTGGCGTGGCCACCGAGCCGAATCAAAAAGGCGGCCACGCCAGACCGCTCGGACGTGACGGCAAGCCGCCGCGTCGCGGTGAAATCGAGCGCTTTGGGGTCGCCCCAAATCTCGCCGATGACTGCGGAGAGACCCGAGCATCTTAGGCCCTCCTCCATCGCCCACAGCGCGTCCTTAGAATCGCGCGTTTCGACGTGGACGAGCTGCTGCGTGGGCAGCCCCGGCGGATGCACCCGCCCGCTTTCCAGGATCGCCATGCGCTCCTGCACCCACAGCAGCGGCTTTGAACGATCGAGCTGCGCCAGCAGGAAGCCGGCCCAGCCGCCGTCGCGCGGGTGAGCGGCGAAAATCTCCGAAAGGCTCGGCTGCGGCGGTCGAGGCAAATGCCAGCGCTCACCCGGGCTGCTGCCAGGGCGCCGTTCAGCCGGCACGGAGCGCGCAAAGACGGCTCCGCCGGCGACGAGAGACAAGCCTCTTGCCACACGACTCACAACGCTTTTGTTCTACTTTTGTTCTTATCCAGCGAGTCGCAGGTGAGAGTCAATCGCGCGACTCGCCCGCTTCCATTTCCTTGAGGAACAGCTCGATCTCGCGCGCAACGCGCTGCCCCGCACGCCGCGACACACCGAAGGCCATGTGACTACAGCCGATTTCGACTTCCTTGTCGCGCTCGTCCTCGAGCCCACGTGCCGCGCGCTTCGCGACAATCCCGTCCTTCGCCGACCAGATCGCCAGCGTTGGCACGGGCGGCTTGTCGGGATGATGCATCACCGGCGGAGCATCGACCGGATGGCCGGCAACCCATTCGTACAGGCGCCACACATTGTTCATGTGCGGATCGCCCGAGAAGGGCGAGCCGAGAGTCACCACGGCGCGCACCATATCCGGGATTTCACGGGCAAGCTCGCGCGCAAAGACTCCGCCGAGGCTCCATCCGACCAGCAGGACCGGACGGCCGTCGTGGATCACCTCGAGCCGCTGCCGCAAATGCCTAAGCACATCGGCATGCGCTCCCCGGTTAAGCCCGAGATCCCACGGATACGTGCGCCAGCCAGCTTCCGCGAGCGCATGCCGCAGCGCGCTGCACGTCCTGTCCGAGGCGACAAATCCGGGGATGACATAAGCGGGCGGCGCGTCCTCGGGACCGAGCACCGCAACTTCGCCGAAGCCCTTGAGCAGCCGCGGCAACAGCCACATGCCTTCTATG
>Ga0310811_10006509_pt1 | contig 14941 bp, 16 predicted proteins | sample YCmetagenome_FD_207642 | JGI IMG/M metagenome (GOLD analysis project Ga0310811, IMG submission 207642) | Soil microbial communities from experimental microcosm in Duke University, North Carolina, United States - YC | ecosystem: Engineered > Artificial ecosystem > Soil microcosm > Unclassified ...
CCACACATACTGCTTCTCTCACGACCATCACCTTCAACTGCTTTCTGCGTCTTTTCGACTGCTTTCGGTGTCTTCCTTACTGACTTTGTTGCAGGTGCAGACAGAAGCTCAGTCACTGTTGGTGCACGCTTGCGATTATTGCTGGTTGTATCATTCCAGACTGACATAGGTATGTAGCATAAAATATTTTCCACAATTCAGGCGCTCACCTTTGCGCTCGAGCGCTTTTTTCTTTGAAGACCGTTGCAGCTCTTTGCGAGAATGTAAGTTTTTTTGGGTCCAATTATCACAGCATGACTCTGTACTCACTGCTATCTGTGATGTCATCAGCTATGTCTGCTGGGGTTATGACCTCAGTGATGGAAGACGCTTGTCTCGCCGCTACTTTCTCTTTCTTTTTAGCATTCCGCTTCTGAGCGGCTATCTCAGATGGACGGGGAGGCATTTTAAAAGGTGAATGAGTGTTTTATCTTTTCAAAGAGTGTACTGCTACGAAATTGAACGATACAGGATGCTGAGGGTAAGAAGAATGTAGCGGTCAAGTTGGTGGGCAGTGTTAAAAAAAAAGTTCATAGTCTGCTGAACTTTGCATGGGCAGGACAGGGTTGACAAAGTTCGTAGTCCGCTGAACTTTGCTTGAAGCTGTGTTTGTGGCTGTAGGTTGTCTTTGTTACGGCCCTTGTTTTTTTACCACCAGAATGATCACTTGCCCAGGCTGCGCTAAAATCTTTGAGCTCGCTGGTCATTCTCATCATCTCGCCACTACGAAAAATCTGCCATGTGCAGCTCTATTTCAACATCAATCTAGTTTTTATATGGATACAGATGACGATCACAGTGACTTTGAACCACGAGCATTAACTGAATTTACAGGGGACTACTTTGGCAACTATGACGAAGAAGATTTCGATCAATTCATGGAGTCCGATGATGAACCTGGAGACGGAGATGGAGACGGAGATGGAGACGGAGATGGAGACATCGTAGCAGCTCATGATGCTGAGTTTGAGCGCGGCTGGGAATTCCCTGCAGGTCCTATACCACCGGACATTGATTCAGATGATTCAGAGGATGCTGTTCTGCAACCACAATCACGTCACGCGGAACGACAGCAAGCCGAGGCACCCCTTGGCCAATGCCCCACTATTGAGGAGTTTTCACGGCGTGGTGCAGGGGCTCCACTACATTGTGCCGGCACTACGGCCTTCAAGTCCTATAAGGACAAACTGCCGGACTCAGACAATAAGTGGGCACCTTTCACGTCTCGCATTGATTATGAGGTTGCAAAGTGGGCAAAGCTTCGTGGTGCAAGCTCGACAGCTTTTTCAGATCTGCTGGCAATTGACGGGGTGAGTTTAATTTCCAAAATGATGGTCAATGATATTCTGAACAGCATCCGTCATTGAAGCTTTATGATGCCTTAGGGCTTTCCTATCGAAACTCCCATGAACTCAATCAGATTATCGACCGAAAGCTGCCGTGCAGACGACCACGATTCAAACATGAAGAGATAATTGTTGCTAATGAGGCCTTCGATGTATACTCGCGCGATATCATGGAGTGTGTTAAAGCTCTCTATTCAGATCCGGATTTCTCGCCACATCTCATTCATGCTCCTGAGCGTCATTATGCCGACCCTGATAAGACCGTCAGAATGTATCATGATCTTCACACAGGCAAGTGGTGGTGGTCCACCCAGGCAAGTGATCATACATATATTTGTGTTTCTTATGCGTGCTTACCATGTATCACTTCACACAGAAGGAGCTTAAGACCGGAGCCACTGTCATCCCCATTATCCTTTCATCGGACAAGACTCAGGTCACCATGTTTAGAAACAAATCTGCGTATCCCGTCTACATGACGATAGGGAATATTCCGAAGGAAATTCGTCGAAAGCCTTCCCGGCAAGCATGGATCCTGCTTGCATATCTGCCCACTGCCAAGCTCGAACACATTACGAATAAGGCCGCTAGACGACGAACTTCAACAAATTTATTCCATGCCTGCTTGCGTCACATCTTAGAGCCTTTGAGAGTCCCTGGAGAAGACAGTATTGCCATGGCGAGCGGCGACGGAGTTGTATGACAGGGACATCCGATTCTCGCCTGTTATTCTGCAGATTACCCAGAACAACTACTAACAACAGGAATTAAATCGGGAGAGTGTCCGAAGTGTGACGTTCCACGGGACGAGCTGGGGAGTCCTGACATTCCCGTGAAGCTTCAGGACCTAGCAGCAATTCTTGCTGCTTTGTCACTCGTCGATGAGGACTATGGCATGTGGACAAGAGCATGCCAGGAATGCGGTATCAAGACCGTCTTCAAACCATTTTGGGAGGAACTCCCGCACGCTAATATCTTCCAGTCAATCACCCCAGACGTGTTGCACCAGCTCTATCAGGGCATCATCAAGCATCTGATCGAGTGGATCAAGGAAGCGTATGGTGAGGCTGAGATTGATGCCCGTAGCCGCAGGCTTCCGCCAAATCACAATATCCGCCTGTTTATGAAAGGCATCAGTGGCCTTTCTCGCGTCAGTGGAACGGAACACGACCAAATCTGCCGCTTTTTGCTTGGTATCATCATTGATATCCAATTGCCTGGAAATTTTGACAGTGGTCGCCTTATTCGTGCTGCTCGTGCCATCCTCGACTTCCTTTACCTCGCTCAGTACCCTTGCCACACCGATCAAACTCTTGCACTTCTCACTGAAGCCCTGACTCGCTTTCATGACAACAAAAGTATCTTTGTCGATCTCGGCATTCGAACAACTTTCAACCTTCCAAAACTCCATTTCTTCCGTCATTATGTGCATATGATCAAACAATATGGCACGACTGACAACTACAACACTGAGTACACCGAACGCTTACATATTGATCTTGCAAAGGATGCTTACACCTGAGGCAGGACAGAATCTGTCTGCTGGACAGATTGGTATCATATTCGCAGAAATATTTTGCATTCGTGATGGAGTCTGTACTGCAATGGTATTGTATATCAAATTTTACATATGTTTGTAATATGACATTTATGCAAATTGGGGGGATAATATCCTAAATTTGATAGTCTCTTGTATCTAAACTTTGAAATAAAATCTGTTTCGCCCAAAGATGTATGTCATATTTAGAATTTGAGCATGAATATGGTGGCTGATCAATTCTAATTACAAAGTTTAAATATGAACCTTTTACATATTTGGCATGGCGCTTTCTTATTGGTCAGTCGTTGAACATATTCAGAATATTACCAACCGGATCTGCACACGCGAGATATTATTGTCATAATTTCAATATGAATATGGATCTGTTGCTAAAACAAAGGCTTCCTTTCAAATTCTAGATATTGATGTCTATATATTCTTTATTTGGAGATAAATCTGGCAGGGAATCAATTTTGATCATAAATTTTATATTTGTGCGTTATTTGTTTAGGTTCAACATTGAATAATATATGTAGGATATTTTACAAATATGTTCCGCATATTACCCCCCGCCCAATCTGGCGATGTCTCTGGTGTTACAGAGCTACCAACCATAAAGATGAATATACGCAAATGACACTCTGGCTTGAAAGACACGAGAAAATGTTATGGCACAGTAATTTCATCCAATGGCGCCTTGCTGGCGATCCTCTTCCACAAGACAGGTTACCGCCCGACATGGACTATCGTCGCTCAATCAAGATGACGAAACACCCAACTATTAGACGTGTTCCATTGGAAAGTGTAGTTCGCGACTATGGCGCCACTTTTTTCACTGAAGCATTAGCCCGTTATGTCGTTCGCACAAATCAACCTGGCCTTTCTCCAGCGCAACTTGAACAAGAAGCTTCCCATGTCATCCTTCCCTTCCAGACTGTTGCCGCATTCCATAGGGTCAAGTTCCATGCAATCAATGCTCACGGACATCGTGATTCAACCGTTACCGTGGATTCAGTGCACTGTCAGCCACCACGAAAGGACAAAAGAAAGCAGATAGTTCCTGCGCGCTTCGACACAGTTTTAGTTAACGAAGATGGTGGTGGGACGACAGGTGTTGATGGTGCGTGTTTTTTGTACTAATCTCTTGTAACATCATGCTAATATTTGATCATCAATATCAGGGTATCGTGTTGCACAAGTTCGCATCATCTTCACGCTGACAAGCCAGGCTACAGCTGCCTTATTTCGCACACCTGGAATTTTGCCTACCCACTTTGCTTATGTGGAGTGGTTCATGCCATTCGGGCAGCCTGAAGCAAACCATGGTTTGTATAAAGTTTCCCGCCTCATTCGTAATGGAGAGCGTCTGGCAAGCATCATTGATGTTTCTGATATTCGCAGGAGTGTACATCTTATTCCAAAATTCGGCCCTGTAGCACCTCGTGAATGGACCAGTAGTACCGTTCTGGAGCTTTGTTCTACCTTCTTCGTAAACTCGTTCAGCGACAGGCATGCTTATTTAACTATTATCTGACTAGTAGAATTGATTACATTCATCTGAAATACAATGATTTCTGTGAAAATACTACATTTCCTGGAATTCAACCGTTTTAAGCTCGAGTTTGAATATTTCGATGAATTTCCTGGCAGAGGCTTTCCCTGATGAGTGGTATTACATTTCATATCAAAAATATAACATATTGTCATCGCAGCAGGCAAGACTCAGTAGCGCACCCCTCTCAATTTCGTTGATCATTCTGGTTTTGCCTAATTTATGTTTTGATCTGAAATGCTATTCAAAACCTTTCCATATGAAGTGCCCTGACACAGACTGATCAACACGACACGAACTAGTCGAGTTGATACAGATAGAAAAAAACGAAACAAAAACTTTGAAAGAGCACAGGCCTGACGATGGTTGTATACAACGGACGAGCATGGACAAAAACAGATTATAGTAATCCGATCGGATGGTTTGCAATAAACGATAAACAAATGATAGAAAGAGATTCAACTGGATCGGATAATGTCAAAATCACTAGAGATCTACTAGAGATGAGAAATAGCAACACAGCTTCTTCCTCCATGCCTGTCAAAAACGCATGGCGGTGGTCAGTAGCTGCTTCTCTCAACTCCACATCTAGATCCGCATCACCTTCACCATCTGCGTTTGGATCTGTGTTGGGGTTGGAGTGGAGAGAAGCACTCAGATTTCGCTGAGAGGTGTGTCAACTAGGGAGTGATAGAATGGAGGACGTTTCACCCACCAGAGTACACTGCACCTCGTCGTCTTGGTCCAGGGTCTTCGTCGTCTGTGGTTTGTAGAGTAGCAATCGCAGGCGGGCAGGGAGGGTCTTATAGGTTTGATAGGTCATAAGTTTGCCAGGCCAATCCAATGGACCTACGGGGATATTTTTCTACTCCGGGTGGGTAGCCAAGGCAGCACGGGGAGACTGTGGCTGTTGTTCACGAGCATTCAGAACGCTCCTTTCATCAGTGGCAGTGTCAAGGAAGAGATCCTTGATATCCTGTGAAGTAGCACGGACACTAGAGTGGCTGCTGGAGCGGGAGGGAGATCTATGAGTAGCCGAATGGTAACTTGATGGCGATTGAGGTGTTGAATCTGGGAAAGCTTTTGGGGTGGGGATCGATGTCAGGGATGCGTCCCCGTGACATGGAGGTAGCCTGAGGAATGTGAGGAGATAGAAAGGTGGTACGAGAGGAAACTTACCGATCGGAGGTGTGGGGTCGTGATATAAATGTGTGACAGACGCATATTTGGGGTTAAATATAGAAAGAGTGATCAGGATAATAAAGTAAGGAGACGAATGAAGTGTACCGCCTCCACGCTAAGAGCATGGTAGTCTATGTAGACATGGTCGGGTGGACTCTATGATCTGTACCCTTTTCCATGGAGTTGTAAAGGTGACACGCATTCTCGACCCACAAACTTCTATCTTCGGGCTCCTTGACAAATATCATATGGATGTAAGACTCCAAGAGTTGTACTATATGCGAGACTGCTGTTCGAAGATCTCCTTTGCACAGGGAATGTCGTACAGGTGGCAAACCATGACAGCAAGCTGGTCTAGAGTCAGAGAATCTGGCAGTGAAGTCACAGAAACTGTCCAAAGTTGAAGCAGCGTGACAGTCATCTGGAAGGGGTGTTGGCAGGATTGTATACGGCGTTCTGCGCCTCCGAGTCACAAAGCCATTCTAGTAGCTACTAGTACTAGGTCTTGGCATGACTACCATATCATGGACTCATGAATTCACTGACGACAAGGTGATTTGCTCCTCTGAACCAACATGGAGTCGAGAGGCCCCATGATAATGATAATCCAGTGGATCGGTGAGAGAGATTTGGGTGAATGCCGCGGTAGCTGTGGCACGTGCAAAGTTTGCCCCGACTTGTCATGTGACAACGGAAGTTCCCTAGCATACTAGAACGACAACGAAATAATCCAACAAGCACTCGGCACCCCATGCACTCTTTTTATGAAGGTGACATCAAAGCAAATTTAGATTTTGGTGAAGAGAATCGAGTTCAGCGAGGAGACTTTGTAAACTGCCGACTTTGTGACAAGCAGTCACCTATGGCCCAGGCATATCCAATAAAAAAGGTAGTGATACATCCGATTTATTAATTCTGCGCATCTAACGTACTTGGATTGCTCGCTACTCGAATGTATCGCTTGACAAGCAAGGAAGCTCTCACCAAAACCAGACGAGGTGGGAAAATGTACTGAGGCACTGACAAGCAAACGAACCCTAGTACAGTCACCGCCTTAGATTACCACCCCTGCGGGTTGATGCATCAGTAGTGCATCATTAACCTATGCGAGCTGCTCACCTCCTTGAGTAAAGATGCTTTTCACTAGAGCATCACGATGTTCTTTTGGCATTGTGTTGAATAGCTTTTTGAGCTCTTCGGAATATTCATGCGTCTTCTCGTTCATTTTAAAATCCCGGTCCTTGAACTCGCCGGTCGACAGTTCACTGAGCACCCAATTGAACAATACGCCAATAAAGTTCAACACATGCTGAATGTTTCAGTCTTGCCCAACATAATTTATGTACTTCCTGTCATGAAGGAAGAGTTGTCAGGCGAAGTATCTGATTGCGATATTCCCGAAGGTAATTTCCACTTTCTTGCCTTGAATCTAAAAAAAATAACATGAGCGTTCATGCACAAGACAGGGGAAGGCAACGACTAGCATCAATGACACCAAATAGGAATCTGTTGTTTTTAATGAGCCTACAGACAAACTCTTTTACCTCTTTCTTGGGTTTTTCCATCAATAAGGAGTGCAGGTCATATCCCCAAAGGACCGCACTACGGCTGAGGAATTGAATGTTTTTCTTAATTGTCCCCAAGGCTTTGCAGAGTTTGGACACTTCTAGTTCACCGTCCGACATCTTGGACCAGGCGACAAGATCGTCTACACGCCAACTTAATCAGTGACAGTCCCAAATAGTGAGTTTCAAGAGCTTACCATCATGTGATACTTCGGCATCCATGCATTTACGTGCCATCTTCCCGACAGTGGCTGCATCCAGGAAGAAAGAGTTGATGAAGATAGTGCACTTCATTCAGAATAGTGCCGCAGACTTGACCTTTGATAAGTCTGCGACACCAAAGACAACCGAGGTGCATGAATTTAACACTGACTGCGGCAGGGCAACTGGTATGGGGGATGGCGCTTTTGGTACCATGGGGGATGGTACGGTTACAGGCTGGGTATCCAGCACAAGAGGCAGCACACTCTGTGCCATGCTGTGAGACGAGCCCTCACCGTGCTCTACATTGCGAGGGGTGAGATAGTCGTTGCGTCTTTTAGATATGGTATACGGAGTGTGCCAACTGGAATTTCGGTGGTAGTGTAAACGGTTGAAATCATGATGATGTTTGGCAGCAGGTTCTAGATTAACTGAAGATCCCCCCTCGACTTGTCAATACAAGGCAGCTGATTGACATACTGATCCTGGGGTATCGTGTGGGGTATCGAGTCATTGTAAGTCGAAACATGCGTGATCTGAGGGTGTGATATGGCCTGGAGATCAGTGTCATGCCGCTGATTGGTGTACTGATCATCAGGGTTCATGTAGGGGATAGGGTCGATGTACGTCGGGTGATGCGTATTCTGAGGATGTGGTGGACCCTGGGGAATGATGTCATGTGACTGATTTGTGTGCTGGTCGTGAGGGTTCATGTGCCCCCCTGAGTCAACATACACCAAGTCATGCATGGTTTGAGGGTGCGATGTACCAGGGTCAATGTAAGGTGGTTGATTAGTGTACTTATCCTGGGACTTTAACGCATGGAATCCCGAGTCAACGTATTTCGAATAAGGCATGGTCTGAGAATGCGAAGTACCAGTGTCAATGCAAGGCGGCTGATTGACGTACTGATCCTGGGGTATTGCATGGGGTATCGAGTCATTGTAAGTTGAGAGATGCATGATCTGAGGGTGTGATGTGACCTGGATATCAGTGTCATGCTGCTGATTAGTGTACTGATCATCAGGGTTCACATGGGGAACAGAGTCGACGCACGCCGAGTGATGCATGTTCTGAGGATATGGTGGACCCTGGGGAATGATGTCATGTGACTGATCTGTGTGCTGGTCATGAGGGTTCATGTGCCCCCCCAAGTCAACATACACTGAGTCATGCACGCTTTGAGGATGTGATGTACCAGGGACAATACAAAGCGGCTGATTCAAGTCAGTGTACTGATCCTGAGAGTTCATCGCATCATGTAATCCCAAGTCAACGTATATCGAGCGATGCATGGTTTTAGAATGTGAAGTACTGGGGTCAATGCATGGCGGCTGACTGACATACTGATCCTGGGGTTTCGCATGGGGCATCAAGTCATCGTAAGTCGAAATATACGTGCTCTGAGGATGCGTTATACCCTGGGGTTCAGTCACATGCTGCTGATCGGTGTACTGATCATCAGGGTTCATGTGGGGCACCGAGTCAACGTAGATCGGGCAATGAGTACTCTGAGAATGGGTTGTCACCTGGGACACTTGGGTGCGAACTGTTGAATCAGAGAGGACAGCATCATAGGTTGTCACCACCTGGACTTACTTGATAAGGTGCCGCATTGGGGATCACTAAACCGCCTGACAGTTGAATGAGCTGAGGCATTCTGATATCGATCATCATAATCTGGAAATATTTGTTGAGGGGTGTGGTTAGTGTCATAGGCCATAGAGCTCAAGTTATCTGTCACATGGTGTTGAGACGAGTCCAAGTCAATGATGAAGTCCGCATCAACTGGAGTAGTTCAGTAGCCGACTGATCTTGCCAGTTCGGACTCGATATTTGATTTGGAGGTCAGGGACCAACATATCATGACTACGTTACTGGTGGATAAGATTAGTTAGACAAACGGAAATGTCAAATGGTTCTGTGTCACGCACCTTCTTGGCAGTAGTAAACGGCCTGTGACCGCTAGGAAGATCCGCTTGCCCTGCGCACATGAAATTCCAATCAGAACTTCTTCAACAGAAGCCTTATTAACTTACTCCCGACCGTATGGTAGACAGAAGTTCCACCTTTCGGAAATAATCCAATTGCCAATCAAAGTTCAATCAATGAATGTGTCCTTCAACATTTTCCCATCAACTACTAGGATATCTCGCTTTGGAAGGTGGCTGGCCTGGGGCCATCATGCGTGTTTTCCCAACCTATGCAATGGCATGACCCAACAGAAGTATTTGATCGCAGCTTCTTTGATGGGCTCCATCTGGAGGTGTGGATCCTTCATCAATAAAGACAAAGCTCCTTGTGTGTTCGCCTTGAAGGTATTCATCTGTGCTCGTCAATCACATAAACATCCAATGAAGGCATTGAGTAGGTGAAGCGGGGCATTTTACAAGTAAGCTGAATGGTTTTGAATGTTGTCCTCCACTTCAAATGGGCTGACGCAGCTCTGGACAACAAGATTATGGACCACACATTGATGCATGGGTGATTCAGGGCTTACTGTGTATCTGCGCATCGGGAGTACCTTCAAACTGGAAGAGCATGATTTTGAAGGCATTGATTGCATCATCGTAATGCTGCACCTCATGAAGCACTGCATAGTTTAGCTCCTACCCAACATGAGACAAGTTAGAGTTGAGTTCGATGACCTTGCATCGGTGGTATCAGCACAGTTACTCAAGAACAGATATTGTCCACACCATTTTCGCATCCTAAATGGCCTGTGTGAGGAAGTTTTGTCTCAACCTTGCCCTACTGTGTTGTGCATAGAAGACTAGTAGCGCATAGGAACCTAGCTTGATTATGGTCCAACTTGGATAGACATGTCTTAATTGCTCGCGGCAGCAGCCTCATCCCCCTCCATCCCCTTCTAAGACGCAGCGCGCAGTTTAGTCTTTCTTAAAGGTTAAATGGCCACCCCCAAGTCGTCCAAAACCCTCAGAATGTACTCACCAGTAGATCATTCAAGGCAAAATTCATTCGCAGTGTCGTTAACCATGCTCATCATGTATTGAATAGATTCAACCACTTCGACCATTCGACCTGCGTGGAGGAACACATAGCACCGTTTCTGGTGGATGGTTTGCTACAAGGAATCTAAGTCCCAGCCAAAGAGCTGTGCAGTGTGTGATAAATCAGTGTAAGTATCATATTCAGTTTCATAGTAACATACTACCATGACTCAATATCGTTATCATCAATCCAAGTCCCAAAAGTGTTATGCGAGAGAATACTAAGTCAGTTATGCTGGAAACATTATCATCAAGTCCATCAACTGCTTCGCTGTACAGCCCACCCTCGGAAACAACTATTCCGAGCTGCACATGCAGATAAATCTGACGAGCACCTTGTCCAAAGGTTAGAAAACTGACAAGGTTTACCATAGCGCACATGTCAACAGTGTTGCTCAGAAATGTATCTGGATGTTGATAAGTCATGGTGAGGTCTTGAACTCGTTGCATTGCCTCATCATGGCAACTAGTATTGAAGAGTGCCACTGCCTGGCCAAAATCATATTTAAGTTGTAGTCTAGAAAACTGAATATGAAAAAAGATCACCCTTACAACTGAGCAATTGGTGTGCAAGTCGTAATTTTTCCCACTTACATTATCTCTTAGGTCAAAATCTCTTCGGTGGCATGTGGGTCCCAAGCAATGGATGCATCGAGGGCCATCGTGTTCACGACAAGGATCTGCATAAAGGTTTGTGAGAAGTAGACACATCCAAGGCAAACAACTCACGTCAAATGATGAGTATCTATCATTTCTGCCACAGGATCGGTTACTTGTACTATCGATATTGCCAGTGAGCTCATTGTCATTGTCGTGACAGTGCATCTGTGTGTTACCACGCAGCATGTTGTGGATGAATGGCAAGGCAGAGAAATAAAGGAAAAGAGCTGCATACCTGCATGTCACTTCGAGAAAGGAGTTGATGTGCTTCTTCAACCACACTTAACCTTTCCTGTACGTTATGTTGTTCGAGTACAGTCTTAATAGACCAGAATCGAACTTTCGCACTAATGATAGCCTCCAGAGTGATGCACTCACGAGCAGTGCTCTATCATGGGAAACTGGAACATGGTAAACCCATGGGGTCGTGTGTTTGAGTGACTGTCCTGACTGCAGCTGGTGTGGCTTTGTGTTCCACAGCTGTGCAGTATTGTCAGCTGAGGCAGTGGCAATGAAAGTGCAAACAGAAGAGATGGAAAGCAAGTAGATAATGTCAGTATGACCAGTGCAAGGTTGAGTGAACCGGTATCTGTTTAACGAGTTCCAGAAGTCGATGGTTGTGTCATTTGATGGGGGGACAAGTTGTTGACCCTCGGGTGACCACACAACACTTCGAATACCATCTTGGTGAGCTATTTGGAGAATGAGTTCGGTATTATCGGTGTGCCAAACCCTGATGGTATAGTCTAACAATCCAGATGTTAATTTTAGTCCATCTGGGCTGAATGTGACATTGTGCACATCACAACTATGACCATTAAGTGCTGATAGGGCAGTGCCGGTCTCTGCGTCGGTTATTGCGGCATGTGTCAAGTTGTTCAAACTCACATAATACGGGTTGTTGAACATCTATTGGAGGAAGAGACGTCAGTCAATGTTGACATCAAAATCAGGGAGAAGGAAGTGATCAATAAGCGATAGAATGATGATTAAGAGTGATGCAACAAAAACTGAGGGTCGAGGCTGAAAACAGGGCAACTCAAAATCGAAACACGGAGGGACACGGAAGCATCCGCAAACAAACTATTTCCTGAGTACTCACCTCATATTGATCATGCTTATTGATTACCTCTGATGAGGCAGACAATAGTCCAGCTGTTGCAGTCTCCATGACTGGTTTCAAAAAGGACTACGTTCCAAGTAATCAACGACTGCAGCGGGGAGGACACATTTTCGGTAAATTCCTTACCTCTAAAGTTGTGAAGATGAACACTGTTGAGAAACCATCAGTACAACCTAGCCATCAATGAATCGATGATGAACTGACCAGAAATTGAATCCTGAATTTTCTCAATAACCGAGTTGAGCCCAGGGATCTTCTCTGTAGCGTCCATCAGTACCGGGTGGTGGGGGTGCTTGTCATAAAAAACAGAATTCACCTAATACCCCTGATATACTTTTCATGACTTTGGAAGTATGAGACACCGCGTGAGGAGCATGAAATCAAGGGTGTACTGGAATCTCTGAAGCTCAAGACCTGCCACAACACGCTATGCACCTCTTCTGGGCTCATGTCCTCGGGGTGCTTCAGTTGCCATGTTCTATCCCAGCACGCATGCGCTCAATGCCTTCCATGTCGCGACCCATCTTGTCGCCGCTTCCACTAGGAAGTTTGAGGAAAGCGTCGCGGAGCATATCACTCGATGAATTAGACTTGGAGCGTGCACGATTAAATTCTTTATTAAACTCCATGACAGAGGCTTCACTCTAGAGAATGAAGGTGAGAAGTTTTGGTAAGTTTATATGCTAAAGTTATGCATCTTACGATGTGATCGCTAGCCTCTGCACGAACGTGGATTCAACAATTGCTACTGCAACGAAATATTATCTGTGCTTACCACCAAGCAAGCTGTAAATAAAATCACTCGATCCAAAGGTCCCTAGATGGAAAGCACGGTGAGCATGGTTGTTTCTCTACAAAACCGTAGCATGAAAAGACTCACTGATTGGCGCGACCATTTTTCCGTTGTATGCATGAATACATCGGTATGTCCCATGGAAACAAGAGCAAGTTCGCAAAAATTAGAGTGCGCAGAGAAGTCTTCAAGGGTGTGAAGCTATTCGGTGAGATCAATTAGTGTTGCGATAAAACCAATGTGAGTTGTTCATCAAAACGGTAGACACCAATGATGACGAGCGACGAGTATAACTATGTGCCACACTGTATATCGTACAACCGTCGCACATATACAACGCATATATGCATCACAGGTAGATTTTTAGTTTGATGTTCAACTTACAGCTTGTCCAAGGAGCCTAAACGCCTCATATTGATCTGCATTATCTCCAGAACTCTTGAATTTCCTGCCAAGGTGGGTGCACTGCTGAAGTACTCTGTGCACGAGGGCCTTGGATGTATCCCAATGACCATTTTCTATCACATCCATAAGCCACTCGAAGTCAAAAGGAAATAAATGAAGAGACGAACCATCTGCGATATAGTTTTTCATTCCCATCTGGGGATCAATAGCAAGTTCATCAGGCTGGCAAGAATGATACAGGCAGTGCAAGTGATTGATAAAAATGATATGCACGTGGACAGGGCCGCAAAGTCTGGGATCGTATTGCCTTGCGTCTTCTCTCTCTGCATACCCTTTCGGGTTATCAATATGTTCTATCTGTGTGGGTGCACATTAATACGTCATGTGGCAGATACACCAGGGAGTACTTACTGGGAAATAGGCACCGAGTCTCACCAGTGGATCGAAAACCTTCTGATTGGCCTCAACGTCCCAGATGATGATGGTTTGGCCATCTGTGAGTCGTGGCACCACTCGCGATTCGCTCAGTGCGGCAGTAGTATCTGAGCAATCGTTTGAATCCACTTGAAGCTATTGCAAAATCAGCAAATGTTTGAACTTGACCTGGATGATGCGCAACTTTGGAGTTCAGCCCAAATTGAACCCATAGTAGGGCAAGCACTGGCAGGTTGTCAGTGTCAGAACGGTGGTGGCCGCAGTGACGAGTCGGACTCCAGAGTCAGTGGCTGGCCACCCAAGTAGCTTGCCTTCCAAAAAGTTGAATAGAGTCCAACACTAGTCTTTGGAGGTAAGAAAATCCAAAAATTAGCCAGTCTTTGTGAGCTCTGCACCGTAGACTCAGTGACCTTGGAGACTCTGCATGCAGTCGATGTCTTTCAGGAATTTCCAGCCAATACTGCATCCATCATGATCATGTGATCGGTGACTCAAATATGAGGGAAATAAGAGATCATGACATATCTTGGGGTGCTGCTACATCGCACGATCAGGGGAATAAATATTTGGAAGCCAATGTATTTGGATGAGACTATGGTGAGGGTATAGTGTGAAGACTAGGTACTAAGTGTGTGGGTGAAGGCACAGAGCACTTCTAGCCCCAATCAGAGATCTGTACTAGTATATGCTAGTGAGAACCTAGCTCAGTGGTGCATCAAACAATACTATCATTGTGAAGTGCCTAGCAAGAGCCTAGCTAGTAGAGTACATCAGGATACAAGAAAGCGCAGTACAATAACAAACATACCTCAGTAAGTTACTGAGGTATGTTTGTTATTGTACTGCTAGTGATGTGCCACATGGCCTGGTGATGGCTTTGGCCTGGCCTGAGATTATGAAAAGCTAAAGCTGCTGGATCAAGCTGTGGCTTATGTCATATACCAACTGTCATGATGACAGGCGAGTGAGCAAGATGAGAAAGAGCTAGAACAAGAATATATATCTCAGTATCTGGGAGGAAGACTCCAGGTGCTACAAGTACCTAGAACAAGAATATATCTAAGTCTTTATTAGCTGCTGATATGAAGT
>Ga0310811_10006511_pt1 | contig 14940 bp, 20 predicted proteins | sample YCmetagenome_FD_207642 | JGI IMG/M metagenome (GOLD analysis project Ga0310811, IMG submission 207642) | Soil microbial communities from experimental microcosm in Duke University, North Carolina, United States - YC | ecosystem: Engineered > Artificial ecosystem > Soil microcosm > Unclassified ...
GCCTTCTTCTCGACCAGCGGCTTGGGCTTCTCGACCGGCTTGGGCGCGTCCTTGGCGCCCTTGGTCATTTGCGAGAAGTCCTTCTCGGAGATCATGTCGACGGGCAGCGCGTCGGGCGGCGTGGCTTCGAGCGCCTTGCCGGACAGCGACAGGGTCGCCCACAGCAGCACCGCCACGTGGAGCCCGGCCGATATCGCTGTCGCCTTGCGCATCACGGTCTACTTGCCCGCCCCGCCCTGCTCGAATTCCGTGACCAGCGCGACGCGGTGAAAGCCCGCGCCCGACAGTCGGCCCAGCACCGCGCTCATCGTGCCGTAATCGACCTTCTTGTCGCCGCGCACATAGACGCGCGCCTCGGTGCCGCCGCGCGCCTGCGCCACGGCCTGCAATTTCGGCACCAGCTCTTCCATCGGGATTTCGGAGTTTTGCAGAAACACCTGCCCCTTGTCATTGACCGAGACGGTGAGCGGCTCCTTGTCCTGCTCGAGGCTCTTGGCCTGGCTCTGCGGCAAATCGATCGGCACGCCGACCGTGAGCAGCGGCGCCGACACCATGAAGATGATGAGCAGCACCAGCATCACGTCGACCATCGGCGTGACGTTGATCTCGGCCATGACGCTGCGGCGGTGACGCGCGCGGCGGCCCGAGCCGATGGCGGGAGTGCCGGCGTTCATGGCCATCGGAAGTTACCCCCGCTCGTCGATCTGGCGCGACAGGATCGCGGCGAACTCGTCGGCGAAGCCCTCGAGCCGCTGCGTCTGCTTGTTCACCTCGGCGGCGAACTTGTTATAGAAAATGGTCGCCGGTATGGCGGCGACAAGGCCGATCGCGGTCGCAAACAAGGCCTCGGCGATGCCGGGCGCGACCACCGCCAGCGACGTGTTCTTCGAGGCGGCGATCGACTGGAAGCTGGTCATGATGCCGACGACCGTGCCGAACAGGCCGACGAAGGGACCGGCCGAGCCGACCGTCGCCAGCACCAGGAGCCGCCGCTCCAGCCGTTCGATCTCGCGCGCGATCGACACCTGCATGACCTTTTCGATGCGCATTTGCAGGCCGGCGATCGAACGGCCGCCGCCTTCGAACGAGCGCTTCCACTCGCGCATCGCGGCGACGAACAGCGCGCCCATCGACTGGTTCGGCTTGCCGGACAGCGTGCGATAGAGCTCCTCGAGCGATTCACCCGACCAGAAGGCGCCTTCGAACCTGTCCATCTCGCGGCGCGTCCGCCGGTAGAGGACCAGCTTGTCGATGGCGATCGCCCAGACCCAGACCGAGCAGGCGAGCAGCCCGATCATCACCAATTGCACGATCAGGTTGGCATGGATGAACAAGGACCAGAGCGAGAGTCCGGTGGCGGATGGGGCAATGTTGGTCCCGACCACCGGGACAGTCTGTAAGAGCACGAGCTGATCCTTTCCGCCTGGTCCGGCTCCGCATGCGGCGCGGCGCAGTCGCTTCGAAATGCGGCGGCGCGCCGGATGACACGGCCGCTCGGCGCGCCCGACCGGTTAGCCAAGATTTCGTGGTGCCCCGATGACCCGTCACCGTAGAAGCACCGAATTCCCCGCGAACTTGGCCAAACTTGGGCGTTTGAGCGGGCTTTCAGGCCCGTAACAGCAGTGATTGTGGTTAAGAATGGGTTAGCAGGGCCGCTCTTTACCGTCCTGCGGCCGCGAGGTGAAGGGTCTTCTCCCCTCCCTTCGCGGGAGGTGAAGCGCGCTTGCCGCGGGCGAAAAAAAGGCCGCCCCTTTCGGGGCGGCCGTCAGGCTCGGGGGGAAGCCTGGCTTCAAGCCTGGTGCGGCGGCGCTTCCGGCGGACGATCCCGACGCTCAGACATGAACTGGTCGAACTCGGCCTTGTCCTTGGCCATGCGCAGACGGTCGAGGAAATCGCGGAATTCCCGCTGCTCGTCCTCGAGCCGGCGCAACGTCTCGCTGCGATACTCGTCGAAGGCGCGATTGCCGCTCGAGGGTCCGTGCGACCACGGTGCGCCGCCGGCGCCGCCGCCCATCTTTGCGCGCATCCAGTCCATCTTGCGCTGCATGCGCTCCATCTTGTGCTGCCAGCGATCGTGGCCGTGATAACCGCATCCCATGCGTCCGCTCCATATTGTGAAGGCGAGAATGGCGAGGCCGAGCGGCCAGAAGGCCCAGAAGCCGAGAACGATCAGCGCGATCCAGGCGGGTTTGCCGAATTCGTCGAGCTTGGCGGTGATGGGCATGGTCAGCCTCGCGTGAATGTAAATAACATTTACATGGATAGGGACGGCCGGGGCGGATGTCAACACCCTTCACATTCAATTAGGCGACCGAAAGGCCGGCGGTAGGCCCTGCCCCCGCGGCCGGCGCGCTTGGCCGGCGAAGCGATCCGGCAGCAATCGATTGTTCAAGCTTGAAGATTTGCCGCGGCGAGCCCGGCCCCGCGGCCCGAAAATATTTTCAGCTGCGGCCGGAGGCCGCGCTCCCGGCGATGCCGAGGCCACGCAGATAGACCAGCACCGCCGCTTCCAGCAGTTCTTCCGGCGGCATGGGCAGCGTGCGCCGCGCCGCGTCGCCGCGGCCGAACAGCGAGGCGATGCCGTGCGTCATCGACCAGATGTGCAACGCCACCATCAGCGCCGGCGGCCTGCCCTTCGCCGGCATCAGCGCGACGAGCTTCTCGGCGGCGGCGCGCAGCACGTTGAATGCCCGCTCGCTCGCGGAGCGCAGCTCCGCATTACTTTCGGACGACACGCCGGCCTCGAACATCGCCGAATAGAATGACGGCTCGTTCTTGGCGAAATTCAAATAGGCCTTGCCGAGACGATCGAAGGCCGCGAGCACGTCCGGTGCGCCGTCTTTCCATGCGGCGAGGAGCGCCTCGGTAAACTGCTCGAAGCCGCGCAACGCGACATCCGCGAGCAGCGCGTCGCGGTCGCGGTAATGACGATACGGCGCGGCCGGGCTGACGCCGGCCCAGCGCGCGGCGTCGGCGAAGGTGAAGCCTGCCGGCCCCTTCTCCGCGATCAGTGCGAGCGCGGCGCGCACCAGCGCCTCTTTAAGGTTGCCGTGGTGATAGCCGCGCGCACCCTCGCCGCGCTTGCCCCAGCTCATGTCGATGCCCTCATGTGAAGGGCCTTTACATGAATCGCGTAGGCGCGTCGATGGCGGCTTAGAAGCGCCGCGCCTGGAGCGGCAGAGCGTCGAACAAAGTCGGCCCGCCCGGCTGTGCGCCCTCGATGGTGAGGAGCTTCAATTTGGTGTCGACGCCGCCGGGCGCCGAGAAGCCGCCGGTCTTGCCGCTCGCCGCCAGCACGCGATGGCACGGCATGACGACCGGGCACGGGTTCTCGCCGAGCGCCTGCCCAACCGCGCGCGCCAGCGCCTTGTCGCCGAGCCGCTCCGCAACCTCGCCATAGGTCAGGGTCTCGCCGGGCGGGATCTTTCGCGCGACGGCATAGACGCGTTTGTTGAAATCCGCCGTGCCCTCGTCGTCGATGACGACGTCGATGAGGTCGCGCCGCTCGCCGGCGATGAGCGCGACGATGCCGTCGATCGCCGCGCGGATCGCCGATGGCGGCGGCGCCTCGAGCGCCTGCGGATAGCGCTTGATCAGCCGCGCCCGCGTTGCCGCAGCGCTGCCTTCAGGCAATTGCACGGCGTAGACGCCGCGCGCGCTCCAGGCGATGCCGCAGGGGCCGATGGCCGTGTCGAAAATGGTGAAGTCGAGAGCGGGCATGACGCCTATCTAGCACCTCGCCTCAGGCCGCGCCGCCCGATTCCTGCATCGGCGACCGCCGTCAGAACGGGATTTGCGCGAGCCCGGCGACGTCGGCCGGCCGCGGACCCGGCGCTGGCCAATGGAAGCGCCGGTCGGACTCGGCGATGGCGACGTCGTTGATGCTCGCCTCGCGCCGGCGCATCAGGCCCTGCTCGTCGAACTCCCATTGCTCGTTGCCGTAGGAGCGAAACCAGCGGCCGCCGGCGTCGTGCCATTCGTACTGGAAGCGCACGGCGATGCGGTTGCCGTCGAACGCCCACAGGTCCTTGATCAGCCGGTAGTCGAGCTCCTTCTCCCACTTGCGCGTGAGGAAGCCGACGATCGCCGCGCGGCCTTCGACGAATTCCGCGCGGTTTCGCCAGCGGCTGTCTTCGGTATAGGCGAGCGACACCCGCGCCGGATCGCGGCTATTCCAGGCGTCTTCGGCCATGCGGACTTTTTGGCGGGCCGTCTCGACGGTGAAGGGTGGCAGCGGGGGCGCCATAGATCGTCTCCATATCAACGCATGCCCCACGCCGCGAACCTGTCTTCGCCGCGCCAAAACTGTCAATCATGCGTTGAGACGAGTGCAGCGGCGCGACCATCATTTAATCGTGACCGCCGCGTGTTGCGCGTCAGGCCATGCCGCCGGAATCCTGATCGGCCTTCATCGCAATGCGCAGCGGCTTCGGGATCGGCTTGGCGCGGCCGCCCGACACGAACGCGACCTGCACATGCGCGTCGACGATGAGCTCGCCGCCGCGCTCGACGCGCTGATAGAGCATCACCGACGCGCCCTTCACGTCTTCCGGCGCGGTGACGACGTCGAGCACGTCGTCCATGTGCGCCGGTTTGTGGAAGTGGATGTCCATGTGCCGCACGACGAAGGCAAATCCCGGCGCCTCCTGCTCCGCCTGCTCGAACAGCGCGCGGTGATCGGCGCCGATCAGGCGGAGATAGTTGGTGCGGCCGCGCTCCATGAAGCGCAGGTAGCTGGCGTGATAGACGATGCCCGAGAAATCCGTGTCCTCGTAATAGACACGCACCTGCTGGCGGTGCTTGCCGTCGCGGATCTCGCCGTCGAGAGAATTCATTGCGTCAGCTGACCTTGAACAGCGCGTGCTGGCGGTTGCGCGTATAGGGCCTGACCGCCGTCGGCCAGCGCCCAGCCTCGACCGCGGCCGCCCATTGCGGGCTCGTCAGCACGCCCGGGCTGTCGAGCTCGTAGATCGCGCTGTAGACCGGCCCCTTGTGCGCGACCTCGCTGACCTTGCCGCCGATGCTGAACGCGAAGGGCTCGCCCTTAAGCCGGTTGACGGAGCGCACGCCCGGCACCTTCAGCAGGCTCGGGATGTGCTCGGTGTCGTAGACCTCGTTGAAGATCGCATCCTTGTCGGCGTCGACGTCCATACTGGCGATGAAGAGGTAACGGGTCCCGATCGGCATGGCGGCTCCAGGGGAAAGGGTGAACGCGCCGCGATCCTACTCGTCCTCGTCTCCCGCAAACAACCCGAACTGCGAGGGGTCGCGCGCCGGCTCGGCGAGGCCGAGATGCTTGAAGGCGGCGCCGGTGAGCAGGCGGCCGCGCGGCGTGCGTTGCAGGAAGCCCTTCTGGATCAAGTACGGCTCGATGATGTCCTCGAGCGCGTCGCGCGGCTCCGACAGCGCGGCGGCGATGGTGTCGACGCCGACCGGGCCGCCGCCATAGTTGAGCGCGATTGTGCCGAGATAGCGCCGGTCCATCGCGTCGAGCCCCGACGCGTCCACTTCGAGCGCCGACAAAGCGCGGTCGGCGACCTTGCGCTCGACCGTCGCCGCGCCCTCGGCATGGGCGAAGTCGCGCACACGGCGCAGCAGGCGTCCGGCGATGCGCGGCGTGCCGCGCGCGCGCCGCGCGATCTCGTTGGCGCCGTCCGCGGTCATGCTCATGCCGAGCACGCGCGCGCCGCGCGCCACGATCAGTTCGAGCTCCGCCTCGGTGTAGAAGTTCAATCGCACCGGAATGCCGAAGCGGTCGCGCAGCGGATTGGTCAAAAGCCCCGCGCGGGTCGTCGCGCCGACCAGCGTGAACGGCGCCAGATCGATCTTCACCGAGCGCGCCGCCGGCCCCTCGCCGATGATGAGGTCGAGCTGGAAGTCCTCCATCGCCGGATAAAGGATCTCCTCCACCTGCGGATTGAGCCGGTGGATCTCGTCGATGAACAGCACGTCGCGCGGCTCGAGATTGGTCAGCAGCGCAGCGAGGTCACCGGCCTTGGCGATCACCGGGCCGGAGGTGGCGCGGAAATTGACGCCGAGCTCGCGCGCGACGATCTGCGCCAGCGTGGTTTTGCCGAGGCCTGGCGGGCCGACGAACAACACGTGGTCGAGCGCCTCGCCGCGCGCCCGCGCCGCGTCGATGAAGATCTTGAGATTGGCGCGCGCCTTCTCCTGACCGACAAACTCGGCGAGCTTCTGTGGACGCAAGGACGCGTCGACGTCGTCCTCGCGCTTGTCGCCGGCCACGAGGCGTTTCGGGGGCGTGGTCACGTCATCCCCCGGCGATATTTGTTCGGCAGCAAATCGCCGATGCTGGTGACCGTCGGCCCGTCCCTGTCGTCGGGCACGATCACGCGCGCCTTGGCATCGTAATCGTGGATCAATTCGCGGCAGGCGCCGCACGGCGACACCACAGCGATCTCGCCCGGCTCACCGGGCTTCGGGTGCCGCACCGCGACGATGGTCTCGATGCCTCTGTCGCCGTCTGCCGTGAGCGCCGTGCCGATCGCCACCGCCTCGGCACAAACCGCGCCGCGGCCGACATAGGCGTCGAGATTGACGCCGGTGACGACACGGCCGTCGCGCGTGCGCAGCGCAGCACCGACCTCCTGCCAGTCGTTGCGGTAGCGCGCCTTGATCGCTTTTGTCGCGGCGTCGATCAATTCCTGGTCCTTCGCGCTCAAAGCCATACGCAACTCATGTCTTCGCCAATTCCTTCAGCCCCTGCCGGATGAGGGTCGCCGTGTCGGCGCCGTCGCCGGCATTGCGGGCGGCGGCGGCGATGGCGGCCGCCGCCTGCGGCTGGCCATAGCCGAGATTGACCAAAGCCGACACCGCATCGGCGATTGGCTTCGGCGCGCGCTTCTCGTCGAGCGCGCCGGCCAGATGCACCACCGCCGGATCGATATCGGAAAAAGCTGGCGCCTTGTCTTTCAGTTCCGTAACGATGCGCTCGGCCACCTTCGGCCCGACGCCCGGCGTACGCGCAACCATCGCCTTGTCGCGCGTCGCGATCGCCGTCGCAAGCTCGGCCGGCTTCAACGTGCTCAGCACCGACAGCGCCACCTTGGCGCCGACGCCCTGCACCGTCTGGAGGATGCGGAACCATTCGCGCTCGGCGTCGCTGGTGAAGCCGAACAGCTTGATCTGGTCCTCGCGCACATGGGTCTCGATCGACAAAGTCGCGGCCTCGCCCGGCGCCGGCAGCGCTTGCAGCGTGCGTGCCGAGCAATGCACCAGATAGCCGACGCCGCCGACGTCGAGGACGATGTTGTCCTCGCCGTAACTGTCGACCACGCCCTTGAGCTTGCCGATCATCGCGCCGCCACTTTCAATTTTGCCGCCATCGTCACACTGGCGCGGTGATGCGCGTGGCACACGGCGATGGCGAGCGCGTCGGCTGCGTCGTCCGACTGCGGCGCGGCCTTCGGCAGCAGCACGCCGATCATCAGCCTGATCTGCGCCTTGTCGGCATGCCCAGCGCCAACCACCGTCTTCTTGATCAGGTTCGGCGCGTATTCGGAGACGGCAAGCCCCGCCCGCGCCGGCACCAGCATGGCGACGCCGCGCGCCTGGCCGAGCTTGAGCGTCGAGGCGCCGTTGGCGTTGACGAAGGTCTGCTCCACCGCCGCCTCGTGCGGAGCGTAGGTTTCGATGATGCGGATCAAGCCGTCATGGATCGCCACCAGCCGCGCGCCGAGATCGGCGCGGTCGCTGGTCTCGACCGAGCCGCAGGCGACGTGGATCAGCCGGTTGCCGTCGCTCTCGATCAGCCCCCAGCCGGTGCGGCGGAGGCCCGGATCGATACCGAGGATGCGAATCGGGGCTCGAGGCATGCCTCTTTGATAGCCCCCCGACCCGGCCAAGCCTAGGGAGCGGCGGGCAGTCCCCGAACGTCGCCTTACACGATCTTCCCCGGATTCATGATGTCGGCCGGGTCGATGGCACGCTTGAGCGCCCGCATCAGCGTCACGCCGGCATCGCCGAATTCTGCAGCCATGAAGTGCTTCTTGCCTTGGCCGATGCCGTGCTCCCCGGTGCAGGTTCCTTCCATGGCGAGCGCCCGCTCGGCGGTGCGCTCGAGGAACGACTCCGCGGCGCGCACCTCCTCGGGGTCGTCCATCTTCACCAGCACGGCGGCGTGAAAGTTGCCGTCGCCGACATGGCCGACAATCGGGGCGATCAGGCCCGAGCGCGCGACGTCGGCTTTGGTCTCCATGACGCATTCAGCGAGCCGCGAGATCGGCACGCAGACGTCGGACACCGCGACCCCCGCACCGGGGCGATATGACTTGCAGCCCCAGAATACGTGATGCCGCGCGTGCCACAGCCGCGTGCGGTCCTCCGGTCGGACCGACCATTCGAACCCGGCGCCGCCGAACGTGCGGGCGATCTCGCCGAAGCGCTCGGACTGCTCTGCCACGCCCGCGGCCGAGCCGTGGAATTCCAGAAACAGCATCGGCTGCTCGGGCAGCGACATCTTCGAGTCGGCATTGACGACGCGCACCATCACCTCGTCCAGGAATTCGACGCGCGCCATCGGGATGCCCGCCTGGATCGCGGTGATCGCCGCGTCGCAGCAGGCCTGGATCGATGGAAACCGGCAGACGGCCGCGGCGACCTCCTCGGGAATGCCGTGCAGTTTCAGCGTGAGCCCGGTGATGATGCCGAACGTGCCTTCGGCGCCGACAAACAGCCGCGTCAGGTCGTAGCCGGCCGACGATTTGCGCGCACGGCGCGCCGTGGTGATGAGTTCGCCATCCGGCAGCACGACCTCCATCGATAATACGTTGTCCTTCATCGTGCCGTAGCGCACCGCCGTCGTGCCCGAGGCGCGGGTCGAGGCCATGCCTCCGATCGACGCGTCGGCGCCGGGATCGACCGGAAAGAACAGGCCCTGGTCGCGCAAATGCTCGTTGAGCGCCTTGCGCGTGATGCCCGGCTCGACGACGCAGTCGAAGTCCTCCGCATGCACCGTGAGTACGCGGTTCATGTCCTTCATGTCGAGGCAGACGCCGCCGAACGGCGCATTGACGTGGCCCTCGAACGACGTGCCGGTGCCGAAAGCGATCACCGGCACCCCGTGGCGTGCGCAGATGCGCACCGCGTCCTGCACGTCGCTCGTCGACTGCGGGAACAGAACCGCGTCCGGCGGCTCGTTGCGGACCCAGGTCGTGGTGTGCGCGTGCTGCTGGCGTACCGCGAGCGCGGTCGCCATCCGGTTGCCGAAACGCGCCGCCAGTTCGGCGAGCGCCGGCGCCGCATCCACCCGCATCCTCGTCTCGACAGGGCGATTCATGGTCGGCATCACTCCTGCTGTGAGGCGATCGGAGCGCCGGCCGGATCGAATGTAAACTCACTAGTCGGTATACATAGAGCTCGGCTAGGCTCGCGACATGCCGCGATCAGCCAATGCCACGCGCCAGCGCATCCTCGACGCCGCCTATGCACAGTTCTACCGCAAGGGCTTCGCACGCGTCGGCGTCGACGAAGTTGCCGCTGCGGCGAAAGTGACCAAACGCACGCTCTATTATCACTTCGACAGCAAGGACGAACTTCTCGCCGCCGTGCTCGATGCGCAGCACGCGCTTGCCATGAGCACGTTTCATAGCTGGGCCAACCGGCTCGCGGGCGACGCCGACGAGATCGTCACAAGGCTGTTTTCCGAGCTATCAAAGTGGTCGGCAAAGCCACGCTTCAGCGGCTCAGGTTTCACGCGGCTGGCGATGGAATTGGCCGACCTGCCGGGACATCCCGCACGCGCCGCGGCACGGCGCCACAAGGGGCTGATCGAGGCGCAACTCGCGGGAATGCTGGCGACTTCAAAGGTGAACAAGCCGGCCGAGACGGCGCGCGAAATCGTGCTGCTGCTCGAAGGCGCGACCAACCTGATCCTGATCCACGGCGACCGCGGTTATGCGGAGGCGGCGGCACGCGCGGCGAAGGCGCTGCTGCGCGTCAGGCGGCCTTCCCGCAGCCCTGCGGCTTGAGCACGCGCTGCGTCGAGGCCGGAAACTTGGCGAGCTTGTCGGCCGGCCGGATCGGCCGCGCCACCAGGTTGCCGCCGCAATTCGGGCAGCGGCCGCCAAGCCGCGTCTCGGTGCAGTCACGGCAGAAAGTGCACTCGAAGGTGCAGATCATGGCGTCGGCCGCGTCGGGCGGCAGGTCCTTGTCGCAGCATTCGCAGTTCGGGCGCAAAGCGAGCATCGGTCACGGTCTCCGGATGAGAGGGCATCTTCGCCGCGCGGCAGACATTGCGAAAGCTCTTTGTCTCAGAAAGCGCCGACAGCTTTCCAAACTGCTTCGAAGCCGCCCTTGGCGATCAACGCGCGCGCTTCCGGCGACGGGCTGGGCTTACAGGCACCCCATTGAAAATGCGGTGTATCCGGATGCGTCCAGTCTCCACCCCAACTGCAACCGTGCTGCTTGAAGATGGCGGCGACCTGCCTGAACCAGCCCTCGCCGCCGGGCGGGTTCCAATAGTCGGTAGCGTGGACCACATCGACCGCCAAACCGTAGCCGTGCCAGCTGGTCAGGTTGGTCGGCGCGTTCGTTACGGTACGTGTCGGCGGGATGACCGTGCGGCCGCGCGCATAATAAATTCTCTGGAGATCGTTGCTACGATAGGCCTCATACACCTTGGCATTCAGGTTGGCATCGTTGCAGGCCTTGATCGCGGCCAGAACCTGGTCGCGGAATTTCGGCGCCAGAAGCGAAAGATCGTTGCTCGGTTTGGTCTTGTCTGAATCGGAAATCTGACCTGCGCTCATAGGACCCCCAGATTCGGGTTGGAATTGCTGACCCAGGTATGAGGTTCGAAATCCACGTCCGGCGCGGCCGATCTCGCCGCCTGCCCCGCATCCTGACGTTGCGGTGTCGCTGTCGAGGGTTGGGCATCCTTTGAGGCTTCGGGCGCGCTCTTCTCGGACGGCTTCACCGTCGAGCGGATGACCATCAGCTTGTTCAACGCGTCGAACCAGAACGGCGCGCCCAACATCACCGCAAGCGCGGTGATGAACCAACCCAGGATCATGAAAGGAATCATGAGATCGCCAAAGCGGCTGTGGCAATTCCCTTTGGCGTCACTATTGCATTGAGGCGCCGCTCTCGGGTCTGACCACCAATTTGGAATGTCCGTGTCTAAATTCCAGCCAATAGGGAGGCCTATGCCAGAGAGACGATTTTCAATTTCGTTGTAAGATAGCTTCTGGAGGTCTTGAACCGATTTCGCTTTGGCGCTGGCATCAGCGCCGGCGTCGGCGTCGGCCACGGGGACCAGTTTCTGGGCCTGCGCGACGACCACCTGTCGCAGCGACTTGTCCTGGGTCAGACGCGCCGCGATATGAATCGCGTCGACGTTCAGGGTGACCGCCATCACTACGCCGATCACGAACAGCACCCATTGCGTCCGCCGCTTGTACCAACCGGATACACGATCCATTGCTGCGTCGAAGTAGCTCTCCAGATTCTTCTTCAGCATCTCCATGTCGCCTTGCGCCTGGTCGATGGCGACAAGCACGGCCTGGCGTAGCCGGTCGTTTGGTAGGTCTTGAGCGGCGGCGCGAACCTGCTCGATGGTAGGAATGAGCGTCCGCGCCCGCTCGATCGTCGCCACATCGGCCGACTGGGGCGTGTGTCGCGCGACGATATCAATGAGCGCCGAGGCAAAATTGCCCGACGGAATATAGGATGGGAGATTTCCGCTCTTCTTCGGGTCGTAGTCTCCATCGAAGAGCGAGAATATCATCGGGTGTTCGTAGAATTTTTGAACGATCTCGCTGTCTCCGCCGGCATGAAGCAGTTGGAGAATCCCGCGTTTGAGATCGCTGGCCCTCTTTTTCAGGAAAACCTCAAGTCCTTCCTGAATGCCGGTGCATATGAGGCTTGCCATCAGGAAGATCAGGCACATGCCAATGGCGACGTCGATGATGTCGGAATTCAACATGGAAGCGGCCCCCCACCCCGAGGGCTGCTATTCAAGTAGACAATCCGATAAATTGCAACCGGAAGTTTTAAACCGCTGACCTCAACGCAAGAACAGCCTTGCGGGCGTCTCGACCAGGATCGTCCGGCGCATGCCTTCGTCCGGCGTCCAGGCGCAAAACAGGTCCATCAGGTGGCCGTCGTCCGGCATCACCGCGGCGTCGATCGAGGGATGCGGCCAGTCGGTGCCCCACATCAGCCGCTCCGGATTGGCGGCGAGCAGGGCCGCATGCAGCGCCCGCGCATCGTCATAGTCGGGATAGCGCTGCGACACGCGATAGGCCGCCGACACTTTCACATGGGCGGCGCCGTCGCCGACCAGCTTCAAGAGCGCCTGGAAGTTCTCGTCGCCCACCCCGCGCGCCGCATCGACCATGCCGTAATGGTCGACGATCACCGGCATGTCCTGCGCGATGGCGCGCAGCGCCGGTGCGAAATCCTTGAGCACGCGGCCGTCGCAGAAGAACTGCGCCACCCAGCCGAGCTCGGCCATCGTCTTGCGGAACACCTCGAACACTTCGAGGCCGACGCCGCGCACATAATTCGGCTTTTGCGGAAACAGATGAAAGCGCAGCCCGCGCATGCCGAGCTTGTGCCAGGCGCGCAGAGTGACGGGCGCGATGCGCGTGTCGGTGATGGCGACGCCGCGCAGCCTGTGCGGAAAGCGCGCCAGCGCGTCGAGCAGCACGCGGTTGTCGTAGCCGTGCGCGTTGCCCTGCACGATCAGGCCGTGGTCGCAGCCGAGCGTGTCGAGCAATGTGAGATAGTTCTCGACCGGCGCGTCCGGCGGCGTGTAGCCCCGCCCCGGCGTGTACGGGAATTTGTCGGACGGCCCGAAGATGTGCGCGTGCGTATCCCACGCGCCGCGCAGCGGCGTCATGCGCGGCGCTTTCGGCTCGGCGACCGGGCCGGCGATGCGCGGCGGCTCTCGATCTGGATGTTGAACATTCATCGTATTGAAACTCGGAATGGCCGCAGGCACAGCGGGCTCCCTCTCCCCGTTCTTACGGGGAGAGGGTCGGGGTGAGGGGCCAAGCGACTCTCATGAGTTCAGAGGCCCCTCACCCGGATCGCACCCGAACTCGGCTATAGCCGAGTTCGGCACGGAAGTGGCCGAAGTCGGATAAATCCGACTTCGGCAGCGATCCGACCTCTCCCCGCAAGCGGGGAGAGGTGAAGAAAGCAAGCGGCGCACCGCCGCGGACGCACTACCCCAAATGAATATTCGCGTCCTTCACCACCTTGCCCCACGTCTCCATCTGTTGCGTGACGAAGGCTGAGAACTCGGCCGGCGTGTTCGGGCGCGACTGGATGTTGAGCTGCCTGAAGCGGTCGCCGACCGAAGGCGACTTCAGCGCCGTATTGAGCGCGGTGTTGAGCTTGGCGACGATGTCGGCCGGTGTGCCGTGCGGCGCGAACACGCCGTTCCATTCGTATGCCTCGAAGCCCGGCAGCGTGTCGGACAGCGGCGGAATGTCCGGCAGGCTGTCGAGCCGTCCCTTGCCGGTATGCGCGATCGCCTTGACCTTGCCGCCCTTGATCTGCCCGACCACCGACGAGCCGTTGGCGAAGAAGAACTTCACCTGCCCGCCCATGACGTCGTTGAGCGCCAGCCCGCCGCCGCGATACGGCACGTGGTTGATCTTGATGCCCGCTTCCTTGCGGAACATCTCCAGGCAGAGATGCTGCAAGGTGCCGTTGCCGGAGGACGCCATGTCGATGCCGTCCTTCTGCGCCTTGGCGTAATCGATCACGTCCTTGGCGGTCGTCACCGGCACCGACGGCGAGACGATGAGGATGTTCGGCACCAGCGAGACGAGGAAGACGGGCTCGAAATCCTTTTTGTAGTCGAACGGCAGCTTCGGATAGAGCGAGCCGTTGACCGAGAAGCCGGTGGCGTCGTGCAGGAGCGTGTAGCCATCGGGATCGGCCTTGGCGACGACCGCCTCGCCGATCGTGCCGCCGGCGCCGCCGCGGTTTTCCAGAACGAATTGCTGGTGCATGTCCTCGGAGAGCCGGCCGAACAGGATCCGCCCGGTCGTGTCGGCGCCGCCCGCCGGCGGATAGGGCACGATCACGCGCACCGGGCGCGCCGGCCAGTCGGCGGCGTGCGCTGTCCGGACGAAGGGCGCGGCGGCCAGCCCTGCCAGCACTGTGCGGCGTGTAAAGCTCGTCATCGCGATTGCTCCCGGTCGCTCGTCATGAGGCGGAAAGATTACCACCCCCGGCGCGGCGCGAAAGCCGCCTGTCAATTCGCGGCGGCCTTCACCGCCGCCGTGAACAGGCGCTCCGGATCGCTCTCGCCGCCGAGCGCGCCTCCGATCAGCGTGCGCGCGATCGTGCGCGACACTGCCTCGTCGCCTTCATCGAGCGCGAGCGCGCGGCAAACGTGAGTGAAGATGTCGGCCAGGGTCTGCACGCCCTCCTCGGCCTCCGCGGAGAATGCCTTGCCGGGTGGCAGGTCGAGGAAGGTCGCGATGCACGCCGACAGATTCTCGCTTTCGGCGATTCTGATCCAGCGCGCTTCCTGCTCCCGCCAGAACGCGGCCATTTCCTGATGCGATGCGGTTTCGGCGCGACGGTGGCACTCGGCCGCGCGCTCGTAGCAGTCGCGGACCTGTTCAGGCGTACGTGCGAGCATTGCCAGCCCCTGTTCCTTGGCCAAGGTGCGCCGTACCCCCGGCTTTGACAAGAGCGGAGCACCGTCCGGGGCCTTTCGTCGCAAGCCGACTCCTCCCATATTCCACCGATGGCGAAATCCCCGGACAAACCGAAGAAGCCCAAGGATCCCGCGCGCCCGACGCGCGCCAAGGCCTCGCGACCCGATGCGGCGGCGACGCCCGACACGCTCGCCGAGCTGCTCAATCCCGGCATCGCGCGCGGCACGGCGGGCCTGGGTTCCGGCACGAACATTCAGCCGCCGCCGGAGACGTCGTGGGAGCGGCGCAAGGATTTCTC
>Ga0310811_10006512_pt1 | contig 14940 bp, 16 predicted proteins | sample YCmetagenome_FD_207642 | JGI IMG/M metagenome (GOLD analysis project Ga0310811, IMG submission 207642) | Soil microbial communities from experimental microcosm in Duke University, North Carolina, United States - YC | ecosystem: Engineered > Artificial ecosystem > Soil microcosm > Unclassified ...
GTGCAGCTGCTGCGCTCCGACCGCCGCGACCGCATCTACTACGCAGTGCGCGACAACGACGGCAACGTGGTCGCGGGGGAGCCGCAGATGGCGCCGCTCGTCGGTGCGCCGCGCTTCGGCGTGGCCACGCTGCAGAACGGGCAGATCGGCGAGGAGCCCGTGCGCGTCGCCGTGCTGCAGCTGCCCGATCCCCGCAATGCCGACGACACGATCACGATCCAGGTAGCCGAGACTCTCAACAAGCGCCAGGCGCTGACCGAAGCGCTGCGCACGCAGGCGGTCGCGCTGCCGCAGGTGCTGGTGCTCGTCGTTGCGATCCTGCTGATCGTCTACGGCTACACGTTCGTCCTGCGGCCGATGCAGCGGCTGCGCGCGCTGATCGACAATCGCGGCTCGAACGACCTTTCGCCGCTCGACCCCGAGGCGGCGCCGCAAGACCTGCGGCCGCTGATCCTGTCGATCAACGGGCTGATGGAGCGCCTCTCGACGAGCGTTGCGGCGCAGCGCCGCTTCATCGCCGACGCCGCGCATCAGCTGCGCACGCCGCTCGCCGGCATCAAGTCGCAGACCGAGCTCGCACTCGTCGAGCGCGATCCGGGTGCCGTGCGCGTTGCGCTCAAGCGGCTCGCGAAGGGCACCGAGCACGCGACCGAGCTCGCCAACCGGCTGCTCACGCTCGCGCGTGCGGGCACCCCGTTGACGGCACCGCCGGTGGACGTCGACCTGATCGGCGTCGTTCGCGACACGATCGCGCAGCATCTGCCCGATGCGCTCGCGCGCCGCCACGACCTCGGCTTCGAGGGCCGGCTCGCAACGCCATGCGTCGTGCACGGCGACGCGCTGCTGCTGCGCGAGATGCTGTCGAACTTGATCGACAACGCGCTGCGCTATTCGCCCGACGGCGGCGCGATCACCGTGTCGGTCGAGCGCGACCCGCGCTCCGGCGGCGTGACGCTGGCAGTGGCCGATACCGGTCCCGGCATACCGGCCGACGAGCGCGAGCGCGTGTTCGAGCCGTTCTACCGCGGCGCCGACGTCGTCGCCGCGGGTACCGGGCTGGGCCTGCCGATCGTGCGCACGATCGCGCACGCGCACGGGGCAAGCGTCTCGCTCGGCCCCGGCGCCGACGGCCACGGCCTGCGCGTGGCGGTCGCGTTCCCGGGCGCCATGCCGCTCGCCGCGTAAGGTTGGTGTAAGGGTCGAAGCCTAGCCTTCGCGGTCACGAGCGGGAACGACGCTCGGGCGCCTGCACTCGCGACGTCCTCGCGAGCGCCTTCAGAGGAGGAACCGCATGGCAACCGCCGCCCCCCCCGTTGCACACAAGCACGGCCACGGGTTCTCGCGCGACGAAACCCGCGTCATCTTCGCGTCGTCGCTCGGCACCGTTTTCGAGTGGTACGACTTCTACCTGTACGCCGTCCTCGCGCCGTTCTTCGCGGCGGTGTTCTTCCCGAAGGGCAACGCCACGGCCGCGCTGCTGTCGGCGTTCGCGACGTATGCGGCCGGCTTCCTCGTGCGGCCCTTCGGCGCGCTGGTGTTCGGGCGCATCGGTGACCTCGTCGGGCGCAAGTACACGTTCCTCGTGACGATCCTGGTGATGGGCTTCTCGACGTTCGCCGTGGGGCTGTTGCCCACGTATGCGTCGATCGGCTGGGCGGCTCCGGTCCTGCTCGTCTCGTTACGGCTGCTGCAGGGTCTTGCGCTCGGCGGCGAATATGGCGGGGCGGCGACCTACGTCGCGGAGCACGCGGCAGAAGGCAGGCGAGGCTACGACACCTCCTGGATCCAGACGACGGCGACGCTCGGCCTGTTCCTCGCGCTGATCGTCATCGGGCTTTGCCGCTTCACGGGATGGCTCACGCCCGCGCAATTCTCCGACTGGGGTTGGCGGCTGCCGTTCCTCGTCTCGCTGATCCTGCTGATCTTCTCCGTGTACATCCGGTTGAAGCTCAACGAGTCGCCGGTGTTCCAGCGGATGAAAGCGGAAGGCAAGGGATCGAAGGCGCCGCTTCGCGACAGCTTCCTCAAGTACCCGAACAACAAGTACGTGCTCCTCGCGCTGCTCGGCGCGACGGCGGGGCAGGGCGTCGTCTGGTACACCGGACAGTTCTATGCGCTCTTCTTCCTGACGATCACACTGAAGGTGGACGGCGTCACCGCATACTCGCTCATCGCGTTGTCGCTCCTGATCGGCACGCCGTTCTTCATCGTCTTCGGGTGGCTGTCCGACAGGATCGGACGGCTGAAGATCATCCTCGCGGGCTGCGTGATCGCCGCATTGACGTATTTCCCGCTCTTCAGCGCGCTGACGCACTACGTGAACCCGGCGCTCGAGAAGTTCCAGAGCGCCAATCCGATCACCGTGCAGGCGAAGGACTGCAACTTCCACATCTTCGTCGGGCCGTGGTCGAAGTTCTCCGATTGCGACAAGGCCAAGGACTACCTGACGAAATCGGGCCTGTCGTTCACGTCGAGCGATCTGCCGGCGAGCAGCACCGACGCGGTGATCATGAAGATCGGCAACACCGAGCTCAAGGGCTTCGACGAAGCGGCCTACAAGAAGGCGCTCGCCGATCTCGGTTACCCGACAGGCGCCGACAAGAACGCGATCAACTGGCCGATGACGCTGTTGATCCTCTGGATCATGGTGATCTACGTCACGATGGTGTACGGCCCGATCGCCGCGTATCTGGTCGAGCTGTTCCCGACGCGCATCCGCTACACGTCGATGTCGCTGCCGTATCACATCGGCAACGGGTGGTTCGGCGGCATGCTGCCGCTGCTCGCCACGGCGATGGTCGCGGCGAGCGGGAATATCTACTACGGCCTGTGGTACCCGATCGTCGTCGCGCTGATGTCCGCGGTCGTCGGCTTCCTGTTCCTGTACGAGACGAAGGACGTCGACCTGCAGGGGGACGTCGTGCCGGGCTCGGCGGCGGCGAGAGCGCGCAGCTAGCGTCATCTCCGAGACGTCTCTGAGAGACGAAAACCCCGGCCGCGTGGCCGGGGTTTTTTTCGCGCGCGTCAGAAGCTCACTGAATGGTTCGATCGATCAAGTGACGATCTGCCGCAGCTCGCCGGCCTTGTACTTCGCGGCCATCGTATCGAGCGGCACCGGCTTGATCTTGGACGCCATCCCCGCGCAGCCGAACTGCTCGTACCGCTCCTTGCAGACCTTCTTCGCCGCGGCCGTCGCGGGCTTCAGATATTCGCGCGGATCGAACTTCGAGCGGTTCTGCGCCATGTAGCGGCGGATCGCGCCTGTCATCGCGAGGCGGATGTCGGTGTCGATGTTCACCTTGCGCACGCCGTGGCGGATGCCTTCCTGGATCTCCTCGACCGGCACGCCGTACGTTTCCTTCATGTCGCCGCCGAACTCGCGGATCTCGGCGAGCAGCTCCTGCGGCACCGACGAGCTGCCGTGCATGACCAGGTGCGTGTTCGGAATGCGCCGATGGATCGCCTTGATCCGGTCGATCGCGAGGATGTCGCCGGTGGGCTTGCGCGAGAACTTGTACGCGCCGTGCGACGTGCCGATCGCGATCGCGAGCGCGTCGAGCTGCGTCGTGTTCACGAAGTCCGCCGCCTGGTCGGGATCGGTCAGCAGCATCTCGCGCGTCATCGTCCCTTCGGCGCCGTGCCCGTCTTCCTTGTCGCCCTTCATGGTTTCGAGCGAGCCCAGGCAGCCAAGCTCGCCTTCGACGGTCACGCCGATCGCGTGCGCCATGTCGACGACCTTGCGCGTGACATCCTTGTTGTACGCGTAGTCGGCGATCGACTTGCCGTCCTCCTGGAGCGAGCCGTCCATCATCACCGACGAGAAGCCGAGCCGCATCGCGCCGATGCATACGGCCGGCGACTGGCCGTGGTCCTGGTGCATCACGATCGGAATGTCCGGATAGCTCTCGACGGCCGCTTCGATCAGGTGACGCAGGAATGCCTCGCCTGCGTATTTGCGCGCGCCCGCCGACGCCTGCATGATCACCGGGCTGTCGGTCTCCGACGCCGCGGCCATGATCGCCTGCACCTGCTCGAGGTTGTTGACGTTGAACGCGGGCAGGCCGTAGCCGTGCTCGGCCGCGTGATCGAGCAGCTGGCGCATCGAAACGAGGGGCATCGCGCGAATCCTTCGGGCAAGTGGGAAAGGCGCGATTTTACCGAACGCGGTCATGCGACCGCCGCGCTCGCAGCCCGCTCGCGCTCGCGGCGCGTGCGCTAGACGCGGTGCAGCAGGATCGTGACGAGCAGCGACGAATCCTCGAGCGCCTCGAGCGAATGCGGTTCGCCGTCGGGCAGGTACAACAGGTCGCCGCTCGCGAGCGTCTGCGTCCTGCCGAGCGCGGTGAACGCGACGGCGCCCTCGATGCACTGGACGATCATCGTGCCGGCTGCCGTATGCGCCTGGATCGACTTGCCGGCGGGCAGCGCGTAGCGGAACACCTCGAGGTGCTCGGTGCGGATCAGCAGCTGCGAATCGTCTTCGCGGATCGCGCGGGCGAGCGGCCGCACGTCGACCACTTCGTTCGGTGCCGCGTGGGGAATGGCCATGCTCAGGCCTGCTTCTGGTCACCCGCGCGTCGGGTGGCTACGTCGTTCATCGTGTCGAGCGCGAGGTTCGCATGCGCATACGCCGCGCCGGCGCGCATCTCGGCCGCCACCCAGATCGCCTCCATCAACTCGGGCTCGCTCACGCCGGCGTTGAGCGCCGCCTCGGTGTGGCCACGAATGCAGTACGGGCACTGCGTGACGTGCGCGACCGCCACGGCGATCAGCTGCTTGGTCTTCGCGGGCAGCGCGCCGTCGGCGAACACGGCCTGGCTGAACGCGCGAAACGCGGCGTAGGCGTCGGGCGCGAGCTCGCGGCGCTTCTGGTGCAGCTCCCGCGTGGTGGCGGGGTACATTGCGTGGTCCATTGCTCTGCTCCTAACGGGGTCGGATACCCATTTTCGAAACGGACGCCGGCGTCGGCAGGGCAGCCCGAAAATGGTGTCCGATCCCCATTGGCGGACGCCGAATCGGTCATGACCTGTGATCCCAACGCGTACGATCTGAGCGTCCATCGCTTGCTGCCGCTCGCTTGACATTCGCTTCGCTCATGTTGGCGGACGCCGGAATTGTCAGGCTCGGTGGTCACCGACCCTGACGATCTTCATAGTGTTCGTTCCCCCCGACTTGCCCATCGGCTCGCCGATCGTGAGCACGATGAGATCCCCGCGCTGCACGTGCGAGCGCGCGAGCAGCAAGTCCTCCGCCGCGCGCAGCACCTCGTCGCGGTCGGCGCTCTGCTCGAGGTAGAGCGACGTCACGTTGCGAAGGAGCGCCATGCGCCGCTGCGTCTCCACCTTCGGCGTGAGCGCGAAGATCGGGCAGCCGCTGTTGTGCCGCGACATCCACAGCGCCGTCGCGCCCGAGTCGGTGAGTGATGCGATCGCCTTGACGCGCAGGTGATAGCCGGTGAAGAGCGTCGCCATCGCGATCGACTGGTCGATGCGCGTAAACGTGCGGTCCAGGAAATCGCGGTCGAGCTGCACCGGATCGGACTTCTCGGCTTCGACGCAGATTTGCGCCATCGTCTCGACCGTTTCCACCGGATAGCGCCCCGCCGCGGTCTCGGCGGACAGCATGACCGCGTCGGTGCCGTCGAGCACCGCGTTGGCGACGTCCGACACCTCCGCCCGCGTCGGCACGGGGTTGTGGATCATCGACTCCATCATCTGCGTCGCAGTGATCGTGAGCTTGTTGTGCTCGCGCGCGGAACGCAGCATGCGTTTCTGCAGCCCCGGAACCGCCGCGTTGCCGACCTCGACGGCCAGGTCGCCGCGCGCGACCATGATGCCGTCCGACGAGTCGATGATCTCGTCGAGCGCAGGAATCGCCTCGGCGCGCTCGATTTTCGCGATCAGCATCGCGCGCCCGCCGGCGGCGCGCATCAGCTGGCGCGCCATGTACATGTCTTCCTTGCTCTTGGGGAACGACACGGCGAGGTAGTCGGCCTCGAGCAGCGCGGCCGTCTTCATGTCGTCCATGTCCTTCGGCGTCAGCGCCGGTGCCGAAAGGCCGCCGCCCATGCGGTTGATGCCCTTGTTGTTCGACAGCGTGCCGCCGACCACCACCCGCGTGACGATACGCGGGCCGTCGACGGTTTCGACGTCGAGCTTGATCAGCCCGTCGTCGAGCAGGAGCACGGAGCCGGGGCCGACGTCGTGGACGAGCTCCGGGTAATCGAGGCCGACGCGCGTCGCATCGCCGAGCGTGCATTCGGCGTCGAGGATGAAGCGAGCGCCCGGCACGAGCTCGACGCGGCCCTCGGCGAACTTGCCGATGCGGATTTTGGGCCCCTGCAGGTCGGCCATGATCGCGACTTCGCGCCCCTGCGCGCGCGCGACCTCGCGCACGAGCCGCGCGCGCTCGACGTGATCCGCGCCGGCGCCGTGCGAAAAATTGAGGCGCACTACGTCGACGCCGGCGGCGAGCATGCGCGCCAGCACCTCGGGCTTGCTGCAGGCGGGACCGAGGGTCGCGACGATCTTCGTCGAGCGTGGCATCGTTTCGGGCAGGAAATCGTTGGCGTCGCGACGATGGTACGCAGCCGGCCGCGCTTCAGCGAGCCGTCGGCCGATCGCGCATCTCGCGTGCGCGCTCCTCGAGCACGGCGACCGCCGGCAGCGTGCGACCTTCGAGAAACTCGAGGAAGGCTCCGCCGCCGGTGGAGATGTAGCCGAGCCGCGATGCGACACCGAATTTCTCGATCGCGGCGAGCGTGTCGCCGCCGCCGGCGATCGAGAAAGCGGGCGAGGCCGCGATCGCCTCGGCGAGCGCACGCGTTCCGGCCGAGAACGCATCGAATTCGAACACACCGATGGGGCCGTTCCACACGATCGTGCCCGCTTGCGCCAGCAGCTCGGCATTCGCGGAAGCCGTACGCGGGCCCACGTCGAGAATCAGGTCGTCGTCGGCGACTTCCGTCACCGGCTTGACGACCGCCTCGGCGTCGGCGGCGAAGCGCTTCGCACAGACGACGTCCACCGGCAGCGGAATCTTGTCGCGCGCCACGTCGAGCAGCGCATGCGCTTCGCCAGCGAGGTCCGCTTCGGCGAGCGAGCGCCCGATGCGGCCACCCGCGGCAAGGAGGAACGTATTCGCGATGCCGCCGCCGACGATCAGCGTGTCGACCTTGTCGAGCAGCGTGCGAAGCAGCGTGAGCTTCGTCGAGACCTTCGCGCCGGCGACGATCGCGACGAGCGGGCGCTGCGGACGGCCGAGCGCCTTGCCGAGCGCGTCGAGTTCGGCGGCGAGCAGCGGACCCGCGCAGGCGATCGGCGCGTAGCGCGCCATCGCGTGGGTCGTCGCCTCGGCGCGGTGCGCGGTGCCGAATGCGTCGTTGCAGTAGACGTCGCACAGGTTCGCCATCTGCTGGGCGAGCGCGGTGTCGTCGCTCTTCTCGCCGCGGTTGACGCGGCAGTTCTCGAGCAGAACGAGGTCGCCCGAGGTGAGCGATGCGTGCCATTCGCCGCCGTTCACCCAGTCGCGAATCAGGCGCACTTCCCGTTGCAATAGCGCACCCAGACGCTCCGCAATCGGTGCGAGCGAGTCGGCCTCGGTGAGCACGCCTTCCTTCGGCCGCCCGAGGTGCGACGTGATCATCACCGCGGCGCCACGACCGAGCGCGTCCTCGATCGCCGGCAGCGAAGCGCGGATGCGGGTGTCGTCGGTGATGCGCCCGGAGTCGTCCTGCGGGACGTTGAGATCGGCGCGGATGAAGACGCGCTTGCCGGCCACCGGCACGTCGGCGAGGCGCAGGAAAGTCGTTTCGTTCATTGGATCCTTTCCCGAAGCTGCCCGCTTCGCGGTCAGCCTCCCCCTCCCGAGGAGGGGCGAGCGCCGTCCACGGGCCGCCGCACGGCCGCCCGAAGGCGGCCCGTGTGCAATTGCCAGTCACGCGGCCCGGCGGCGCTCAAAGCACGAGTCCCATCATGTGCACGTCGTCGTATTCGCCGTCGAGCTTCTTGCCGCGCACGCGCGTGCCTTCGTGCACGAACCCCAGCTTGCGGTACAGCGCCATCGCTCGGACGTTGCGCGCATAGACGGTGAGCTCGACGCGCTCGAAGCCCGCGGCGCGCGCTGCATCGATCGATGCGCGCAGCAGCCGCTCGCCGATGCCGCGTCCGCGATATTCCGGCAGCAGCCCCATGCCGAGATGGCCGGCATGCGCATACACCGGGATCGTCTCGCGGCGGATGTCGCACCAGCCGACGAGATGTCCTGCGTCGTCGGCGACGAGCTGCGGATTGCCGAGCCGCATATTGCGCGCGACGAACGCCGCCGCTTCGTCAATCGGAAAGCCTTCGACGAACGCCATGTAGCGGCGCTCGCGCATCACGCTATCGGTCACGCGGTGGAACTGCTCGATGTCGCCGAGCACGATCGGCCGGATGACGACGTCGCTCATCGCGCTCGGGACATCGGCCCCGTCATTTGGCGGCCATCAGCGCCATCGTGACATCCAGCATCCGGTTGCTGAATCCCCACTCGTTGTGGCTCCGGCCGCTCGCGTTCGCTCGCTTAACATTCGCTTCGCTCATGTTAGCCTCCGCCGCAACGAGGTTGGATCCCAGCCAAAGCCGTCACTTTGCGGCCATCAGCGCCATCGTGACATCCAGCATCCGGTTGCTGAATCCCCACTCGTTGTCATACCAGCTGCTGGCCTTGACGAGCCGCCCCGACACCTTCGTGAGCGTCGCATCGAACGTCGACGACGCGGGGTCGTGGTTGAAGTCGACCGACACCAGCGGCGCGGTGTTGTATTTCAGGATGCCGCCGGAAAGCGGCCCCGACTCCGAGGCGGCCTTCATGATGGCGTTCACTTCCTCGACGCTCGTGTCGCGCGCGGCGATGAACGTGAGATCGACGATCGACACGTTGAGCGTCGGCACGCGGATCGCGTAGCCGTCGAGCTTGCCGTTGAGTTCCGGCAGTACGAGCCCGACGGCAGACGCGGCACCGGTCTTCGTCGGGATCATGCTCATCGTCGCCGAGCGCGCGCGACGCAGGTCCTCGTGGTAGACGTCGGTCAGCACCTGGTCGTTCGTGTACGCGTGCACGGTCGTCATCAGGCCGTTCACCACGCCGATCTTCTGGTGCAGCGGGAACACGAGCGGCACGAGGCAGTTGGTCGTGCACGAGGCATTGGAAATGACGGTGTCGCTCGCCTTCAGCTTGCCGTGATTGACGCCGTAGACGATCGTCGCATCGACGTCCTTGCCGCCCGGCGCCGAGATGATCACCTTGCGCGCGCCGCCGCGCAGATGCGCCGACGCCTTCTCCTTCGACGTGAAGAGCCCGGTGCATTCGAGCACCACGTCGACACCCAGCGAGCCCCACGGCAGTTGCGCCGGGTCGCGCTGCGCGAGCACGCGAATGCGGTCGCCGTCGACGACCATCGAGTCGCCTTCGACGTCGACGCGGCCGGGGAACTTGCCGTGCGCCGTGTCATAACGCGTGAGGTGCGCGTTGGTCGCGGGGCTGCCGAGGTCGTTGATGGCGACGATCGCAAGATCGTGCTTCTTCCCGTCCTCGTAATGGGCGCGCAGGATGTTGCGCCCGATGCGGCCGTAGCCGTTGATGGCAACTTTGATCGTCATGCGGTCTCCTGAACGTCTATCGCCGATGCTCCATCGGGCACCTCGCGCGGCGTGCGCGCGGCGCCCGCTCGTACCGTCAATGCTGCGTTTGCGACGTCGGCGACGAACACGCTCGTCGCATTTGGCGCGGCCATGAGGATGCGCTCCCACAGCGCGACGCTCGCGTCGACGTCCATCGCGTCGACACCGGCGTCGGGAACCAGGCCGCGGTAAGCCGTGCGCCAGCCGTCGATCCGCACGTGCGCGATCGCGGGCGCATCGCCCGCGGTCACCGGCCGGATCGTGATGCTCATGCCGTGGTTCCGACGATCCGGCGCGCAGCGTCGGCCACGTGCTCGCTCGTGAAGCCGAAATATTTGAACAGCACGCCCGCCGGCGCCGATTCGCCGTAGCGATCGATGCCGATGACGCCAGCATGGGGATCGTCGACGGCGCCGACGTACTTGCGCCACCCGTCCGTCGCGCCCGCCTCGACGGCGAGGCGCGGGATCCCGGGCGGCAGCACGGCGCGGCGGTAGTCCGCGGCCTGACGGTCGAAGCGTTGCGTGCACGGCATCGACACGACGCGCACGCCGACGTTTTCCTTCGCGAGCAACTCACGCGCAGCGACGGCGAGCGGCACTTCCGAGCCGGTGGCGATGATCACGACGCGCCGCTCCTCCCGCGCGAAGTCGGCGACGACGTAGCCGCCGCGCGCGATGTCGTCCATCGCGGCAGCATCACGCTGCATGAACGCGACGTTCTGGCGCGTGAAAAGCAGCGCCGTCGGGCCGTCGCGGCGCGCGAGCGCCTGCTGCCATGCCACGGCCGTCTCGACGGTGTCGCAGGGCCGCCACAGGTCGAGCTGCGGAACGAGCCGCAGGCTCGCCGCGTGCTCGATCGACTGGTGCGTCGGGCCGTCCTCGCCGAGCCCGATCGAATCGTGGGTGAATACGAAGATCGTCGGCGCCTTCATCAGCGCCGCCATGCGAATCGCGTTTCGCATGTAGTCGGAGAACGTGAGGAACGTGCCGACGTACGGAATGAAGCCGCCGTGCAGCGTGACGCCGTTGGCGATCGCCGCCATCGCGAACTCGCGCACGCCGTAGTTCACGTAGTTGCCCGCGTGCGTGCGCGTGACGGCCACGCTGCCCGACCAGTTGGTGAAGACCGATCCCGTCAGGTCCGCCGAGCCACCGAGCATCTCGGGCAGCACTCTGGCGAACGTCTCGATCGCCTGCTGGGACGCCTTGCGTGTGGCAACCGTCTCGGCCTTCTGCGCCTGCGCGTCGATCAGGCGCTGCGCCGTGGCGGCGAAATCGTCGGGCAGGCGGCCCGCCATCCGGCGCTCGAACTCGCGGGCGAGCTGCGGATGCTCGGCAGCATAGGCAACGAAGCGCTTCGACCAGTCGCGCTCGAGGCGTTCGCCGCTTGCGCGCGCGTTCCACGCGTCGTAGATGGGCTGCGGAATGACGAACGGCTCGTACGACCAGCCGAGCGCCGCGCGCGTGGCCGCGACCTCGCTCGCACCGAGCGCCGCGCCGTGCGTGTCGGCGGTGCCGCCTTTCGTGGGCGCGCCCTTGCCGATCACCGTCTTGCAGCAGATGAGCGTCGGACGGTCGGCATGCGCCTTGCCTTCGGCGATCGCGGCGCTCACCACCTCGACGTCGTGGCCGTCGACGTTCGGCACGACATGCCAGCCGTAGGCCGCGAAGCGCCGCGGCGTGTCGTCGGTGAACCAGCCCGCCGTCGGCCCGTCGATCGAGATGCCGTTGTCGTCGTAAAGGACGATCAGCTTGCCGAGCCCGAGCGTGCCGGCGAGCGAGCACGCCTCGTGCGAAATTCCTTCCATCAGGCAGCCGTCGCCCGCGAACACGTAAGTGTGGTGGTCGACGATCGCGTGTCCCGGCCGGTTGAACGTGGCGGCGAGCAGGCGCTCGGCGAGTGCCATGCCGATGCCGTTCGCGAGGCCCTGCCCAAGCGGCCCGGTGGTCGTCTCCACGCCGGGCGTTACGCCGACCTCGGGATGCCCGGGCGTCTTCGAGTGGAGCTGGCGAAAATGCCGCAATTCGTCGAGCGGCAGGTCATAGCCCGTCAGGTGCAGCAGCGCGTACTGCAGCATCGAGCCGTGGCCGTTCGACAGCACGAAGCGATCGCGATCGAGCCAATGCGGATTTGCCGGATCGTGGCGCAGATGCCGCGTCCACAATGCGACCGCGATTTCGGCCATGCCCATCGGCATGCCCGGATGTCCCGATTTCGCCTGCTCGACGGCGTCCATCGCAAGCGCGCGGATTGCGTTGGCGAGGTCGGCGTCGCGCACCGTCAAAGGTGGCGGGTCCAGCGTGCTGGCGGAATCGTGCATCGGGTAGGCAACGGCGGAGGCGGTTACGGATGCGCCATGCAAGGAAACGACGGCGCGAAGGGATTGATTGTTCCCGCAAAAGCACCATTATTGTGCCATAATTTCGTATTTCCCGATTCGCGCGCGAAAAGCGCGGGAGCTGTATCGAACATTCCGACGGGCGCACGCCGCCCGTCATGCGCAAACAAGTCGGCAACGGTTGCTCCGGGATCCGGAAGACGCCCGCGCGTGGAGGCTAGACGCCATGGACGGAATCCATCTGCTGGGGGAGTGGTACGGGTGCCCGGGCCACGAACCATTGCTCACGCAATCCGACGCATTGCGCGATGTGTGTCGCCGCGCGGTCGAGGAAGCAGGGCTGACCATCGTCGGCGACCGCTTCTTCCAGTTCGAGCCGCAAGGCGTCACCGGAACCGTCCTGCTCGCCGAATCTCACCTGGCGATCCACACGTGGCCCGAGGCGGGCTTCGTGACGGTCGACGTCTACGTGTGCAACTACACGACCGACAACACGGGGAAGGCCGAGCGCGTGTTCCGCGCGCTCGAAGCCGCGCTCAAGCCGCGGCGCAAGCGCTTCCAGGCGATTCACCGCGGTGGCAGGGAAGAGGATGAGCCACGACGAAGCGCCGCCGCCGGGTGATCTCGCGCCCGGCGTTCTTACCGAGTATCTGACCGACGACTGGGGCCTGTTCGTTCGCTCCGCCGGCAGGCTCGAGGCATTCCGCTCGGCCTACCAGGACGTCGAGGTGCACGACAGCGCGCCGTTCGGCAAGCTGTTCCGCCTCGACGGCCATTTCATGACGTCGGAGAAGGACGAGTTCTTCTACCACGAGAACCTCGTTCACATCGCGGCGCTCGCGCACCCGGCCCCCGCGCGCGCGCTGATCGTCGGCGGCGGCGACGGCGGCTCCGCCGAAGAGGTGCTGAAGCATCCGTCGATGAAGGAGGTGACGATCGCCGAGATCGACCAGGCGGTGATCGACATCTCGCGACGGCATTTCGGGCAGGTGCACCATGGTGCGCTCGACGATCCGCGCGTCACCGTGCGCGTCGAGGATGGCTTCAAGTTCGTCGAGAATTCGCGCGATGAATACGACCTGATCGTGCTGGACCTCACCGATCCCGGCGGGCCGTCGACGGCGCTGTACACGCCGGAGTTCTACGAGGCGTGCGCCAGGCGCCTGACGCCCATCGGCGCGATGACGATGCACGTCGCGAGTCCGATCGCGCACCACGCACGCATCCGTGAAGCGCTCGCCGAGTTGCGTCGCGCGTTTCCGCGCGTCACGCCGTACCTGACGTCCGTGCCGCTTTACGGCGGGTTGTGGATGATGGCGTGCTGTTCGGCGCAACTCGATCCGCACGAGCAGTCGGCGATCACGATCGACCTGCGGATTTCGCAGCGGCGCATCGCTGACCTGCAGTACGTCAACGGCGACACCTACCGCGCCGCGCTGGCGCTGCCCAACTTCGTGCGCAACCTGGTCGCGTAGGCTGCGCGGCCAGGGTCGTGTAGGCGCCGCTCCGACGGCGGCAGCCCTGCACGTCTTTAGGCGCCGCGGCCTTGAATGCCGCTCGGCCCGCAGGCATCTTGTCGGCAGGAAGGGTACGCGCCCTTAGCGTGGCCCGCGAATCGAAGGTGCCGATGCCATGACGCTCAAATTGTCCGATACGATGCACGACGCGGATTTCGTCGTCATCGACGGCGTCGTGTTCGAGACCGAATACGTCCGCGTGCCCGACGAATTCACGGTGGCCGACGACGTCGTGCTCGAGGCGCGGCACGGTGAAACGGAGCTTGCCTTTACCCAGGCGGATTTCGAGGATGCCGAGCACGTCGCCGACGGCTTCTATCGCCTTGCCGCCGGTCACCTGTTGCGCTTTCTGACGAGCGCCACGGTTCACTGATTCTAGGGTCAGAGCTGTAAGTATCACGGCGCCGAGCCGCTCACGAATCGGCGTCGTCCTAGCTGGCGATTCCTACAGCTCTGACCCCAAAGTCCGTCAGCCGTCGGGCGTCGCTCGACGCCCGTTTACAATGCCCTCCTTGCCGAATCGCAACGAGGGACGTCCATGAATGCAGAACGCAGGGAGGCGCTCAGGGCCGGGGGCGCCTTGACGCTGCTGACGCTCGTCACCGCGGCGGGCTGGCTGCGGCCCGGCGAGGCCGCCGCCGCCGACGTGTGGAACAAGGCGGCATTCGAGACGCACTCGCTGGAGGAGACGATGAAGGCGCTCGGGGGTGGCACGCCCGCTGCGAGCAAGGACATCGTGTTCTTCTCGACGCCCGACATCGCCGAGAACGGCGCCGTGGTGCCGATCGGCATCACGAGCAACGTGCCGAAGACCGAGTCGATCGCGATCCTGATCGAGAAGAATCCGAACATGCTCGCGGCGGTGTTCGACGTACCTCCCGGAACCGAGCCGACGCTCTCCACGCGCATCAAGATGCAGCAGACGTCGAACGTGTACGCGCTGGTGAAAGCGGACGGCAAGTACCACGTCGCCTCGAAGGAGATCAAGGTGACGCTGGGCGGCTGCGGCGGCTGACGGCAGGGAGCGAGACATGGCAGATCCGATGAAGATCCGGGCGAACCTGGTCGGCGATGCGACCGAGGTCAAGGTGCTGATGAGCCACGAGATGGAAACGGGCCAGCGCAAGGACTCGCAGGGAAAGACGATCCCCGCCTGGTTCATCCAGAACGTGAAGGTCACGCACAACGACAAGGTCGTGCTCGCCGCGCAATGGGGACCGGCGGTGGCGAAGAATCCGTTCGTGTCCTTCAAGTTCAAGGGCGGCGCCAAGGGCGACAGGATCCGGATCACGTGGACCGACAATCACGACGACACGCGCACCGACGAAGTCACGATCGCGTGAGTCCGGCGAGGAGGAGGAAAGCATGTCGAGCACGATGCGGCGTACGCTCGCCACGGGCATCGCCGCGAGCGCGCTCA